>OFGX01000093.1_pt1 | contig 71369 bp, 56 predicted proteins | sample 1521831 | NCBI WGS metagenome assembly OFGX01 (sample SAMEA3504080, study PRJEB24116) | mouse gut metagenome | biome: mouse gut; feature: mouse-associated habitat; material: faeces | place: Denmark | collected 2011 | reverse complement strand
GGCAGGGCAGCGCCGCCAGAACCTTTTCCTTGAGTCCTTCCTCCTGGTGTACATTGCCCCGCACCCGCCCCGGCGTGCCATGACATATATATAAGGAAGGACATCCCTCAATACACACTTCACGCTCCGTCGGAAGAGTCCTGAAGAACGCCTTGTCTTTCTCCGTAATATGCTGCAGGGTATAGTACAGGGTGCCATTGGCCGAGGAAGGTTTCCAGCCCTCCCCGTTGCCCTCGTTATCCAGAATATAGTCTTCCCTGTTGCCCCGAAGCATATAGCAGGGATATTTTTCCCGCATGCCGTACAGAAGTGCCATGGTACGCTCCGGGTACGGCGCATCGGTTATATAATCGCCCAGGCTGATAACGGCGTCTGTAGGGTGCTGCTCCATATAGTTCAGGAATGCTTCCAGGGCTTTGTAGTTTCCGTGAATATCGCTGATGAGTGCAAGTTTCATTTAAATGCTCTCCTTTTTACATATTTTAAAGGCCGGAAATGAGTTCTCTTCTTAAACATAGTGTATGCCTTTTTCCGCGCTTTATCAAGCTGTAATTATTTTAACACAGGAAATGGGGGATACACAGAGACCAAGGCAAAATTCATTGCCGTTGAATTCCTGGGTGGAATTCAAAAGAGGGTATGTAAACACACCTCTTTGATACCTTGAAGCAGACTGCTACCAGGGATATGACAATCTGCCGGGCATCAGACGCTTTTCGTCTTATGTGTACTTGTAAGGGGAAACAGGATACATTTATTCTTGATTATGTAAATTCAGCAGTTTCAAGAGAATGAAAGAAAATTCAGGCCATTTCAACTATAGTTGACATAATAGTCAAAATGGCCAAGGCGTATGAGGCAAATGTTTATGATTTTGAAAAATGCATTATAAAATTATGACCCCAATATTTAATTATAGAAACTATGTCCGCAACTATTACAATAATTGAAAATGACAGGACCGGGAACATGTATCTATCAATTCTCATGCACATAAAACTTAATGCCATACCATATAAGAAGACTGTTCCGGCAAGTACTATTTGCAGCATATGATAAATATCATTTCTTTTAATTAAACTTAATATTGTATGAATTATCAACGCAATTGGTGCATAAAGCATGGAAACGGTAAAAACAAAATTATATATTTGTCTTACAGTTTTGTTATATAGACATGCAGTCACTAAATTTTCATCTGTATAGACACCATATTGCCTCATGCGCTCTGTAGTTCCAAATTGATCATATGTATTAAGCCTTAACTTATAATAGCGGGGATAAAGCGCCAATGCTGTATTTTCAAGTCCTCTTGTAAATGCGATTTCCTTTATAATTTCTGCATCTGACATCACATAGTTTTTAGGTGTTTTTAAAGTATATAAATTTGTGAGTGCCAAATAATTATCTATGTACCCGCCCATCAAAAGAAGTGGATGGTTTATAAAACAGGTTAGCAAATATCTTATTCCATCCATTTTTCCGGTATAAGAGATCGAATCAATAATGTTTCTGTCTTTATAAACTTCAATACATTGCTCCTTTTCATTCAATTTAAAATTAATTGCACTTTTCATAACATAAGAGGTCATTAATTCGCTTCCGGAGTAATTAGTGGAAATTGTTTCTGCTTCTTCATTATCTACTGTAATATATGATTCTTGAGATTCTAGGAATAAATTCCAGCCTTTTATTGTTCCGAATAGCATAGCAAAACTCAAAAAGATACAAAGTAAAAAATGGATAACCTTTTGTTTTTTTACAATCATTAGGTAAATGTCTCCAATGGCAAAAATCAGTATTGGAATAATAAAAAACATCTGTTTCAAAAAATATAAATAGGAGCTGGTCATTGATATTATAATAAATTTTTTAATTATGTATTCTCTATTATTACCATCTTGTAATATGTTTTCGTATATTTTAATAGTATATACAGCCGAAACTGCACAAACTGTTGCGGCAAGTGCTTCTGTTAAAATAAGATGATAATAGCCTAAAATAATTGGATTTAAAACAATAAGCAACACATACGCAGTAACACATACAGCTTTGTGTGATTTGACAAAATATTTTTCAAATAAATTATAAATAAATAATAAAAATATAACATATGCAATAAAGTAAGACAAAGCAATGCCATATGATGTTTCACCAAATAATTTTTTTGAAATCCACAAAAAAAGGGGAAAGGCCCACCCGCGAGTTTTCCCCCATTGTGACCATGGATATTTACCGTCAAAAATGTCTGTATATTCCAAATATACAGAAGAATCATATGTAAATAGAATTGGCAGTGAAAAAAATAGTAAAATAATAAAAACAAAACCAATTTTTTTGTCAATTAGCTTCCCCTTTTTAATTAGCTGTATAGCAATTGACTTTATTTTTTTAATTATATTTTTATGATACAGCAAAATCAAATTCACGGTTATAGCTATAATGCATGTAAACAAAATCATCTTCAGGATATCATATAAATAATATTTGCTTTCATGGTATGGAAGGTGGATATATACTTCCGAAGCATTCTCTACATTTGTTCCCAGAGTCAATAATTCTCCATCGAAATCAATACTTTCCTTCTCGTCAGTGATATAAACCGCCTTATCCACCAGATCTTTCATAGATATCACTTTTTGTTTAATAAAAGATTCTTTTACAATTAATTGGCTAATGGTTGTTACCCCGGCTGTTTGTCCAAAACATATTCGAAGGTTATCAAATTTTTCCGGTATACTAATTTTATATTGATATAATTTGTTTCCCCTTATGTTTGTCGTAACTACTTTTTTGTCTGTATATTTTTCACCATTATTGCTATAAAAAATAACAATTTTCTCATTTTTATTTTCATTTGTCATTGTAATTTCTACTATAGGATATTTTCTGTAATTAAATATAATTCCAATAATCAGGAAAAAGAAAAAGATCATTACAAGCCGCCTGTATTTTTTATGTTTCATCTACACTGCTCCCCATTATTTTATTGAAATATTAGTATGGTAATTGTCATTTTTTATGATCAGTTGCTAGAAAATAGGTTCATATCGCTCTCTGCAACGTGCAGTATTTTATCCAGTTCCAAAAAAGCGTTCTTTCTGTCTTTTTCTAATTTTTCATTAATAATATCATATGAAATTACTTGTTCAAAATCTATGTTCTCATGAATAATCCTGTTTGTCACACCATAATGTTCCAATAAATCATAAATCCGGGAACCTACCCCGGCATGTGTTCCGGATATCTTTGTAAAAAACTTTTTATTAAAAATAATGGATAAAAGAGTTCCATGAAAAGAATCTGTAACTACATATTCTGCATTTTTTATATATCCAATAAGCTCTGCGTTACCAGCACAAATATCCCATTTACCAGGAGCAAATGCTCCTACCGGAAACGGTACAAATACTAAATCCAGAGATTCTTTCTTTGCTATTCTCCGGGCAAGCTTAACGATATCAGGAGATACCCCAAGCTGATAGACAAAAACATACTTTTGACTATTTTCAGGTTCAATGGCAACAGTTCCCCATTTTTCTTTAGTAAGCATTAGACAGGGATCTGATACAATTTGAATATGGCGGCTCAGGACATTCTCCATCAGTGAGGATGCACTTTTTTCTCGTACTGTTATATGTCCATAATCTTTTAGTAGAGAACAGTACTGTTCTTTTTCACTATTTTCAATTTCAGACAATCCAACACTGGCTGCAAAGCTGTTACACTTTGATTTGTCTGTAACAAAATCCAGCATATATGTGGTATCCATTCCGGTTAGTTTATGATTCCACACTTGATCACTACCTGTAATAAAAATATCATATTCGTTGTTTAGTTCGCCTATGCTGTTCATATCCACAGGTCTGGAATAGTAAATCATTTGGCGGAACTTCCTGCACTTTCCTGTTCTCGGCAGGTAAATTAAATATCCCAATACACCGAACAAATAAGCAAATAATCCTTTCTTTCTTAAGTGGGAAAGGCGGTAAGGTTTTCCTATATACGTACTCCTGTAATCAATCGTTTCTACGGAATATCCCCTTTGCAGAATAGCCTGTTGCAAAGCATAGTTTTGTAAAACAGCCCCATAGTTATTGGTTTCCTGAAATGTTATGATTCCTACTTTCATTATCTTTACTTCCTTTCCGATAGCCTTGACTGGTTCCTGCTAACATCAGGCTGAATAATATAATTTCTGCAATCAGGTATGCTGTAGCAGCTCCCATAATTTGACTCTTTTTTACCAACAGATATCCCAAAACCGTTATGATAATGCATGTCACAGAATAGTTGACTATAATGATTTTTTGTAAGCGCATGGAGGTTAACACGTTATAGAGCAGGTAAACAGCAGCGCTAAAGCCTCCACTGAGCATCAACAGCATAAGCTCTGTACGGTAGGGAGTCACATCAACAGCATAAAACAAAGTCAGAAGCGGAGGTCCAATTATATATGTTCCCAGAAGGATAATAAATGTAATGGCCATAATGTTGAGTAAAAGCTTTCTTATAATCCTGGAAAAACTGTTAAAATCCTTATTGATCCAAAGGGAAGCAATGAGGGTTAACAGGGGCTTAAAAATAAATTCACTAAAAAGATTTATGGCAAAAGCAGGCATAAAAATAATAGAATAGTATGTCACTTCCTCTTCAGTGCCGATAAGGTCTATTGCATATTTCGGCGCGTTATAAATGTACAATGATAAAAAAGAACCAACAAACAGAGGAAGGCAAGATTTTGCCAAACATATGGACTGATTTTTTTCAAAAGAGAGTTCCACCGGAATATAACGCCTTGTGACAGCAATATTTAAAATGATTACGGCTGCTATACTGGTCACAGCGGTGATGATACAGGTGTGCAGCATGTTTTTTAAAGTTACCATACCCAAGCCAAATATGAACATAGTAAACAAATTTCGTACAGTCAGGAGTTTTCCGGCTATGTTCAGATAGTCTGCATTTTGAAGCTGTCCATGGAACACATCTTCAATTGCGTCAGCCATTTTAATAATACAAACCAACACAAAAATAAAACTTTTTCTTAAATCATATCCTGCGGCTAATGTATACAGTATTTCCAATATCAGCATTGCCAGACAGGACCAGATTCTGGTTTGTAAATAAACCCCAAAAGAAATCTCATTCTTGATATCTGTAGCCTGAAACGAGCGAACGCCAAATTTACCCACTGTTAATAGAATCTGGGAAGTGGCAAAGGCCAGAGAAAAAATACCTCCTTCAGACGCCCCTACCGTGCGTGTTACACATATCAGTAAAACGAAAGAGGATGCAGCACTGATAATGCTTCCGATAATATTCCATAAAACACTTTGAGGGGTGATTCCTTTCTGAATTACCATCACATCACTACTCTTTCTTCACAAAAATTTTCTGGTATAATTTGCCGGCAAGAACATACAGCCCCAGTTTTTTTACAATGGGTATTGCAAAATTCTTACATTTGGTAATAATATCACCTTGTCCATATTTGTTCAGAACTTGTTCAAAGGGAAGTGTCTCGTATGCAGCCCAAAATTTTTCTCTTTTAGGTGGAGCAGCGTTTGTAGGATATTCCAGATGTGGCTGCCAGACATCTTTTCTGGTACATTCTTGAATCTTTATGGCATTGCTGCATAAATCAAACCATTTTTGCCCATTTTCTGTATTAATCAGTACCTCAGATGTTCCGGTATCGTCATCCATCTCCGGGCAGACAGAACCCACATTCCAAAAATCAGCAAGCGTAATATCCGAATATCTGTCATAACTGGTATATTTGCAGGAATAGCAACAGGTTCTGTTTAAAAAACATGTCTGGTATAATAAGAGAAAGGATTTTTTTTTACTATATTTGGGGGAAATATCAATACCATTTGACTCTAATATTGGCTTGCGTTCATGCCAACCGTCCCTTTTTCCTCTGAATTCATAGTAGGAAAGTCCACCTTCATACTTTTGATTAAAATAGTCAATATAAGATGCCCAAATTTGAGGACTGGCAACACCATGGCAGATAAAATCACATAATAATAAATTGTCTAAGGTGTGCCGCTTAAGTAATATATAGTTGCGGATTCCGGCTACCTGACAAGGTGTACCTGTAAAAAAAACTTTTCTTCCGTCAGTCAAATCCTTCAGGATCATCTTATAAACATGACGCTGATCGCTCTGAATATACTTAGAACCTCGGAAAGAATCCCTCTTTTCTACATTTTCTGCACGGTCATGTCTAACGGTAAAGGCATTATCAAAGGTAACGCCATAGATCACACCATTGTGCGCAAGAATGCAATCAGAAAGCGCAGTGAACATTCCGCCGGAAGAACTTTTTGCGACAACATTTTTGTCCTTATGCTGAGCTGCAAAATAACGTTGGGCATATTGTGTTTCTACAGAAGGGTCCTCAAGTACCTGATGGAAGGGGCAAATACCAATACACATCTTACAGTCAACACATTTTTCATGATCAATTACAGGATAAAAAAAACCTTCCTTATCCTGTTTCATACGGATTGCGGATACTGGACAAATATTCATACAGGCACTGCAACCATAGCATTCTTTCTTTTGATCATATACTTTGTCCATGCGGCTCCTCCTTCGGCAAGGGATACTCTGAGATATCGGTGTTACGGGGGATCTGTTCAATTTTTCTTATTCTTTCTTCCAAAATTGCCTGATATTGTACTAAACGAAAAATACGTATATTCATATGTGACACAATGGCCGTCAATGTTAAAACAATTAACAACATGAACAGGCCATAAACCACAAAGATTAGATTGGACGGAGTTTTAATCCCCACCTGGCTGGCAAGCCATTTGATCATATCTGGGAAAATTGCTGAAATTAACATTGCTATAATTGCCAATATCCATATCAGGCAATATTTCAGATGCAACTTTTTAGTAACCAAATAGTATAAAAGAATTCCGGCGAATAAAAGAGTGCCTATTATTAAAACTAACTGCAATTTAGTATCCATTATTTCTGTCTCCTAAAGCACTTAATTTTTGGAGTAAGATTGCAAACGTAACTTTAAACATGTAATATATACTACGTTTCAAGTTGATAGAAGAAGAACCGCCAATTCTTTTTTTCATGGCAACGGAATATTCGATTACTTTATAGCCATGTAAAGCAGCAGTTACAATAGCTTCTGGCTCTGGATAATCCTGTGCATAATAGTCTGCAAAAAATTTTGTAATTCTTTTTGAACAGACCCGTAGTCCTGATGTGGAATCTGTGATTTTTATGCCACAGCATAGGTATATTAAACTGTTAATAATACGAATTCCCATTCGCCTGGAAGCTGAAGTTTGAAAACCCTTTTTTTCAAGAAAGCGGGAACCTATGACCATATCTGCGTTCTCTGTCTGCATTACTTCAATCATTTGTGCAATATATGAAGGATCATGCTGTCCGTCTCCGTCAATCTGTACAGTAACATCATAATTGTTTTCAACGGCATATAGATAGCCGGTCTGTACTCCGCCGCCAATACCTAAATTGGTACACAGGGATATATAGTGGTAGCCCTTTGACTTGCAGATATCCAACGTATGATCTGTAGAACAATCATTGATAACACAGTAGTCGTATTGTGAATAATGCTGAATAAGGTTATCTACCACAGTTTGGATATTTTGTTCTTCATTGTAGGTTGGTATAATAATTAACGTTTTCATGGTTCTCCATAATGTAATCGCTGCATGCCCATAAGGTATTTGGTGCTAAAAGGCTTTTGTTCATTTAAGATGAAGTGCTCTTTTAAAGAGTCCAGAAATACCTTCATTTTCAAGAACATATTTGAGCTTTTCAGAAAGAGAAGGTTGCTTTGAATGCCGTTTTAATTTTCTTCTTATTTCTTTATTGCTTAAAGCAAATGGATCTTCCAGGCTAAACATGACATCATAGTCATTTCTGTATTTTGTCCGTAAGGTATCATCAATTTTTTCTCCTGAATAGTAATTAGCATAACTCCAAGGGGTTTTTGATATATTATCATTGTTATTTTGATCATGCAGTTTACTGTATACGGCATAAAGTTCTCGAAATAAGTGTTCTCCGTCTGGAAGCCAATCCTTCATACATTTTTGCGCACTTGCTCCATATCCGGAAAAGTGAATAAAACGCAGCGGATTTCCTTCTATAAAATAGCTTCCATTTTCCTTTGTAATGTTGCAGTTCAGAAGAGACCAGGGAGCAAAGTCATATCCGTGGTGCTTTAAAATTTCCACATCAAAAAAACAGGGGGCTAAATCTACCCACTTCTGATCCGTAAATATTCCTCTCTGAATATCATCATAACAAAACAGATACAGCCTCTCTGCCCACCAATTAATAAAACGCTCTGCTTCAGCACTGTGGTTAACAGCCAGAAAACCTAAATTATATACGCCATGTGCAGTGGAAGAAAGTTCCATATCTATATTACCTGGTTTCAGCAAATGCGGGCACAGCAGTATGGGCCTTGTTTTTAACAGCTCCTTTAATTCAAGGAAATCTGAATATACGTAACAGTCCGGATCCAGGTACACAAACACATCTTCATCCGGAAATCTTTTGAACAAGTACTGGAAGAAGTGTGCCTTTACTGACGTTGAGGCTTCCACAATTGCATGTTTATAAATAAAACGGTTAAAATTTCCGACCCACATGTCTTTTGATAAGATTACCTCATCAAATGCGTGGAAATCCATTGCGGATGTTTTTTCCCGTTCCGTCATACATACCATAAACATGGCATCCGGTATGTATTGTTTCACGGAAGCTGCCAGAGTTCTTGCCTTATGTAAATAATTTGCGCATATAGATGTAAATACGATCATAACCGAGCTACCTCTTATTCATTCAGCATTTTCTTTATTATTTTTCCAATAACAGGATAGGAAGCATACTTTACAATTTTTGCCCAACGTTCTTCGTATTTTTTTCTCAAAAATATCTGTTCAATTAATGCATCCCGCAGGACGATGGCATATTCGTCATAATGCTGTAAATAAAAATCAGCGTGATTGCGGTACATTTGCCGATATGTATCCTGCACCTGCTCACAGTTGTTCTGAAAGGTGGTGGTTCTTGATACCGGCTTTATTCTATAATGGAACAAGACTTCAGGAATTTGATATATTTTCCGGCCCAGTTCCATAATGGATAACCAAAAATCATAATCCTCCATTCCTGCAACCATGGTGGTACTAAAGCCTCCTACCTTTTCCCAATCCTCACGATAGAAAAGCGCTGTTACAAAGACAATATTGTCTAAAAGCATTGACTTAAAGGAATATTCCGGTAAATCCCATGGACCGCTTTTTTCTCCAAACAAGTCTGCTTTGCAATAAACAATACCTGTATCAGGAGAACTTTCGATAACATTGACGGCCTTCTCAATGTAGGTCTTATCAATCGTATCATCCGAATCTACAGGCAGGATATATTTTCCGGTAGCATGTTCGATACCATAGTTCCTTGCACCGGCAGGACGCAGATGATCTGAATGCAGAACCAAGATCTGCGGATCATGAATACTGTTAATGATATTAACGGTATCCGAATCATCGGAATTGTCATCAATGATGATGAGTTCCCAATTGGTATAGGTTTGCTCCCTGACAGATTGAATTGCTTCCAGAATATACTGCCCATCATTATAACAGGGCATTATTATGCTTACTTTTTCCATTGTTTGCCTCAGTTTATTTGTATAATTTATAATATATCTTTCCCCATATGGTATTCGTAATGTTGTCTAATTCGTTTTGCAGTTCATTGGTTTTATCAATATATTTTTTCAATTTTTCCTGCAACAGGATTATATTCTCATTTTTTTCTTTCAGTGTTTTTTGCAGACCGGCAATGGTATTATTGGCTGGCATAACTTCTTTTTTTAATTCGGAAATAGTGTTATCCGTCTGTTTCAGTTCTTCATCAGCTTTCCGATTCCATTCTTTCAACTGTGTGTGTTCGGTCTGAAGCTCCAGCCTGATGTCGCTTTCTTTTTTTAAGGATGAATTTAAATCCTGAATTGATTTTTCAGCGTTTTCGTAGAGTTCTCTTACTTGAATGTAATCCAGTGTTGTCTGCCTGAACAAATCACGAAACGGTATCAACAGAGCCAACGCGTTGCTGTCAAATACATCAATTTTACACGAAAAGATAACCGTTTTTATTTTGGGAGATACATTAACATAAAGCTGGGGATCGTCATCATAAAATACATATTTGTCATCAAACTGATTTCCGGTAGTTTCTGTAATCGGGAGAACAACATTTTGGTTATTCTGTGTTATTCCAACCAGCCGAACATCCGAAATAATACAGTTTGTATCCAACGGGTCAATTCTTATTTTGGTGCAATTTATACCAATGGGAATTTCCAGTGCTATGGGATCCAGCGGGTTTATAGACTGCTCCAACACCAAAGCACTGCTCTCATCAAACACAGCCACCTTATATAAAGTGTCCTTCTTATATAAAAGCTGCGGGCTTTCCTCTGTTTTTGCGGTCATTTTGGAAACTGTGAATAAAAACTGGTATGCGGTTCCATGTTCCCTGGTTTTTAAGTAGGCCTCAACTTCTCTTGGCAGAAAACCATAAACGGCCTCAATTTCGTTATTATTTACCGCTACTTGCTTTACCTCACTTTGACTGACTTCCAATTCTGCCTCTTTTAACAATTGCAGGATAGAACTATACGTGTAAAAATGAACATGTGTATCATCCAGCAGGCCAACAGATGTATACTCCAATTTGTTTTGCAACAGGTTAATGAGTACAGAATTATGAGCAATATTGGGAACAGATAATAATATTTTCCCTTCTTTCTTTAACAGGGATGTGAGCAGGCACAAAACCTCTTTGGGATTACGGATATGTTCCAGCACATCCAGCATAATAATGTAATCATACCGTTTTCCCTGTAACTTCTGGTACCAAAATCCCAGCTCTAGGTTGCCTTCCTCCATTCCGATACAGGCAGTTCGGGCATAGCGTGCTGCTTCCTTTCCGGCTTCTTCGTCAAGCTCGACAATATCAGCAACGCAGTTTTTCTGTCTTGTCAAATGATAAATTAAATTGCCGTTGGAAGGTCCCAGTTCCAATACGACTGTACTATCGGGAATGCGGTTGAACGCCCAACTGTTTGTGGAATTATCTGCCAGTTCATACCCATAATCATATTTGTTCATTTAAACTCTCCGTGAATTCACGTTTTCAAATATTTTAATATCGGTTGGAACATCTATTACTGCAGAATTGCGTGCAGTGTTGTTAATACGAACATACAGCACATGATACAGCCAGGTCAAAACTTTATAAGAGTCTTCCGAACCTTCCGATATAGCTACCCCCATAACATAATCGCCATTCATAATAGAAGGCATTTTAAAATGAAATTCGATGCGGTTCATACTGTCAGCCTGTACTTCAAATCCTGTTTCTTCGCCATTGATAATGCTGTTTGTATTGATTACCCAGAGACCTTTGATTGTCTCAAGGACAAAACCTGCAATGCAGGATTGTATGCCGATGGCTGACGAAAAAATGATATTGACGCAATAGTCCTGGTTTACATTGCATTCTGTTGTCATTTTACCGTCTGCATCCGTCATAAATACGGAAACGATTTTCACATTTTCGTGCAGAATGCTTTCGTTGTTATACGATATAGATGGGTAGGTTTCCAAATCAAATTTTGCAACGTGATAGTTTGTGTCCTGAACTTCTTCAGCGCGATTTTTTTCGAAGTCCTGTGCGCGTTTTTCCAGGATACTGTTCGAATAGGCATTGCATACCTCCACACTGTCACCAACCATCTGCTGGACGCCTTTTTCAATCCACAATACCCGTGAACACATCTGCTTTACGGTAGCGATATCATGAGAAACAAACAGGACGGTTATCCCTTGGCTTCGCAGCTCTTCAAATTTTTTATAGCATTTATTCTGAAAGAACACATCTCCAACACTCAGTGCCTCATCTACAATGAGAATATCCGGTTTTACATTAATGGCAACTGCAAATGCAAGGCGCGCGAACATGCCGCTCGAATAGGTTTTTACCGGTTGATATAAAAAGTCTCCTATGTCGGCAAATTCTGCAATTGTTTCAACCTTGTCCTTCATTTCTTCCCGAGTGTAGCCCATCATTACACCGTTTAAATAAATATTCTCAAGGCCGGAATATTCGGAGTTGAATCCTGCCCCCAGTTCCAATAATGCGGAGATTTTTCCGTCAATGGTAACCTGCCCTTCGCTGGGGGTCGTGACACCGGTAATTATTTTCAGCAAAGTGGATTTTCCGGCTCCGTTCGTCCCTATGACCCCAAATGTTTCACCTTTTTTTACTTCAAAATGAATTCCGTTAAGGGCACGGTATTCCTGATGCCGGATATTCTTGCCGACATGAAGGATTTCCTTCAGCCGGTCTTTTGGGGAATCATATAAATTGTATATTTTTACCAAATTGTTTACTTTTATCGAACACTCACACATAGGCTTCCCCTTACAGCATGTCTACAAAATGAGGCTTAAGTTTGGAAAACAGCCGGCTACCACCTACAAAAATCAGAAGCGTTAATATCCAAAAGTAGGCGGTTTGCAATGGATGCTGCCAGAACATTGTGTCTCCGACAACAGATTCACGATATCCCATACAAACATAATACATGGGATTGAGTTTCAACAAGCTTTGTACCAACGGCTGCATACCTGACGGATCCCAAAACAAAGGTGTCATCCAAAATCCTATCTGTAATATGACAGCTACCATGTTTGCAACATCTTTCAAAAACACCGCCAACGCTGAAAGCAGCCAGCCAAGGCTTGTGCTAAGGCAAAATGCACAAAGAAAATAGTATATCATCTGCAAAAAGTACAGTGTCGGAATCCGGCCGTAAATCAGGTTGATACCAACAATAAAAACAATAAAAGCAGCATGTATAATACCTGCCGAAACTACTTTAATTAAAGGAATCATTGTGACTTTAAAATTTACTTTTTTAAGCAGATAGCTATATTCCATTAAACTGTTCGTTGACTGGGATATTGCTTCCGAAAAAAAGTTCCAGCTTAAAAAAGCAGGAATATACCATACGATAAAGGGAACATCCTCTACCGGCATGCTTCTGAAACCAACCTGAAAGACAAACCACAATACGAGGATATTGAGCAACGGCTGCAAAAAGGCCCAGACTACGCCCAGACCTGCAGCAGCGAACCTTGCCTTACAGTCATTTTTTGCAAGCTGCCAGATCACTCTTTTTTCTTTATATAAATCCATAAGAAATTTCATGGCATCTTCCTCATCTGTCGCGATACAATAAAAAATTGCGTATTTTTCTCATTATAAAAACAGCTCTTTTCTGATTAAAATCATTGAGTATATAATCCATATCTTTATTGATTTGAAATGCGTCTGTAGTATAGCAGTAAGATTTATGCTTCTCTACAACTTGGCGCTCCGCAGCACGTAATGTAAGATCCCGTCGACGTTTTTTCCTGTCTTTATAAGGCGTGTAATAGATCGAGGTAACTTTATTTGTAAATGCAAACGGGTGTTCCAGCGCATAACGCAGCCATAAGTCCCAATCCTCCAGAACATCCAGTTTTTCATCAAAACCACCGTAAGCTTCATATAGTGTTCTTGCAAACATCACACTTTGAATGGGAAAAAGGTTCATGTAGCAAAGCAGCGTTCTGTTAAAAGGAAATCGATACCTTATCAATTTCCGCTTTACTGTAAACTTATAAGGCATACTGCTTTTTACGATAATTTGACATTCTTCAGCTATCGAGTATGCCGCGGTGAATTCTGTGGTTTCCAGAATGTTAACCAGGGTCTGTACATGAGACGGAAGAAGGATGTCATCCTCGTCTAAAAAATTACAATACTTGCCTTCTGCCATTGCTAAACCGATATTTCCGGCTTTACTCCGCCCCTGGTTCATCTGCGTCGCATAGTACCGGATTCGCAGGTCAGAATAATGTTCCTGTATAAAATGTTCTGAAAGATTTTCACCGTCTTCTACTACGATGACTTCTATATTGGTATAGGTCTGTTTCTTTACACTTTGAAGGGCATTGTTCAATATACCGGGCTTTCCGCATGTACGGATAATAATAGATACAAGAGGAAAAGTAGTCATATGCCCCCCTTTTTTGCTTTTTAAACTATTTTCAGAAAATTATTGCCTTTGAAACCACTGTCATTTCACAGTGTTTCGGTTTTCAGAGAACTTTGCGCAAGGCGGGGCGTTTACTATGCGTTCGTTGAAAAGAATGGATAATCCATAGTTATCCTTCATTCAATAAGCAGCTGCCATCCAAAATCAGCTTCCAACCTCGCTAATTGCCCTGTCTTCCAGGTATCTGAATGAAAAAAACTCCCACTCAGCTTTCCTTTCAGACAATCATTAACTCACATAATACAATACATAAGTAATATTTTCAAGTAGAATTTAATTTTTTCCAGATTTTTCCCTGAAAGTTCCCAATATAACCTTGGAGTCAATGGGTAAATGAAGGATAACTATGGATTAAGGAAGGATTTTTGTATTTTAGCTGTAAAAATGAATTCAGATAACCAACATAGTTATTGACTTTCATTAACGGAATATTAAGCAGGCAATTGCTTTGTTGCTTATAAGGAGCTAGTCACGGAAAGGGGCTATAATGTTTGGGCAACTAGTAATAAAATTATACTATTTTGCCGTTAACGAAAAAAGAGTAGATAAAATTCGAAAAATAGACAGAAAACTCAGAAAAATAGGCGGTAGGTTTTATGTCAAAACATTGGGACAATTAAAATACAGACTTAGATACAATAAAGTTCTCTGCGAACGGAATGAAATATCCAGTGAAATCTTTTGGAATTGCGAAAAAAAAATTATTCATTCTCATCAGCCATTGGTAAGCATTCTCGTTCCATTTTCTGAGGATGAGTTAGCACAAAGAGACATCTTAAATGATATTTATAAACAAGAGTACCCTAACATTGAAGTTTTGTTTATTCCTGGTGAATATTCAGAACATTTACTTTCCTGGATGAAAAAAGCACTTGCAATGGCCAAAGGAGAATTGATTTGGGTTATAGACGGTAAATGCAGATATGGCAGAACTTTTCTCTGTGATATGGTTTCGCTATTTTCCTGTGAATCAGTAATGATGGGAACGTGTTTAGATTTGCTCATAAATAATGTGGGCAGGTGTGTTCCGCAGAATGAATCGGGTGATACACCTTTTTTTATGTCGGCAACAAATTTTGTAAGAGAATTGAGCGTAAACCCATATTGTTTTCTTCCAATTGGCGCGATGGTATTCAAAAATACCAATCGCGTATTTCCGGATATGGAATTCAATCCGAATATTCAGACATCTGCTTCGCTGCTTTGGATATTAAATATAATACGAGGCGGAACGGTTGGTTTTATTCAGAAAAAAAACGTGTTGCTTTCAGAAATGCAGGAAATGAAATACACTCCTGGCGAACTTGCTTACCTGCTATGTTTTATCGCATCAAATTACAGAATCAAGCCGTCACTCGCTTTCGAAAAAAGTGCTGCTGATACTGGAATTAAAATAGAAGAATTACAAAAAACCGGAAAAGAAAAGCATCCCAATATTATCTTGACATGTCATGCGCTTCGATTAGGCGGAGGGGAGACGTATCCTATCCATCTTGCAAATGAAATGTATAAGAGAGGATTGACAGTTACAATTCTGAATTTTGACTTGCAGCCGAGGGAAACGGAAATTGTTGATTTAATTGACGGGGGCATACCGGTAATAAATCTCAGACACACGGATGATATCGGTAAAGTGTTGCAGGATGTTGGGGCTGATATCATACATTCTCACGAAGCAGTAACTGACTATTCTATTTCATTATGGATTGCGAGGCATCCTGAACTGGGCAGGCATATTGTTACTTTACATGGTATGTATGAAGCTATGGATAAAGAAGACTGTGACAGGACTATTTGCGAAACCATTAAAAGTGTATATAAATATGTATATATAGCGGATAAAAATCTGGATTGTTTCAAAAAACGAAACCTTTATAAAGAAAGTAAATTTATAAAGATTTCCAATGGCTTGCCTGCGGTTAAGCCTACACCAGTCAACCGTGAGGAACTGGGGATCCCAGAAGACGACTTTGTTTTGGTTTTGGCCGGTAGGGGAATACCTGGAAAGGGATGGGAGGAAGCAATAACTGCGGTAAAAAAGGCAAATCAGATAAGCAGGAGAAAGATAAGATTAGTAATATTGGGAGATGGAGAAATCAGACAAAAGCTTGAAGAGACCGCACCGGAATTTATTCATTTTATGGGAACAGTCCGAAATGTGAGGGACTATTTTGCAATGGCAGAAGCCGGTATACTCCCATCAACGTATAAGGGAGAAAGTTATCCGATTGTTGTAATGGAATGCCTCATGACCGGCCGCCCAATCATTGTAACAGATATTGGGGAAACGTCCAATCAGATTAGTGATTGTGAGGGAAATCAAGCCGGATTATTGATTCCGCTGCATCATGGTGAGGTCATAATTGACGACATATGTGAAGCCATTTTATGTTTGGTAAACGAAAAGGAGCTGTATACAAGATTAAGGGAAAACACAGCATCTGTGAGTAAAAAGTTTGATCTGAAGGATATTGTAGATCAATATATAGCCCTTTACAGTGCGGCAATTACTTCATAAATACATTGAAAGACAAATATGTGGAAGAATTAGAATCTTTTGAACACATACAAGGAAGGAATTAGTATATGGGAAAGACAATGACAAGACTGCAGGGATTGTATCACTTCAGGCATTTAATTAAACAGTTAGTCGAAAAAGACATTAAACTCAAATACAGAAGAAGTTTTCTTGGATATATCTGGAGCGTATTAAATCCATTGCTGGTAATGATGGTTATGTATTTGGTTTTTTTTCGCATGTTTCGTTTTGAGGTGGAAAACTTTCCTGCCTATTTGATTATAGGACAGACGCTCTTCAATTTCATGTCTGAAGCTACCAGTCAGGCTATCTATTCCATTACCGGAAACGGGCCATTGCTAAAAAAAGTATATGTTCCAAAATATATTTTTACTTTATCAAAGGTCACAAGCTGTTTAGTTAACCTGCTATTTTCTCTGGGAGCAATGCTTATTGTTTTTATTTTTACCAAAGTAACATTTTCCTTGTACATGTTTTTCATCCCGGTTGTATTGATTGAATTATATATTTTTACTCTGGGTGTAAGCTTGCTTCTCGGTCAAATGTCCGTATTTTTTAGAGATATTCAATATATTTACAGTGTTTTAACTACAGCATGGATGTACTTAACTCCGATATTCTATCCGGTAGATCAGTTGTCGGAAGGAATGCAAAAAGCAATTAAAACCTTTAATCCAATGTATCATTATATTACGCAGTTTAGAACATTGGTTATCGATAGATGTTTGCCAAATTTTGAAACAATTGCTTATGGATTTTTCCTGTCATTTCTGTTTCTTTTAATTGGAATTTGGTCATTTTTACGAAATCAGGATAAATTTATTTTATATATTTAAGGAGACTATAATGGCAGAAAATAACATTGTGATTGATGTCTGTAATGCGACTGTACAGTTTAATATGGCCTCTCAACAGGTAAATAACCTGAAAGAATACCTTATCAAGCTTCTAAAAAAAGAACTCATGTTTCAAGAATTTCTGGCATTACAGGATGTCAGCTTTCAGGTAAGAAGAGGGGATTCCTGGGGAATCGTTGGCGTAAACGGATCTGGTAAGTCTACCCTCTTAAAGCTAATTTGTGGTATTATCAAGCCGTATAAAGGAACGGTAAGTGTGACCGGGAGGCTGGCTCCGCTGATTGAGTTAGGGGCCGGATTTGATGGTGAACTTACGGCAAAGGAAAATATTTTCCTAAATGGAGCAATGTTGGGATATACCGAAGATTTTATGAAGGAACATTTTGAGGAAATTGTAGATTTTGCTGAATTGTGGGATTTTATGGAGATGCCTATTAAAAATTACTCTTCCGGTATGGCGGCTAGATTGGGATTTGCAGTAGCGACAATGGTGCGGCCGGATATTTTGATTTGTGACGAGGTTTTGTCTGTAGGAGATTATAAATTTCAAGAAAAATGTGAAGAACGAATGAAAAAGATGCTGGATGGAGGAACCACTCTTCTATATGTTTCTCACTCCATAACCTCTGTTAAAAGTCTGTGTGATCACGCTTTATGGCTGCAAAAAGGCCGCGTGGTTATGAACGGAACTGTAAATGAAGTCTGCGATGCTTATATGAATCATTAAGGTATTGTATATGGAGTGAAAATGAAAGATATTAAGATATTTGTTACACATACCCCAAATAAAGAATCAATAAGGTTTCAGGCACCTTTTACTTATGACGTAATAGCAGGAAGCAGTTTTGATACTAAAAAATCCGATGATTTTTATCATGATAATACAGGTGAAAATATATCAATTCGCAACAAATCATACTGTGAATTGACAACACAATATTGGGCATGGAAAAACCAGACAGCGGATTATTATGGTTTTTGTCATTATAGAAGATTCTTTAATTTTAATGAAAGTTCTCTCCATGAATCTAAATGGGGAACAATAGAATTTGACTATTTTGACGCACAAATAAAAGAAAAACTCCATCTCAATGAGTCGGATATGCGTAACTATATCGAAAAATATGATTTTCTGATTGCCAAGGGTGTGGAAGCGAGTAGTATGAACGCAAAAACTCTCTATTCTCAGTATGAGAAGGCATCTGACCTTCATATTGGCGACGTAAATATCTTATTAAATATTATTAATGAGAAGTATCCATGGTTATACGAGACAGCAATTCGCTTTTTTAAGGGAAAGGTTTTTTTCCCATGTAATATGTTTATAATGCAAAAGCAATTATTTCAGTCATATTCGGAAATGCTTTTTGACATATTGGAACAGTTCGAACAGATTGCGGATATGAGTCATTATTCAAGAGAAGGATATCGCACAATCGGACATCTTGGAGAGCGAATTTTAAGCATTTATTATTTGTATTTAAAAGAGAAGAACATGTACAAATTGGGCGAACTACAAGTAGCCCTTTTTCGAAATACAGATATAGAAAAGGAAGTATATGCAGATAAAAGCAGTAATGCGGTTCCCATTGTATTAGCTGCCAATAAGAAGTATATTCCTGTTTTATATACATGTATTCAATCCATTGTAGAGAATATAAATGAAGAAAATCACTATCACATATATATTTTTCACACAGATATTTTAGGAGAAAATCAAAAAGTATTTGACCGGTTATCAACGCGCCCGAATGTGAATTTTACGTTTATAAATGTAGGAAAAAAGGTATCCGGTTTTACCTTAAAAGCAAAAGAGCATATTTCCACGGAAACGTTCTACAGGTTTTTAATATTGGATATTTTAAAGGGCTACTCCAAAGCGGTCTACCTGGATTGCGATATGATTATCTGCCGGGATATAGCCGAGCTGTATCATACTGAGTTAGGTTCCAATTTGGTAGGTGCTGTCCTGGATGCAGATTTTGCGGGCCAATGTAATATAAAAACATCTGATATGAAAAATTATTGTAATGAGGTTCTCGGGTTGGCTAATCCGTTCCTATATTTTCAGGCCGGCGTGCTTGTGCTGAATATAGAGGAACTAAGCAAAATAACCAGTGTAGAAGAACTTTTTAAAATGTCTGATACAGGTATTTATCGTTTTTCTGATCAGGATATTTTGAATATTATATGTCAGGATCGTGTAACCTATTTAGATATGAGATGGAATGTATTGTCTGATTGTAATCATTCCAGGTGGCATCAGGTAATACAGCATGCGCCCCATTACATTTTGGATGCTTATGAAAACTCGCGAAAGAATCCTTTTATTATCCATTATGCCGGATTTCTTAAACCATGGATGGCGCCGGAAGAAGACTATGCGGATTTATTTTGGAACGCTGCCAGAACAACGCCATTTTATGAAACCCTGTTGGGCGAAATGATGGATTATAAATATACGTGTCATGATATATTGGAAAAACAAAAACAAAGGGAAAGCAGAAGCATCTTAGAACTCATGAGAAAAATTTTCCGGAGATTTTTCCCCAGGAACTCAAAGTTACGGGATTGGGGAATATCAATATACTTTAAACTTAAAAATCTAAATGGAGATTAGGGCATGCAATTTGACTATACACAGCAACCCGGAAAAAGCTGGCAGCATAAAACTGCGGATCCGAAAACAGCGCTTGTAAGCATAATTACACCGTTTTTCAATGCCGGAAAATACTTTGAGCAAACATTTAATTCTGTAATGAATCAAACATTTCCCTGGTTCGAATGGATTATTGTAAACGATGGAAGTACTGAGGCCGGGGATATTGAAATTTTAAATAAATATGCGGCAATGGATCAGCGAATTTATGTTGTTGATCAGGAAAACGGCGGCTTATCCTGTGCCAGAAATACGGGAATCCGTCATGCAAAAACAGATATTGTGATTCCGTTGGATGCCGATGATATTATAGCTCCTCAGTATGTAGAGTATGTTTATTTCGGGTTATATTATAACAAGGATGCCGCATGGTGCTATACAGACAGTACAGGATTTGGAGCTTTGGAATATCTGTGGAACCATCCCTGGGATGCTGAAAAATTGAAAACATTCAATTTTTTAATAGCAACGGCTGCCATCCGAAAAAAAGATCTGAATGACATTGGAGGATATAAAGTTGAAAAACAGGCCTATTTTGAGGACTGGAGATTCTGGCTTGAAATGTTGGCCAAGCATAAGAAACCTGTACACTTAAAGGGGTATCTTTTCTGGTACAGAAGACAGGACAAAGGGATGCTTACAAGTATCAGAAAGGATCCGGAGCAGGAAGCATTCGCCGCTAATATTATAAGTACAGCCGCTAAGGCAGCTGATGGTCAGGTAGAGGCGGTGGAGTATCCTTTAAAAAAGACAGAGCATCCATTTTATGAAGCACAGATGCCGGATTTTGACAAAAATTATTATATTCCTTCCCGACATGGTAAAATACGAATTCTTCTGGTTATTCCATGGATGGTTATGGGAGGTGCAGATAAATTTAACCTGGAATTTATAGCCGGGCTGAATAAAGATAAGTTTGAAATTGGTATTATCACGACAATGCGTTCCGAAAACGAATGGCATCAAAAATTTGAAAAATACACGGATGAAATATTCCACCTGCCGGATTTCCTTGATCCCGCATATCACCTGGAATATATAAGCTACTATTTGAAAACAAGAATGGTGGACATCCTCATGGTATCAAATTCCTATAGCTGCTATTATATGCTTCCATGGATAAGGAAAAATTTTCCGGATTTATGCATTATTGATTATGTGCATATGGAAGAATGGTACTGGAAAGCCGGCGGCTATGCAAGAATTTCAGGAAAAATGGGAGCCTTTCTGGATAAAACCTTCGTGTGCAACAGTGCAACAAGACAGGTAATGACGGAATGTTTTCATCGCCATGAAGACAGTGTCAAGACAATATACATCGGAGTAAACCAACATGAATTTAATAGAAAGACGGTAAAACAAGGACAATTGTATGAGAAATGGAATATTCCCGTTAATAAAGATATTATTCTGTTTCCATGTAGAATACACCCTCAGAAAAGGCCTTTTATGGTACTGGAGATTGCCGAAAAGGTACATGAGAAAAATGAAGCGGCTTTATTTGTAATAGCCGGAGACGGAAACCAGCTTTGTATGCTAAAACAGGAAATCGTGCGCAGAAAGCTGGATGATGTGATTATCTGCCTCGGAGATGTTGATGACATAAGGGAATGTTATTGTGACGCAAAGCTTACGCTGATCTGTTCTCTAAAAGAAGGACTATCGCTTACGGCATATGAATCCTGCGCAATGGGGATACCGGTAATCAGTAGTGATGTGGGCGGGCAAAGGGATTTAATTGATTCTACGGTAGGAAAATTAATACCGCTAAGGCAAAAGGAAGAAAACGATTTTGATGTCAGAACATTTGTGCAGGAAGAGGTTCAAGATTTTGCCGATGCCATTCTGGCTTTGTTATCGGACCATCAATTATACGAAGCATGCAGCAGGAATTGCAGAAAAAAAATAGAAGAGACGTTTTCTGTAGAACAAATGTCTAAAAACATGGAATGTGAAATTCTGACGCTGGTGAGCGCAAAAGGCTTGCAGGAAAAGCATAAGGCAACCGCCGGACAATTGTCCGACCTGTGTGAAGTAGCCGAAGAATTCTATACACTGCATCTGTTTGCAGAAGAACAGGAGCAGAAATTTGAAAATATGACTGTGGAACGAAACCGTCTTCTTGCAAAGGTACAACAAATGGAAAACGACCTTGAGCGCATAAAAACCATGCGATCCTGGAAGATCATTTCACTGTACCAGAATTTTGTATTAAATACCAGGCTGGGCAGGGGCATCCGAAAGGCCGCCGGAAATTTATATCATTTAGCTCACAAGAAGGGCTGAAAATATTAGGGAGGTAACATGGAAAGATTGGATTTTTCAGATAAGACAAGTTACAATGCAGTTGAGGCCGCCATACATCTAAACCGATATGCAATGGCAAAACCCTTTTGCCGCGATGCAAATGTACTTGACGCTGCCTGCGGAGAAGGCTATGGAAGCTTTTTGCTGAAAAAATGGGGCGCCGAAAGCGTTGTCGGTGTAGATATTGATGCGGCTGCTATTGAGAAAGCATGCTCTAACTTTAAGAATGACGGGCTGAAATATATACAAAATGATGTTCAGAAATTGCCTTTTGAGGATCATGTATTTGACCTGGTTGTTTCGCTGGAGACGCTGGAGCATGTGGATGATGCTGAAATGTTTCTGCGGGAGATAAAGAGAGTTCTGAAGCCCGGAGGGACAATTATTCTGTCATGTCCTAATGATCCCTATTATTATGAACGGGATAATATAAAAAATCCCTTCCATAAGAGAACTTATACTTTTTATGAGTTCAAAGAAATGGCCGAACGTGAATTAGGTTCTTATGTGGATTATTTCCTCTCTTTTGCATTAGACGGCTTTATTAATTTGCCATTTGAGCGAAGAACAGAACCTGAACATGATATCAGGGAAAACGCATTTGGCATGTTTCATCATGTGTTATGTGATCATGTATTGTGCGTGCCGCAGGAAAGATACCTGAATCAGTGGAACAGCAATTATTATGTAGGAATATGGGGCGGCGGAAGCGCGGGACAGGCATATCGATATAGTGCGGTTGTTGCTCCCAGGGATTTTTTTGTTGATCATAAAGATGTGGACTATGATCTTTTGCATCATTTGGAAGATATTTGCAGGGAAATGGATATCCTGTGCAAGGAAAAGGAAGAAAATCAGCAGAACTACAGAGAAAATGAAGAAGAAGTTACAAAGTTAAAACTTGAACATGAAAGGCAGATAAATGAAAATCATCATATGAAATCTGACCTGGAAAGTTTAAATATGGTACTCGAACGTTTAAAGCTTTTGCTTGAATTGAGGCAAAAGGAGCGGGATCAGGCGCAGCTGCACATGTATGAGAACTGGGAGTATTATCAGCAGACCTTAAGCCAGCTGAACAAAATGGAGGAATCTAACCGACTGCTGATTTCAAAACTAAATGAGATTGAATCCTCCAGAGGAATGCGGCTGCTCAGAAAATACTACGCCGTCTGTAATTGGATAAAACGAATTTTGCGGAGATAAAAAACAGGGGATTAAAAATTATGGATAATGCATTAAAGCCAGGATATCAGGTGAATAAATTGACATATATATCATCAGCCAGCCATCGGTTTATAGGAACGGGAACCCGTAATTTGTTGGAAAATATCGGTAGTAACGGGTATAATCTCACAATTGCGGTGTTGATGATGAATCGTTCTTCTTTGACAATCAGATTAATGGATTCTATCAAAAAAGAGCTTCCGGATTTCCAGGGCGAATTCCTGATTGGCGATAATGGTTCTACAGAGAGTGAACTGAATACCATCAAGAGATATTTTAAAGAGATGCCCTTCAAATGCCGATGTGTTGAATTTGGCGCTAATTATGGTGTGGCTGGAGGGCGCAACCGCCTATGCAGAGAAGTGCGTACAGATTGGATTTTTTTGCTGGATAATGATATATATTTTATTCAAAATCCGCTGAAGAAAATTCAGGAAGATATCGCTACTCTGGGATGCCATTTTATGTGCATTCCATTATTGAATGAAAAGAATCATGAAGCCTTTTTATATGGGGGACATTTGTATGTGGAAAGCCAGGAAGGCAGTGAAATTGGGATTGGAGGCGGTTCGGCATTTATCGCCGATTCTGTTGATGATCTGCGCGAACACGACCCATTTTTGTGTACTTTTGTGGCAGGTGGTTCCAGCGTAATCAATAAAGATTCCTTTTTTCGGTATGGCGGTTATGATGAAGGGATGTTTGTCGGATTTGAAGACACGGAATTTTCCATTCGCCTGTTTCAGGCAGGAGTCAAGATCGGCTGCTGTGGTATGGCATGTGTAATTCATGACCATCCAAAACCGGCTGCCAGGGATGATAAAGAATACGAAAAGCAACGTTTTTCCGTAAACAAGTTGGAGCAGGCAGCATTATACTTTGAGAAAAAGCATGGTTTTAAAGTGTGGAATCCCGCTACAAAGGACTGGGTTAACAAACGCCTGAATGAACTGCTGAATGAGACTATCACTGACAATGAAGCAGAGAGCCGTGCGGCACAAAAACCCAAAGTACTGCTGGTTATCGATAAGCCCGGCTGGGCGTTGGACAACATTGCGCGACAAATTATAAAAAACTGTTCCGATGTATTTGAATTCAAGCTTTTGTATACTTCAGACATTGATAATGTTCATGCTGCTTTTCTGGCGGGTGAGGATTGTGATATCATCCATTTCCTGTGGAGATCCTGGCTCGCTGATTGCAATACGGCATATTCCCGTGGATATGCGCCAAGCTGGGGCGATGATGCCGATGAATTTTACAAAAAATACATTGCCGGAAAAAAAGTATGTACGTCTGTATATGATCATTTATTTCTTGAGGATAACTTTGAGTATAGCCAGAGATTGTTTTCGGATGAGAATTCTCCGTTAAAATCTTACTCTGTTTCTTCTGAAATACTGAAAGAAATATATGATAAAGATGAACGCATTCTCATGAAACCTGCATGTATTATTACAGACGGTGTTGACCTACAGCTTTTTAAGCCGCGAAATCTGGCGCGATTTGAAAAGCGAAACGCGGACGACTGCCTGATAGTGGGCTGGGCCGGAAACAGTATGTGGGCTGCGGAAAAGGAAGACTTTAAAGGGCTACATACATTATTAAAGCCAGCTATAGAAGAGTTGAAAAGGGAAGGTTATAATATTGACCTTAAGCTTTGTGACAGTAATGAGAATATGGTGCCGCATGAAAAAATGCCGGAATACTACAATGAAATCGATTTGTATGTGTGTATGTCCAAGATCGAAGGAACGCCGAATCCGATTCTGGAATGTATGGCTTGCGGAGTACCGTTCATATCTACAAATGTTGGGATTGTACCAGAGGTTGCCGGGAAACTGCAGTCGCGTTTTATTTTGAAAGAACGATCTGTACACTGTCTGAAGGAGGCCTTGGTGAAAATAATAACTTCACCTGAGACATTACGCCAACTTTCGGAAGAAAACCAACAGGCAATTAAGACGTGGGACTGGAGTATACGTGCAAGAGAGTTTATTCCCCTGTGGGAACAATTGCTTAAAAACTAAATGAGATGTGCAGAAGGAGGATTTCATGGAGCAAAAGCTCAAATTACAGAAAGTAAAAATGTTCCGGGTATTGCCAGTATTGATTCCCGTTATTCTTATAATTCTTTTTGATATGATAATCTGCCATAATACACTCAATAAATATGCGCAGCTTGTCATTGAAAAAACAGAATTATTTGGTGAAAATAATGAGAATTTGAAAGACTTTAGACTTGAAGGAGATGGAAGCATTGTCTCAGAATCAGGTGACCCCTGGATTGAATATGTATTGGATGAATTACAATATGTAGAATCTGTTGATATTATAATAGACGATGTCAATCCGGATAGAACCTATGCACAGGTTTTTTTAATTCTTGAAGATGGCACGTGGATAACTCAGCTCTTTTATATTCACAGCGGAGTGAATAGAATTCATTTTAATGAATTAAATAAATCCTATCAAGCTCATACCATAAGGTTTGATTTGGTTTCACAGATAGATTGTTCAATAAAAGTAGATAAAATTGCAGTAAACAGCCCGATTTCTTTAACATTAAAGTACCATTTATATGCTATAATGGCCATCCTTTTTATTATATTTGCAGCACTTGGAATCAGACGAATTATCTGCGGCCAAATTTCTGGTTTTCGGGAACTGATAACAGGAAATATAATACTGGCAGCGAATATGTTTCTGCTATGTATATATGCACCTTTGGATCTATACTTTAATAATAAATTTGAATTCTGGTTTGATATATACACATTGTTTCCAATCGTATTGTTAATGTTTTTTGTTGGTGTATTAATCGGCTCTGTGATTATATTTATTTTGTTTTCCATCCACAGGAGGCTATATCAGGCAGGCGTACTGTTTTTATTTATTACTTTTGTGTGTTCTTACATACAAGGTAATTTTCTTGTAAATAATCTTCCTCCATTAGACGGTTCCTCATTTGAATGGGGTGATTATTCCGGAGAAAGGATAAAAAGCATTATTTTATGGCTTGTTGTAACATTGGCAGTATGTGTTCTTTTAAAGTATATCCACTTTGAAAAAATGTATCGCCTCATAAAGTATGTATCACTTTGTGTGACTGGAATGCTGGGAATTACATTATGTATAGAGGGGATTACCACCAATGGATATCAAAATAAATTAAATACGAGCATTACGGTAAAAGACCAGTTTGAGATGTCTGATACGGAGAATTTTATTATTATTGTTTTGGACTTGTTAGATTCCGGAAGCTTTGAAACAGTTATGGAATACCGTCCGGAGTATCGCGAGACCTTCTCTGATTTTACATTTTATCCGGATACAGTGGGTGCATATTCTTTTACCAGTCGTTCCATTCCTTTTATTTTGTCAGGAGAATGGTTCGAAAATGAAACACCTTTTGAAGAATATCACTTAAATGTATATAAAAACGCAGGTCTTTTTTCCGAGTTACAAGAGAGGGATTATAAACTGGGTGTGTATGAAACAACCATTCCTCTTACGGATAAAGAAATATATCGATTTGAAAATATTCTGGAATGCGATATTGAAATTTCATCTTACATGGATTTTATAAAACTGGAATTGATGTTGACAGGATTTAAATACGCGCCATTTGACATAAAGAAATATTGCGTAGTATATCCCAGTGAATTCTTGCTGCTTAAAAAAACGACACAGGAGGTTCCTTATGAAGAGTTTAGATGGGATAATACAGAATTTTATGAAAGAATACAGTCCCAGCCCATAACTCATGTAAATCAAAAAAGTTTTAAATTTATACATATTGAAGGGGCACACTACCCTTTTCACTATGACAAAGATGTCAATAAAATTAAAAATGGCACTTATGAACAAAATATTGAGGCTTGCATGACAGTAGTTGATTCTTACCTGGATAAATTGAGAGCTTCCGGTTCCTATGATAACTCTGCCATTATAATCATGTCGGACCACGGCTATGGAGGCTATGAAGAGGATGGCAAAGTTGGATACGGCCGCCAAAATCCCTTTTTAATGATTAAGGGGCGGGATGAACATCATGAAATGCAAACCTCCCAAGCTCCTGTCTCATATGAAGATCTGCAAGCTGCCTACTTGAAACTGTTGGACGGCACAACCGGCGATAATGTTTTTGACTGGAAAGAAGGCGATTATCGCGAGCGCAGATTTTTGTTTTACCAGTATGAAGCAGACAACTATATAACAGAATATGTTCAAACAGGAAATGCCCGTGATTTGACTACACTGCTTCCTACAGGAGCAGAGTTCAATAGGTAAAAATTCCAGAAGACAGACCATAAAAATATAAACCGTAATATGAAAAAGAAAGAGAGCTTATTATCATGAAAAAGAGAATAGCAAAAGCAGCAGTACTTACGTCCGCAGCACTTACCGGCATGCTTCTCTGGTCCCAAACCGCTGAAGCATATATAGACCCCTCTGTGGCTACCTATGTAATCCAGGCAGTTGCCGGAATCATAATCGCAGCCGGGGCTGTTATTGGGATTTATTGGCGTAAAGCCAGGAAGAAAATCAACAAAACGCTGGGTGTAGATGAGAATCGAAATAAAGAAGTGGAATCGGACGATATTATCACCAAAACAGAGACGAAAGAGAATACAGAAAAGTAGTTTTATAGTATTTTTTGCTACTGTGCAACCCGCTGCGGAATAATTGTGCCCAGAATATCTGAGGCAGAAATAACTCCCACCGATTCACTGCGGCTGTCAATACTCTCCGCACAATTATCTCCCAGCAAAAAGTATTCACTTTCTTTTAAATGAATAATATTCGCGGCAATCCCGGCGTTCTGATAATATGCCGCAGGAGAGATTGCCGTGCTTTTTGTGCCATTAACATACAGAATTCCGTCCTTGATAATCAGGCTGTCACCTGGAACGGCAACGACCCGTTTTACAATGACCGCATTCAGGGCATTACAACGAACAGCTACTACTGTTCCGGCTTTCGGTGCATCTGCACGTTTGTCAATCAATGTGAGCTGCCAGCTATGGTAAGTCGGCTCCATTGATTTTCCGTGAATCAGACATAGCTGATAACAGTATTTGGATACTAAAAAAGTAAACAGCAAAATAGTTAAAAGTATGAAAAGGGGTTTTACTTTTTTCATGATAGTTCCCTGCCGATATATGATAATTCTGTTCTGAACACGATGGTGACAGCCTGCAGTTATTTTTATACTGCATCTGTCATTTCCTACTTGGAATAAGGTTATTATACCATAATATACTGCCTTTATAAAGGAGATTATCCATGACATATTTGTCAAATTTTCTAGCAAAACTATTTTCTTTCAGCTTTTTAGTCAGTGGAGCGAACTACATTATTGCCATGATTCTTTTTACGCTGATTACCAAGATTATACTGTTTCCCATCGGTATCTGGACACAGAAAAACGGAATTAAAATGGTAAAAATGAAGCCATATCTCAACATGATAAAGGTAAATCATTTTGGAGATAAAGATGCCATCGCAGACAAAACAGCCGCTCTGTATAAGGAGAAAAAATATCATCCTTTATTAGGAACGCTGCCTCTGATTATCCAGATTATTATTCTAATTGGAATTATAGATGTAGTCAAATTTCCTGAATACGCCGGATTAACAACGGCTGATATGCTTGTGGGAAAAATTAACTTTTCAGTATACCCGTATCAGGCAGGAGGCCTGTACTGGTGTATGCCGCTGCTTGCCGGTATATCCGCACTTATTCTCGGCATGGCGCAGAATAAGATGAATCCGCTTCAGGCGGAGCAGACAAGGCTGGGGCAGTTGGGAACCATGGCATTTTCGGTGGGAATATCACTTACGCTGGGCGCATATGTGCTGACCGGCGTGGGTACCTATTGGATCTGCAGTAACCTGCTGACAATCCTGCAGCAGTTTGTGCTGAATCTGATTATAAATCCCAAGAAATATATAGATCATGAAATACTGGAGGAAAGCCGCCGAAAGCTGGCAGAGTTGGAAAATATAGGCGGCGGCAGAAAAAAGTCCCGGCATGACCCCAATGCGGCGAAGCAAAAAGCGGACTACAGGAGATTTTTCTCTGTGGCCAATAAACATCTGGTTTTTTACTCGGAAAATAATGGTTTTTACAAATATTTTGAAAATATTATCGAGTATCTGCTGGCAAACTCAAATGTAACGATTCATTATATTACGAGCGATCCGGCCGATTCTGTATTTGAGAAGGCAAAAACAAACAATAGGATCCGAGGATATTACATCGGCGAAAAAAAGCTGATTACACTGATGATGAAAATGGATGCGGACATGGTGGTTATGACCATGTCGGACCTGAATAATTATCATATAAAGCGCAGTTATGTCCGTAAAGACATTGAGTATGTATATGTGTTCCATTACCCGCTGAGTACCCATATGGTTCTGCATACAGGCGCACTGGATCACTATGATACCATCCTCTGTGTGGGTGAATTCCAGGTGCCTGAAATCAGAAAGCAGGAAGAGCTAAATTGCCTGCCGGAAAAAAAGCTGGTCATGTGCGGATATGGCCAGTTGGAGAAGCTGCAAAGGCAATATGATGTAATGCCCTCTGGAAACTCGAAATGCAAAAAGATCTTAATAGCGCCTTCCTGGCAGGAAGACAACATTCTGGATTCCTGTATAGATACGCTGCTTCAGGAATTATTGGGAAAGGGATATCACATTGTGGTTCGCCCTCATCCCGAGTATGTAAAGCGGTATGGTAGGCGGATGGATGCCATCGTAAAACAATATGGGGAATATTCCGGAGAAGACCTGGATTTTGAACTGGATTTTACCTCCAACACTTCCATTTTTGACTCCGATGTGGTAATCACTGACTGGTCCGGAACCGCTTTTGAATTTTCGTTTGTAACAGGAAAACCGGCTGTGTTTATCAATACGCCAATGAAAGTAAATAATCCTGATTATGAAAAACTCGGCATAGAGCCGCAGGAAATTGCCTTGAGAAACAAGGTTGGAATATCGTTGGAGCCGTCAGATATTTCCGGCTGTAACGGTAAGATTCAACAGCTGATGGAACGCCAGGAAGAATATATCAGGAAAAACATCGCCCTTAGAGATATGCTTATTGCCAACTACGGACATAGCGGAGAGGTTGGCGGAAGCTATATTCTTGACAGTCTTCAAAGTAAGATTGCTGCGAGAAAACAGGAATATTCCGGCTAATCGGAGAGACAGAATCAGAGATTGATAGAAGGGCCGAAACAGGAGGATATTGTCATGAAAGCATTGATTTTAAATTCCGGATTAGGCAGCCGGATGGGGGTTCTTACAGCGGAACATCCCAAATGTATGACAGAGATTGCATATGGTGAAACAATTTTGAGCAGGCAGCTGAAAATGCTTGTGGAAGCAGGAATTGAGGATGTCGTGATGACTACCGGCGCTTTTTCGGAAGTTCTGGCAGATTATTGCCGAAGCCTTGAATTGCCGCTTCGGATAAATTATGTCTATAACTCCAGTTATAGGGAGACCAATTATATTTATTCCATATATTGTGCAAGGGAATATCTGGCAGATGACGATATTGTGTTAATGCACGGAGACCTGGTTTTTGAGAACAGTGTTTTTGATTTGATTGTAAGCAGCCGTGTCAGCTGTATGACTGTGAGTTCCACGCTCCAGCTGCCTGAAAAGGATTTTAAAGCGGTCATTCAGGATGGAATTATCAGAAAGGTAGGGATTGATTTTTTTGAAAATGCCATGGCGGCACAACCTTTATATCTGCTGAAGCAGGATGACTGGAAGCAATGGCTGAATGAAATCAGCGTATTTTGCGAACATGGTAATGTTAATTGCTATGCGGAAAATGCTTTTAATAAGATATCCGGACAATGCAGCGTTTATCCTTTGGATATTAAAAATTTATTGTGCAGTGAAATTGATAATTCAGTTGATCTGGATATTGTTTCTTCCAGGTTAAAGGAACTTGCCTCCAGGACCGTATATATGTGCTTTTCAACAGACATGGTACATAGCGGCCATATTGCCATTATTAAAAGGGCCGCCCGGCTGGGAAGGCTGATTATCGGCGTTCTTTCTGATGAGGCGGTTGCAAGCTATAAAAGGTTTCCGCTGCTGCCCTATTCGGAAAGAAAGGTTATTTTCGAAAACATAACTGGTGTTTATAAGGTTATCGAGCAAATGACGTTAAGCTACAGGGAAAATCTGGAATACTACCATCCTGATTTTGTGGTTCATGGCGACGACTGGGTTAAGGGATTCCAGAAACCTGTTCGGGATGAAGTGATTTCCATTCTGGCAGGCTATGGGGGCAGGCTGGTGGAGTTCCCATATGCAAATGATGAAAAATATGTGTCTATGGAATCCAGAGCCAGGGCGGATTTGGCCTTGCCTGATGTAAGGCGGGCACGGCTGAAGAAAATGATTGCCATGAAAGGAACCGTTAATGCAATTGAGGCACACAGCGGGATTACCGGCCTGATTGCCGAAAAAACAGTGGTATATCAAAACGGTGAGGCACATCAGTTTGACGCCATGTGGATCAGCTCTTTATGTGATTCCACTTCCAAGGGAAAACCGGACATTGAACTTGTTGACATGACATCCCGCTACCGGACAATTGATGATATTATGGAAGTGACTACCAAGCCGATTATTTTTGACGGTGATACAGGCGGGCTGACAGAGCATTTTGTATACACAGTGCGGACGCTGGAGCGAATGGGCGTTTCCATGGTTATTATTGAAGATAAGACAGGGTTAAAGAAAAATTCCCTGTTTGGCACGGAAGTACCTCAAACGCAGGATTCCATCGAAAATTTCAGCGCCAAGATTCAGGCCGGCAAAAGGGCGCAGAAGACCAGGGACTTTATGATATGCGCCCGTATTGAAAGCCTGATTCTTGAACAGGGAATGGAGGATGCCCTGGCCAGGGCTTATGCCTTTACCCATGCCGGGGCGGATGCCATTATGATACACAGCCGCAAAAAGGATCCGTCAGAAATATTTGAATTTGTGGAAAAATTCCGTGCAAAGGATGCCCTAACGCCGATTGTGGTCGTTCCCACATCCTTTAATTCCGTTACAGAGGAGGAATTTAAGGCGCGGGGAGTTAATGTGATTATATATGCCAATCAGCTGACGCGGACTGGATTTCCGGCAATGCAGAACGCCGCAAGAACCATACTGGAGCATCACAGGGCAAAGGAATGCGATGAAATGTGCATGCCCATTCAGAATATTATCACGCTGATTCCGGAGGAGTGACAGACCTGTCTTCCACCGGAACTTGATAGGATAACCTTAAACAATGAATATGCCGAGATATCCGTTTGGGGAATATATGGGAGGTAAGAATGCCCGGACAGACTATACTGAAAGCCAGTGAAGATTACAGGGAAATAGATGTATATTTAAAAGAACAGAAAATCCGCAGCATTTTTCTGGTATGCGACGAGGCGATTTCTTTCTTAAAAATCGATACCTATTTTAAGGAATTACCAGGCCGGCTTGGAGTCGATGTATACAGGTTTATGGATTTTCAGCCGAATCCCCGATATGAGTCGGTTGCGGAGGGTGTCCGGCGATTCAGAGAACAGGGAAGCGATGCCATTTTTGCTGTGGGAGGCGGAAGTTCCATGGATGTGGCAAAGTGTATTAAGTTGTACGCAAACATGGAGGAGGGGAAAAACTATCTGATGCAGCCGATCCATGCCAACGAGATTCCGTTGTTTGCCGTTCCGACTACGGCAGGGACAGGAAGTGAGTCCACAAAATACGCTGTCATCTACTATGATGGTGAAAAACAGTCCGTTACCCACGAAAGCTGTATTCCCTCTACAGTGCTAATGGATCCAACCGTCCTGAAGACATTGCCGCCATACCAGAAAAAATCTACTATGCTGGATGCGTTTTGCCATGCAGTAGAATCGTTTTGGTCTGTTCAGTCTACAGATAAAAGCAAAGCATATGCAAGAGAGGCAATCCGGCTTATCTTGCGTAATATGGATTCTTATCTGGATAATGATGATAACGGGAATGCAAATATGCTTTATGCTGCACATCTGGCAGGAAAAGCTATCAATATCACACAGACAACGGCCGGCCATGCCATGTGTTACAAGCTCACAAGCCTGTATGGCATCGCGCATGGACACGCAGCGGCATTGTGTGTCAATACATTGTGGCCATATATGCTGGAGCATATGGAATGCTGCGCCGATCCCCGTGGACAGTGTTATTTAAACGAAGTTTTCGAAGAACTGGGGCAGCTCATGGGATGCACTGCCCCCCATGATGCTCCTCGAAAATGGAATGCGTTGTTGGATAAGCTGGAAATGGCAGCCCCGCTGATCGGGAACATGGCAGAGCTGAATATACTGTCAGGCTCAGTGAATCCGGTCAGGCTGAAAAATAATCCGGTACAGCTGAGTCTGCCCGTATTCGAAATGTTATATCGGGAAATTCTGTCGGGAAAGCATTCCTCACAAGCAGCTGAGAGCCTGCCGGGAGAAGGAACTGTTCTACCTGGTTAAAATAAGGAGTGAAACAGGTATGATAAAAGTAGAACGATTGTTGGAGATTATTGGTGCAGACTTTTATACCGGTGTTCCGGATTCACAATTAAAAGCCTTGTGCGATTATTTGTGCGATACATATGGAAATGATTCCTTACACCATATCATTGCTGCCAATGAGGGAAACTGTACTGCTTTGGCAGCCGGATATCATCTGGCAACCGGCAAAATACCGGTAGTGTATATGCAAAACAGCGGTGAGGGAAATATCATTAACCCCGTGGCCTCCCTGCTAAACGAAAGGGTTTATGCAATTCCCATGATATTTATGATTGGCTGGCGGGGAGAACCGGGCATTCATGATGAACCTCAGCACATCTTTCAGGGAGAGATAACTCTTAAATTGCTGGAGGATATGGGGATTTCCTTTTATGTAATCGGAAACGATACCACTGAAGCAGACATAGCTGAAGCTATGCAGCAGTTCCAGACGGTATTAGCAAAGGGGAAAAATGCCGCATTTGTGGTCCGCAAGGGCGCTGTTTCCTATGAGAAAAGCTCTGATTATTATAATACTTATGAAATGTTTAGAGAAGAAATAATCCATCACATTACGCATTTTACAGGGGAAGATCCGATTGTTTCCACAACAGGAAAAGCCAGCCGGGAGTTGTTTGAAATCAGGGAATCTGATAGGCAGGAACATAAATATGACTTTCTTACAGTGGGTTCGATGGGACATAGTTCTTCCATTGCGCTGGGAACTGCGCTTCATAAGCCGGGTACAAAATTCTGGTGCATAGATGGTGACGGAGCCGTATTGATGCATATGGGCGCATTGGCGGTCATCGGTTCCATTTGTCCGGAAAATCTGGTACACGTTGTAATTAACAATGGTGCTCATGAAACGGTAGGCGGCATGCCTACCGTGGCCGCCGGGATAGACCTTGCAGCCGTAGCAGCTGCCTGTGGCTATCCCTATACGGTTTGCGTAGATTCTTTTGAACGCCTGGATGAAGAACTGCAGGCCGCAAAAAAGCGAAAGACATTAAGCTTTATTGAAGTGAAGTGCGCCATCGGTGCCAGGAAAGACCTGGGACGTCCGACGACTGCGGCAGTGGAAAATAAGTTAAGCTTTATGGAATATTTAAAGACATTGGATTAGTGAGGATCATTTTATTGGTCCTTTTGGACGTTTCCGGAAGGGCCGAATCCTCCCCTTAAAGTACAGCCGCTTAACTTCTCTCCGATCGAACGATACACCGTTTCTTATAACACGCAATCCCAAACTGAACCACCGTGTCCATCCCATCCTGCCGCAGCCTGTCTTCATAATCCAGCCTCGAAATCTGCTCCAGCGCCTCTGTGCAGGCGGCATCCAGCTTCCCTTCCTCCGCATACTTCACTTCTATCACGATTCCAATCCCCTGGTCTTCCGCCTCCACCAGAATATCGCTGTATCCGTCCCCGGATTCCGTATTGGATGTCACAATCCAGTCCTCCCGGTGGCTCAGCAGCCCAAGGAGCATGCCATGATAAAAGTTCTCCTTCTTTGTCTTCCGTGCAGCCGTGTCTCGAATGCTGATAGTCTTGCGCAGGTAAGTATTTAACTGCGTTTCCACCGCATCGGCATCCCCACGGAGAAAAGCGCTGCAGAAGGCGTCCAGGCGGGGCGTATCCTTCCTGCTTTCCTCCCGGAACCATTCCTGTATCTGCTCCACAAAAATTTGCCGGATTTCCAGGTTAGGTATAGCTAACCTGTACACATCAGCATCTTCCGCCCCGCGCTGGGCCAAGTAACCCGTGGTAAAAAGTACGCTCCACAGATTGTCTATATTGTCGTACAGCTCCCGGTAGGTCAGTTCCTGGCGGATACGGTGAGTAACCGTCTCTCCGGCGACCAGGGCTTCTATCTCCCGCCTTGTTCCGGGTGTTGCCATTCTGATGAATTCCCGGATAATATCGTTCCCGCTTGTATTAATCCAGTAGGCCCTGGGAAAAGCTTCCGGTTGAAATCTGGCATCCCTGCAGTAGTTGATTACATCCCATGGACAATAGACCTGTGCGGTTCCGAAACGGTATCCGTCATACCACTTTTTAACAGTTTCAAAATTATCTTCCAGGCCATAGTACCGAAGCATTTCGGTTACCTCGTCATCTGTGAAACCGAAATATTCCCCCATCTGTGTGCTGGTTGTTGAGAAGACATTCATATTATTCAGCCCTGTGAAAATGCTTTCTTTCGCAATGCGCAGGCAACCGGTCAGCACGGCAAAATACAGGCTGTCATTGGTTTTCAGCGCCTGCCCGAACAAGCTGCGGATGAGGGTTACCATTTCGTCATAATAGCCGGCCTGCTGGGCCTTGTCCAAGGGGACATCGTACTCGTCAATCAGCAAGATGACATTCTGCCCATAATGCTTTCGCAGCAGCTCCGACAGCATGCGCAGGCTGTCAGCCAGTACTTCAGGCGGCATGGAAAATCCCTGCTTTCCGCTGTCGTCTATCTTTATCAGCTGCCGATAAAGGCTTTTATCTTCATTCGACAGCCGGGGGCTATCCGCCAGAAACTGAAACCTCAGCGCAGCAGTTCCGATAATGGAACGCAGCATTCCGGCGGCCTCTTCATAATTTCTTGCGTCCACACCTTTCAGCGTAATCAGGATAACCGGAAATTTACCCATATATTTTTGACAATATTCCCGTTGTCCGGCTATTTCCAGCCCATCAAACAATGTACTGTCACATCCGTACTCGAAAAAGCAACGGAGCATGCTCATATTCAAAGACTTTCCGAAACGCCTGGGCCGGGTGAACAGATTTACCTTTCCCCAATTATCCAGCAATTCCCGAATCAGTCCTGTCTTATCCACATAGTAGAAACCTTCTGTGCGGATTTCTTCAAATTTTTCGATTCCGATAGGCAGTTTTGTTCTCATCTTTATACGCCCCCTCCTCCGCTTCTTCCGCCAGAATATCGCCGAATCCGTATTTAGAAAAGCTGCGGAGTATATTCACATTCAGCGGTTTTGCCGTTTACCTGTGGTACAGGATTGTTAATTTAGTTTATCACAGATTGGTTAAAAGGGAAATAGGGTATTTTGCTTTGGCTGGTTCAGGGCGCCAGGATGCTGTGGGGCTGGGATGAGGGGAAGAAATACAGGATAACTATGGATTATCCATTCTTTTATCTAATGATTATGCCAAGTTTCCAATAATATATCCGCAAGCAACCACCTCGTATAACCGGGAAACCTTAAAACCAATTAAAATATTCCCCGAGAAGGACGTTATATGGAAAATCCATTGGTATCGGTAGTCATCAGAACCTGTGGCCGTCCGCAAGTTCTGGCTGGGGCCTTGGACAGTGTCCGGAACCAAAGTTATAAAAATATAGAAACCGTCATCATTGAAGACGGAGAAAACATATCCGGTGAATTTATTTTTGCAAACTACCCGGATTTAAATATTGTATTCCAATATACCGGTAAAAAATGCGGACGTTGTACAGCCGGTAATGCAGGGATGTCTGCCGCCAGTGGAAAATATATCAATTTTCTGGATGACGATGACTTTTTGATGCCAAACCATATAGAAACCCTGGTTTCCTGCTTGGAAAAAACAGGCTCCCGAGCTGCCTATGCCCAGGCTGAAGAACACCAGCTGCACAGTTCTTTTTTCAATCCGGAAAAAAGAACTGTTAAACGAAAGCTTGTCCGGTACAGGCAGCCCTACAATAAGTTATTGCTTTGTTATCTGAACTATATTCCCATTCAGAGTATTATGTTCAGTCATATTCTCTTTGATGAGTTGGGAGGCTTTGATGAAAAGCTGGATGTATTGGAAGACTGGGATTTATGGGTTCGTTATTCTGCCCATAGTGATTTTGTATATGTCCCTGTAGTGACATCTGTCTATCACACCCCTTATAAAAGCAGGCAAAAGCACCGGCGGGAAAGCAGCATGCAGAAAGCGTCTGCAGATGTAATAAAAAAGCATCAGCAATACCACATGAACCTTACCGCATCCCAGATCAACAGGGATATGGATTATATTTTAAATGTGTTTAACAAAAAAGGAATTTTATTTTACATGCAGAAAATCAGGAATTTTCTTCTGTACCGGGATATTTAATCTCCTATTACAGACCGAACCATATGGAGTAGTTTATCGATGATGCACGCAAAAGTGAAAAGACTGGCAAATGATATCGCATTTGTCTGGCAGTTTGCTATAGACGATTTTAAAAGTAAATATGCTGGTTCTGCGCTTGGAAGCCTCTGGGCATTTCTGCAGCCGATGGTTACGATTGTCCTTTACTGGTTTGTTTTCCAGTTGGGCTTCAAGTCACAGCCTGTAGACGATTTTCCCTTTATTTTATGGCTGATTGCCGGATTAGTACCGTGGTTTTTTATCAGTGAAGCAATTATAAATGCCACTGCAAGCCTCAGGGATTACAGCTATTTGGTGAAGAAGGTTTTGTTCCATATAGATATCCTTCCTCTTGCCAAAACTTTGTCTACTCTTTTGGTACAGTTTGTACTGATTATATTTGCGGTTATCTGCTTTTGTATTGGTGGTTACTGGCCTGATTTTCACTATGTCCAGCTGATTATTTTTCTGCTTTATATGTTTATTTTTACAGCAGGTATCTCCTATATAACTGCCACCCTGTATGTTTTTTTCAAAGATACCATACAGGTTATTTCCATTGTAATTCAGGCAGTTTTCTGGCTGACACCCATCGTATGGGATTTTGGTATAATGCCCGAAACCACACAGAAACTACTGGTATACAATCCTGTTTACTATTGTATCAGCGGTTTCCGCAGCTCTTTCATCAATCGGGAATGGTTTCACCCGGGAATCGGAATGACCTTTTATTATTGGGGAATCTGCATCTTGGTCCTGGTTCTTGGAATCGGCTTATTTCATAAATGCAGGGAACACTTTGCGGATGTGTTATAGAGGTAGCTATGGGAAAAAACAGCATCATTTGTACGGAAAATATAACAAAAAAGTATAATTTATATGCAAAACCTCAGGACCGTTTTCGTGAAGCTGTTGGGTTCACCAGGAAATCATTGCACAATGATTTTTATGCGCTCAATGATATCAGTTTTGATGTGGAAAAAGGAGAAACAGTAGGAATCATTGGAACAAATGGGTCCGGCAAATCCACTTTGCTGAAAATCATAACCGGAGTCTTAAAGCCCACATCAGGAAAAGTATCTGTATCGGGACGGATTTCAGCTCTGTTGGAACTGGGTGCCGGTTTCAACCAGGAATATACGGGAATGGAGAATATTTACCTGAATGGGCGCATGATGGGATATACCAGAAAGGAAATGGAAGCCCGAATGCCGGGAATTGTGGAGTTTGCGGATATTGGAGAGTTCATCCAGCAGCCGGTTAAGACCTATTCCAGCGGCATGTTTGCCAGACTGGCTTTTGCGGTAGCCATCAATGTAGAACCGGACATACTGATAGTGGATGAGGCCCTCAGTGTAGGAGATCTGTTTTTCCAGAATAAGTGCTTTCGTAAGTTTGAGGAATTAAGAAACAACGGTATCACGATTCTCTTTGTGTCCCATGATATATCCAGCGTCCGGCAGATGTGTTCCAGGGTTTTATGGATTGAAAAGGGTGTCCAGAAAATTTTTGACCATAGTGACCTTGTATGTGACATGTATATGGATATGAAGCGAAAAGATATGAACCAGGAAAATATTGGTGTCCGACATAAATCAAGCCAGTATTTGGATGGCATGCCCATAGGCCACCAGCATGTCACCTTCCCGAAAGTGCAATGGAAAACGTCTTCTATTGAATCGGAAAAAATAAGAATAGAATCCCTATTTCTTGTAGACAGCGACCAGCAAGTTGTAAATTATATGGAAGTCGACCATGATTATGCCTTCCATGTTGTTGTCCGGCTTTTAGAGGATATGGATGAATTGATTGTAGGCGTTGTAGTAGAAAATAACAAGGGAATTCCATTATATGACTTGAATAACTATATCAATACCGGAAAGGTAATCCGGGGGGAAAAAGGGCAGTTAATTGAAGTTATATTTAGTTTCAGACTGCCGCGGATAATGAAAGGAATCTATCTTGTTGCTGCGGCAGCTGCCCAGGGCACACAGAAGGAACATGTTATGCTTACATGGCTCCATGGAGCAGCGCAGATAGAGGTCGTCAATCCCGGTTACAATTCATCTTACATTGAGATACCGGCCAGGGTCCGGCATAACATTTATGATCCTGATAGTGTTGAAATCATATAAATGAGGTATATCTAAATATGAAATATAGCGGAGAAAGATTTCTTCCTGCGGAGTGCAAAGGTGAAATAGCTGTTGAACACTACCAACGATATCAATTAGCATGCCAGGTTGTCAGCGGCAAAATTGTTCTTGATGCGGCCTGCGGCGAAGGATATGGCAGCAGCCTGCTCGCCCAACATGCAAAAAAAGTGATCGGCCTGGACATTGATGCCCTTACTGTCGAAAGCGCTTCCGTTAAGTATGGGAACGAAAAGCTTTCTTTTGTGACGGGAAGCATCGAACGGCTTCCTTTTGAGAATTCGTATTTTGATGTTGTTATATCATATGAAACAATAGAGCATGTGGGCTCAGACATCCAACATTTATTTCTGAAGGAAATAAAACGGGTACTCAAGCCTGACGGGATTCTTGTTATGTCAACGCCGAACAAAGCCGTGTATACAGACAAGGTTTCCGGGCATAACCAATTCCATATAAAAGAATTCTATGCAGAGGAGTACATTGATTTTCTACATGTTTATTTTACACATGTTGAGAAGTTCTGCCAATTTCCCGATGTAGGGTATTTTATTACCGGTGAAACAGGGATGACTACTGCGGTCCATAATAGCTGCCTTATCGATAGCAGCCGGTATATCATTGCTGTTTGCTCTGACCAGAAAGCAGACATGGAAATGTGCCCAGAATCATTTACTTATTTCGATGACAGTATGTATTATACACTCTATGCAACTGCTCACAGATTGGAAAATGAATTATTATGTACGAAACAGGAAGCAGATGCCTTCCAGGCTAAGCTGGAAAACGATATTTCTGCGCAAAAACAATGTATTGTTAAGTTGGAAAATGAACGTACTGAGCTGGTGGATTATGTTGCGCATTTAGAAAAAGATATCATGACCCAAAAGGAATATATTATACATCTCGAAAATGATATTAAGGCCCAAAAGGAATATATTATACATCTTCAAAATGACCTCCAGGCAAAAGACGTTGCAATAGCCGCTTTCAATGAGGCAGAAGACAGCCGCGGCAAATATATCCAACGCCTGGAAAAGGATATAGAACTCCAGAAAGATTACGTGTCACATTTAGAACATGACTTGACAGAACTTGCACAATACACCCGGCATTTGGAAACAGACATCCGGACTCTCAATGAACGAATACAGAAGGTAGGGGGAGAAGGCAGTGTTTGACATTATTTATGTAACTTACAATTCAGAGAAATGGATATCGGGATGTTTTCATTCCTGGTTAAAAGCGGATTATGACCTGAAAAAAATTAATGTATATGTAGTCGATAATAATTCAACTGACAATACGCTGAAGCTGCTGAACGAATACAAGGAGAAAACCGGACAGCGGTTTGCTTCTTTTTCCATAATCGGCGAATCACAAAATTGGGGATTTGGAAAAGCAAATAATATTGGCTTTTCCAAGGGAGACGCAGAGATTGTCTGTTTTTTGAACATTGATACGGAAATCTTTCCGGATACCTTTACAGAACTGCAGAAAGAGATACTTTCATCGGATGAAAAGATCGGAATATGGGAATTCCGGCAGTTTCCATATGAACATCCCAAGATGTACGACATTTTAACCGGAGAAACTACCTGGTGCAGCGGTGCCGCTTTTGCGGTCCGTCGCCAAGTTTACGAAGAAGCAGGCGGATTTGATGACAAGATATTCATGTATGCTGAAGATGTGGACCTCAGTTGGCGTGTACGGACAGCGGGATACATTCTGAAATACGTTCCCCGGGTAAAAATTACACATTATTCTTACGAATCAGCAGGGGAAATTAAACCCAACCAGCATGTTTATGGTGTAATAAACAATCTGTTGCTGCGTTACCGTTTCGGCGGAAAGAAAACAATGCTGATGGGCCATTTATTATTCTGGAACCTGATGCGCCATCCGGATGTATTCCCCGGTTCCAGAAAAATGCTGCTGAAGCAATACTGGAAACATTTTAGACTGATTCCTCATTTCCGGGCGAAGGGACGGTATAAGCAAAACAAAACTTCCGTAGGGTACTTTTCCAAATGGGACTACTGCTTGATTAAGGATGGTGCATTTTACCAGAACTTTCTCCCTTCGGAATCCCCTCTTGTCTCCATACTTGTCAGAACTTGCGGCCGGCCTGCTATTTTAAGAGAAACGCTGCTTTCATTGAGAAAACAAACTTATGACAATGTGGAGATTGTTGTTGTTGAGGATGGCGATGCGACTGCAGAAAATATGATTCGGAGCGAATTTCCCGATCTTAATATCATGTATCATGCGACAGGAAAAAAGGTGGGGCGCTCCAGGGCAGGAAACCTGGCCATGGAACTTGCACGTGGAAAATATTTAAATTTTCTGGATGATGACGACCTGTTTTATGCAGATCACATTGAGGTATTGGTTGCCAACCTGGAAAAAAGCCATAAGCAGGCTGCATATGCTACCAGTTACGAAACGCCCATAATAATCTCCTCACGGGATCCGTATATCTATGAAGTGCGGAATTACTTAGGTGTACACAAGCAACCCTTTAACAGGATTATCTTGTGCCACCATAACTATATTCCAATCCAGTGCATCATGTTTGAAAAAGAGCTTTTTGAGCAATACGGCGGACTTGATGAAACTGTGGACGCGCTGGAAGACTGGGATATGTGGGTGCGCTATTCCCTACATACGGATTTTGACTTTGTGCTGAAAACCACCTCTGTATACAGAGTTCCGGCGGTTCGGGAAATCAACGATAAGCGGCAAAAGGCGTTGGATGACGCGCTTTTATTTATGCGCGAAAAACATAAAGAATATATGCAGAAAATCAGTGTTTATGATGTGGCGAAAATGTATGAGAGTATGTAATTGATTAAGGTGTTATTTCAAGAAGGGAACTATAAGCTAGGGAAAGTTTATGAAAAAGATTAAGCTGCTGCAATATTCATTTTTATTGGTATGGGTATATCCAGTCTTCTTTTTATATGCTCAAAATGTTAAGGAAGTAAAATTTACAGAAATATTTGAAGCCTCGGGAATTCTGATAATATGTTCTATATTTATTATCGTAATAGGGCGGTTGTTTTTTCGTTCCTGGGAGGCAGCAGCAATTTTTAGTTCCTTACAGGGTATATTGCTGGGAAATTTTATGCTGTTTCTGAATCCGATTCAAAAAGCATTTCCTCAGGTTCGCTACTGGCATTTAATAACGATATTCCTTCTTCTGGGGTTTCTTATTATTAAATTTTTGGAGAAAAAAATAAATTTAATACACAATCTGCTTTTATTATTTTGCATAGTATACAGTGCTTTGATATTAATAAATGGCATAACTGCTATTCCTACAATAATCAGTAAGATAAATACGATACAAAACACTGACAGAAAAGATGATTTTAATGAGTTATCTGCAGATACCGGAGCAAAAAGAAATATTTATTACATACTCTGTGATGAATATGCCAGTTTTGAACAATTAGAAAAAGAATTTAACTATAAAAACAGTGACTTTGAAAATAAACTAAAGGAATTAAAGTTTAATATTTCATACACAAGTGCAAATGACTGTATGAGTACCCGCATTGTAATGACCAATATAATGTCTCTTGATTATCTTGTGAATGCAGAAACTACCGCTATTGAAATGGAAAGCATATTGGCAGACAGCTATGTAAAAAAATTGTTAGTTAACCAGGGTTACAAACTACAGGGAATCGGAAATACGGCATGGCTTGGCATAGAGGGAACACAGAACACAGCTGGAGGAGCAACAACCTCTGAAGGCGAGACATTTACACAGTTAGCATTAGCGAAAACATTTTTAGATCCATTTATAAAACGAAACTACGCCGGGAGCGCCCGATTGATATATGAATCATTAGTACAGTTAAATAATACAGATATCATTCCGGATGCGGCAATATTTACCTTGTTTTATGTATGTGCACCTCACCATCCATATTATTTTGACAGAAATGGAAATCCCAACCCTGTTTCAAAATACTATAATTATGAAGGCGAAAACACAGATAGTTATCTTGGAGAATTAGAATTTTTAAATAAGGAACTTTCTCCCGCATTGACGAGGATTATTCGAGAAGATCCAAACGCAATTATTATATTATGTTCTGACCATGGCAACAGATTTGGCATTACTGATGAATCCCTTGGTACTAAAATATTAAATGCCGTATACTATGGCGGTGAAGTCATATCTGATATAGAAGGAAAATCAGGACTCAATACGCTGGTCTATATTTTTAATAATGAATTCGGGTTGAATTTACCTTATAGAGCGTTCCCGGATTAAATTATGAAAGTAAAAGGAGAACCAAATTTATGAAGGGGTATAGGAAAGTACTCATTATATTTGGGGGAGTTATGCTGCTGCTTTTCCTGCTGAATATGAACCATATTATACTATTATTCTGTAATGATGAAATTAAACTTTCAAAAGTAAACCTTGACAACTTTGATTTCGCAAATAAAGCATATGTTTTTATGAATCCATTTGAATATATGGAAGACGATTTGACAGAACTTGTATATTGTTCAGGCTGGGCTTTTGCTGAAACATCACAGGATAATGTAAATAAAAAGGTAACTCTTATTTTAAAAGGACTAAAAAACACTTTTATAACAAGTGAATGTGCTATGCTGGCAGATGATATACACAGAAGAGAAGGCTGGAAAATAATACCAGGCAGTAATAATAATTTTGCAATTTGGTTTTCTACCATAAATCTCCCGTCAGACATTTATGAAATATATGTTTATGTATGCGAAAATGAAAATGTACATGGCATTGCCAGCACAGGGCAAAGCTTTAAAAAAGAAGGCGTTATGCTATATGAATATCCTACGGGACAAATATGCGAAAATATTGATATAGATAAGATAACCAACGCAATCGATTATGGATGGGTCACTGTAGAAGTACTTAATGAGTGTGTGATGGTAAGCGGATGGAGTGCTGTGAATTCGATATGCTCAGAAGATGCAACTTATTATTTATGTTTTATTGGTAATAATAACAATACAATTACCTTGAGACAGCCTAACATATGCAGGGCTGATGTAGCTGACTATCTTGATGATAATATATATATGATGAGCGGCTTTAAGAGCGGCCTTAACAAAGAAAACTTGCCTGACGAAAAAGGTGAAGTATATGTCGTCATAGAATATCAGAATAGCTTCTATTTATCAAGACCGGAAGTATACGATATCAGTACAGATATCTAAACCGTTTTTACTTTTAAAACAGATGGACTATATAAGATAAGGAAAGGATCTCATATGAAAAAATGGCTTGAAAACAGTATATATGTGCTATTTGGGATTATGATATTTACATTGTTGCTCATCATATCTTGTTTTCAAAAAGTATCTTACATGTGTAAACCGGCACATGTAGTTCCGAATATAGCAATCGTGTTTACTTTACTTATACTCATAATTCTGGGATACTTCTATATAATGAGAAAAGGAAAAAACTGTCGAAACAGACATTGTTTTAAAAACATAGCCAGTGATAAATTAGTAAAAATAATCATTGTATTTTTGTTTATTGGACAAGTATATGGATGCTACAATATCATCTTTTTATCAGATTGGGATGTATCTGTAATCTGGAATGCGTCTAAAAATTATGCTTTGAATGACTATACAGAAATTGCAAAAAATTACTATTTTCATCAATATCCTAATAATTTACTATTTATGATGATTCAGGCCTTATTGGTGAAGATGCATGCCTTATTTGGTATTTTTGAAGGAGAACGCGGACAATTAATGTCTGTAGCCCTGATTAATTGTCTGATAAATTCAGGCACTTGTTTTTTTGTTTATAAATCGGCAAAATTATTCTGTACTGTAGGTAATTCGCTTTTTGCATTCTTTGCATGTATCCTGTTAGTTGGAATATCACCATGGTCGGCAATAAATTATTCTGATGCAATGAGCCTCATTTTCCCTGTACTGGTATTTTATTTATATGTAAGTCCCAGAACTTGTACGTGGAAAAAGAGAGTAAGCCAGTTTAGTGCTATTTTGATCGGATGTATCAGTTATTTTCTTAAACCGCAATGCTTTATAATTATAATTGCAATTTTGTTATCAGCACTCTTGAAGAATTTTAAAAGGAATCTCAGATATATTAGATCTGTTGCCTCCTTATATTTATGTACATTTTTATGCTTTTTATGTGTCCAGTGGAGTATATACAATGCATTGGAATGTAATGGAATCCTTATTGACAAAGAAAGAAAATTTGGGGTTTCTCACTTTTTAATGATGGGAATGAATGTGGAAAGAAACGGTGTCTTTAGCGAAGAGGATGTTACATTTTCAAATTCATTTACCTCATACAGAGAACGAAATAAAGAAAATATACATGCTGCAGCAGAAAGAATAATTGCAATGGGAGGACTCGGCTTCCTTAAACATCTCACTAAAAAAATGCTGATCGCATATAGTGACGGGACGTTTGCCTGGGGAATGGAAGGGGTATTTTTTTACCAGTTATACGATTGTCCCAATAACGCAGCAGCACCATTTATGCGCTCTCTATTTTATAGAAATGGAGATAATTACATGGTTTTTGTTACACTTGAACAATTTGTATGGATATTGGTACTTTTATTGTGTATGTGTTCGTCTTTTAGCATGGTAAAAGACAAACGCAATGAATTGTTATTATTAATGCTTTCCTTAATTGGGCTTACCATATATCTTTTACTTTTTGAAGTCAGGGCAAGATATTTGTATACTTATGTACCTATATTTTGTATTTTAGCTGCATCAGGTAAACAACAGATACATGATATTGTATATAAATACATTTGCTGTGATTCCCTGGCACCAAACCGCTGAAGCGTACAAGCCCCTCCTACCTACTGTAATTCAGGCAGTTGCCGGAATCTATATGGAAAGAATAAACATTGAAAGTGAGGAACTTATGAAAAACCACATCAAATCTCTGCTGAAATTCACCTACTTTTTTACCTGCTGCTTCTTCCTACTCTCCAACCGCGCCTATGCCTACATCGACCCGTCCACCGTCACCTACATTATCCAGGGCGTAGCCGGTGTTCTAATTGCCATAGGCGCCGCCGCTACAATTTTCAGGCACAAAATCAAAGCGGGATGGCGTAAATGGTATTATGGCAGGCTTGCAAGGAAAAACCAGAAAAAGCAGGCAGCAGACACTTCCGATTCCCAAAAGGAAACAAAATAAAGCGGGATTGAGGTACAAAAAATGGATACAATTGTAAGCCTTTTGGGCGACCTTCTGGGAAACATTATGAATCCTTGCTATGCCATAGTCCGAAACTATGGCATAGCCATTATTATTTTTACTTTTTTTACAAAAGTAATCCTGCTCCCTGTTTCCATTATGGTTCATAAAAATTCCATTAAGATGGTAAAAATGCAACCGGAGATAAATTTTGCAAAAGCAAACTACTTTGGGGACAAGGACCAGATCAGCGAAGAATTGTTGAATCTGTATAAAAAATATGATTATCATCCCATGCTGGGGCTGATTCCGTTGGCGGTACAGATTGTACTGCTAATGGGAGTTATCGACGTCATCTATAAGCCGCTGAAGCATATTTTCAAGCTTCCAGCAGATGTAATTTATTCCGCAACAACACGGTTTTCCGAACTGTCTGGTATAAGTGCGGAGGTTAATTCCATTCAGATTTCCATAGCCGATTCCCTGAAAAAGGGGCTGTACATAGAGGAACTTTCTCCTGTTTTGGGAGTTGAAAATATTGCGTCTGTACAGGCTTTGAATATGAATTTCTGTGGCCTTAACCTGGCGGAAGTTCCCGGAAAAATCGGTGGAATTTTAATTTTGGTTCCCATTCTCGCGGCTTTTTGTGCGTGGCTCTTATGTGTGGCCCAAAACAAGGTAAATGTACTGCAATCGGAACAGGGAAAATTAAATAAAATGGGTACAATGGTGCTTTCTGTAGGCCTTTCCCTTTATCTGGGCTTTTTTGTCCCTGCCGGTGTAGGTGTCTACTGGACATTCAGCAACCTTTTTTCCATACTCCAGCTGTTTTTTCTGAATGCGGTTATCAGTCCCAAAAAGTATATCGATTACGCCGCCTTGGAAGAAAGCAAACTTGCCCTGGAAAAGAAAGCCAGACGCACCAAGGCCAATCGCAGGCTGTTTGAAAAGGACCCTTACCGCTCCAAAGAAAAACATGATTATAAGGCATTTTACAGGCTCTATAACAAACAAATTGTATTTTACTCAGAGAAAAACGGCTTTTATAAGTACTTCCAGAACATTATTGAATACATTCTCTCAAATACAGAGCTGGTCATCCATTATGTCACCAATGACCCGAAAGACAGTGTATTTGAAATGGAAAATGAGCGTTTCAGGGTATATTATATCGGACCCAGGAAAATCATTTCCTTTATGATGAAAATGGATGCAAACGTTGTCGTTATGACTACACCTGACCTGGAAAAATACCATATTAAGCGTTCCCTTGTCAGGAAAGATGTGGAATATGTTTACCTCCCCCACGGCGTGAACAGCCCCAATACTTCTCTCCGCACAGGCGCCCTTGACCACTATGATATTATATTTGCCCAGGGTCCCCGGGCAGAGATGGAAATTCGGGCAATTGAGAAGCTGCACGGAACAAAGGCGAAAACAATCGTCCCCTGGGGTTCTTCTGTCATTGACAATATGATCCGCAATTATGATGCCGCGCACGCACAAAGCGATACACCCGGGCAAAACGGTATGCCCGGGCAAGGCAGCGAGTCCATGCAAAACGGCAAACAGAAACAAAACAGCGGGTTTAAGCAAAAGACAATTCTGATTGCGCCCTCATGGCAGGAGGACAATATTATTGACACCTGTATCCACGCAATGCTGGATGAACTGTTAAAGACAGGTCACCATATTATACTGCGCCCGCATCCGCAGTTTTTGCGCTATGCAATGGATGCAATTGAGGATTTAAGAAGCACCTATGGCAGTTATCCGGATTTTGAGCTGCAGACAGATTTTTCATCCACCAGTACCGTGTATGAAGCAGACCTTCTGATTACAGACTGGTCCGGTATTGCCTTTGAGTATTCATTTGCCACTTTAAAGCCTACCCTGTCGGTGAATACACCGATGAAAATTATGAACCCGGAATGGCAGAAAATTGAAATGGAACCTATCGATATTGCAATCCGGACTCTGATTGGAAAAGATATCGATGTAGATAAAATGGATCGAATTAGTGAACTTGCGGATGCGCTTTTACATTCGCCGGATTCATATCGCATACAGATTCAAAAGGTACGTGACGAAGAGGTCTATAATATCGGCCGCAGCGGCGAAATCGGCGGGCAGTACATTGTTGATACAGCCAGGCGAGTGGAGGAAAATAAGGCAGACTACCTGAAATACATGTAACCAGGCACACTGCGGCAGTGAAAGGCAAGGTATATTATGCAAGGATTGATATTGGCAGCGGGCATGGGAAAACGCCTGAAAGAACTCACGCAGAATAATACAAAATGCATGGTGAAAGTAAATGGCGTGACATTAATTGAACGCGTACTCCATCAACTGGATAGGCTGCATTTTTCCCGCATTGTTATTGTTGTGGGATATGAAGGAAAAAAGCTGGTAGATTATATTGCTGCATTGGGAATACAGACTCCGATTTGTTATGTGGACAATCCCATTTATGACAAAACGAATAATATTTACTCACTGGCTTTGGCAAAGGACTACCTTTTACAAGAAGACACGCTTCTGTTGGAGTCAGACCTGATCTTCGAGGATAATGTGCTTGAAGTACTTCTTGAGGATCCACGGCCTACTTTGGCCCTGGTAGATAAATATGAAAGCTGGATGGATGGTACTTGTGTCAAAATTGGGGAAGACGATTCCATTGAAACCTTTGTTCCGGGTAAAAAATTTGTCTTTGAGGATATTCCCCAATACTATAAGACCGTCAATATTTATAAATTCAGCAGGCATTTTTCGGAAAATTATTATGTGCCGTTTTTGGACGCATATTCCAGGGCACTCGGAAACAATGAATATTATGAGCAGGTACTACGTGTTATTACGATGCTCGATGAACCGGAAATCAAGGCAAAAAAACTAAATGGCCAGCTTTGGTATGAAATTGACGATATTCAGGATCTTGATATCGCGGCTTCCATGTTTTCATCTGATTCAGATGAAACAGTAGCTAATATTCAGGCTCGTTACGGCGGTTATTGGAGATATCCACACTTGCTGGATTTTTGTTACCTTGTGAATCCGTATTTTCCACCTCAAAAACTTATGGATGAGTTAAAGGCGAGTTTTGAGACGCTGCTTACGCAATACCCCTCCGGAATAGCTGTAAACAGCCTGCTTGCAGCCAAAAATTTCGGAATTCAGCGTGAACATGTTTTGGTTGGAAATGGAGCCGCAGAATTAATAAAATGCCTGATGGAGAAATTGTCAGGCGAAACAGGGTTAATCCGCCCTACATTCGAAGAATACCCCAATCGGTGTAACGAAGCCAATCACATTGTCTTCACACCCCAAAATGAAGATTTTACATATAGTGCGGATGATTTGATAAAATTTTATACCAAAACAAATATAAAAAACCTTGTTCTTATTAACCCTGATAATCCCAGCGGTAACTATATTCCAAAAACCGATGTTTTGAAGCTGGTCAAATGGTGCAGCGAAAGAAATATCCGTATAATAGTAGATGAATCTTTTGTAGATTTTGCGGAAGAGGAAGATGCTACCTTGATTGATGAAGAGATTATCAATCGTTATCCGAACCTAATCATATTAAAATCAATTTCCAAGTCATACGGCATTCCGGGAATCCGGCTGGGTATCCTGGTTTCTGCAGATGAAAAAATGATTTCAGATATGAAAAAGGACGTTGCCATTTGGAATATCAATTCTTTTGGCGAATTTTATATGCAGATAGAGGAAAAGTACAAAAAAGACTATGCCCTTGCGCTGAATAAAATCAAAGATGTCAGAAGGCAATTTGTCAGGGAATTGTCAAAGATTTCCTGGATCCGGGTGATACCGTCCCAGGCGAATTATCTTTTAATAGAGGTTACCGGGGGGATATCCGCAAAAGGACTGACAAAGATATTGCTTTTAGAGTACAATATACTGATAAAGGATCTTAGTAATAAAATACTGAAAGAAGGAAAACAATTTATCAGAATAGCGGTAAGAAACAGCCGGGAAAATGAAATACTTGTAAATGCATTAAAGAAAATCGGGACCGGCTATAAAAATACTTCTATTTGATATTCGTAAAGCAAACATTGGCACAAAGCTTTTTCTAAAAGACTCTCCTTGACCGGAGAGTCTTTGCTTTGCAGTCAAAAGCGCAAAATCCCCTTCCCTATCATACGCGCTTCCCGTACTCCCACCATTCCCTACAGCCCGGTCAAGCGCCCTAATCGCCTCCACCGCGCCGTCAATCTTCCCCGTAGAATTCCCTCATCCGCTCTCTCCCTATTCTACGTTATTCCTGAGTTGTCCATATGCCTCTTTTATCCTTGCCGCCATCAGTTTTCTGCGCTCAACAAGGAAATCTTCATATGCCATATTCTCCCAGCCGTGAGGCAGCGCATTCTCTTTTTCCATCTGAAGAATATCTTCCTGTGACCGTCCGGCACATACAACCGGATAATACACTGATGGTGCATTGTCAAGGATTTCCATATTATCTTTCCAGTCAATAAAAGCATAGTTCGCCATCTGATTGATCATCGAGTCCTTGTACCCCTGCTGCCTTAAGTAAGCCTTAGGGAATAGATGATGTTTTTCCAGAGACTTTCTGCTGCCATCTGTTCCTGTTTCAAACAGTTTAGACACAAGCAGGCTGCTCCTGGAGAATAAAATCTTCGCATTCATGATATTCAGAGAAGCAACATATGCATTCCATGCGTTGTTACCTCTACCCGAAACAGCCAGCCCTTCTGCCCCAAGAAGCGTAATATCAAAATAGTCATTTGTGAGTCTTTGGTTTAACCTGGAAAGAATAAACCTTTTATACTCTTCAAGTGTCTTCAGCTCTTTTATGCTGTTCAGATGGCTTTCCACTGTGGATTCAAATGATCCGGTATACAGCGAAATCAGTGACGCATAGAAGAACCACAACGATGTGAGATGCATATTATCGTTGTATGAAGCCTTAAAACGGTGCTTTGCAATCAGATACAAAGCGTATGTATAGTAAATCGCGTTCCCGGACAGTATCATATCCCCGGACAAATATCCTGCATTCATTATGGCCTTCAAGAACTCATGCCATGTATTTACATTAAGGACATCCGGCAGCTTTGCTTTCAATGTATCAAATCTTTCAATGCGAAGCTCTTCATCCACAGCCCCCTTCTTGTCGAAGTCTGCACCGCGAAGTAATTTATATCCATATTTTAAGCGGGCCCTGTCAAAAGCATACGCAATGACTACCCGCACAATATCCTGCGGATTCACTATTGTCAGGTGGTTATATGATGTCGTCTTTCCTTTTGCCGGAGCCGTGGACTCCTTGCTGAAGGCTTCGATTTTTCTCCGCCCTTCATCCCAATAAAGGGAAAGCAGTGTAAGAATGAAATCATTCTGTTTCAGCGGTACTCCACCTGAGTTCACACGAACAAATATCTCTGAAACATCTTCCTCTTCTGCATTCGACTTAATACTGAAAATCGGAAGCGTGTGAGATTTTAAGTTGAATACGCCATTAATATGGTCCGCGATAACGTTCTGTTCATCATCTGTGATCGTTTCCCCTTTCGATTCACGATCATTCTTAAGTGCCTGAATAAAATCTATCGTATACTTAAAGGCATTGCCGGTTGTGAACAGTTCACTGATATTGTATATCCATTCAGGATCGCCCTTCGTTGTGTTTGTACCCACTTCAAACTTATTCTCCAGCGGGCAATAAGAAATGATGATAGCCTTTTCATTAAATTTTGAATTGATGATCTTCTTGCCTTTCATTACGGCGTAAAGTGATGTCAGACGCTGCTGCCCGTCAATAATTACTTCTTTAGGTGAATCATAACTATGTGCATCTACACCAATAGATTTCTTCTTTTCAAGTGTTGGGCACTCCCAGAGCATCAAATATCCAATCGGATAGCCCCGCATCATTGAGTCAAAAAGATCGCGCACTTTCGTATCCTTCCAAATGAAAGGTCTCTGGAGTTCCGGAAGCCCCAACTCACCTGTATCAATCTTCTCGATCAGCTGATTCACCGTCAGCGTGGTATTACTAAAAATTTCTGGCATAGCACTGCATCCCCTTTACCCTTTGTTGTCTAAACACGCTAAAGCATTCAGCGTTACACAAAACCAAAATAAATTATATTATAAAACATTGTTGTTTTCAATATTTTTATAGTACAGTTTTTCTTCTGGTAATGTGATTTGAAATCTGATATAATTTAACGAGGTATTTCTCTGAACACTATCAGAATTCCAAGATAAAATTTACTTTGGAATTTTCCCCGACAATATATTTATACCGCGCCTTAGATTCCGGACTAAAAAGGTTTTCATTTATACAAAATAGGAGGATTGATTATGGGATTAAAAGAAAAAGCTGCTAAGGTACTTAATATGGCATACCAAAATGCACTCTATGCTCCGAATTCATTCTGCCGCCATCAAGAATTTATCGATTTTGTTATTGATAATACCCACTTAACTTACAAATACATATTATTCACAGCAATTTTGTCAAAAGCAACTGACGAAAGCATCAATCCATTATGCTTGCAAAAACAATCTAAGCTTCCTGGAGCATACGATGCCAGAACCGTCTGCCATAAAGTTATTGTTCCTTTTGAAATGGAGGTCTTAGACAAGGCACTTGGCGGATCAAACGAACCCTTTTTAAATAAGCCAGCACGTTTTCCCAAATTGGATAAAAATAATGCTGTTCGCCGAGGAAATGATCAGGCTATCCTAAATGCTTTATGTGATAATCTCCCCCTGATATGCAGTTCCACTGATGCCTATCAATGTCTTGTGTATATTCTGTGCAAATTGATAAAAATTAAGGTTCAAAAACAGCAATTAACCGCATTTACAATCGACGATTCTGCCAACACGCCAGCCAAACTATGGCAATATATTAACGAAGCATTAAAGCGCAGTTATGAAGGCGAAACTCTTACACTGATGATTGCAGGAATATACCACTTACGGTATATATACAACCCTGATGTTTTAGCAGAAGTACATCCTGTAAATCAAAGTGGTGCTTCCCGGCGGGAGGTTAGTGATTTAGATATTTATCTGAAAGAAAAACTTATATTATCTAACGAGTTAAAAGACAAAGAATACTCTGAATCAGATGTCAGACATGCCGCCGATAAAGTTATGTTTGCTGGGGGATCAAGAATGCTCTTTATCGAAGGCCCACGTGGAGAGCGCAACGGTGATTTTGTGCCAGCTATTCAAAATGAATATATGTCCCGCAACTTCATGCTTCGTGTTTTATCGTATCAATTTTTTGTTTCCAGTATGTTAACTTCCCTGGAGGTCATAGACTGTGAAGAATTCGTCAGATTTATTTTAGAAACGGCACGAGAAACTAAATTTAAAGAAGAGGTCATTCACTATCTTGATAAACTTGCCAAGAAAATATTTGGCTTAACGAGAGATTAATAAGGTGCCATCAGGACAAATATCAGTGCTGATGGCATTTCTCATAATAAAAAATATACTGCTGTATAATTCCGGCATTTTCATTAAACAAATGAAAGGGCGAGATACCTCTGCATTCGTTCTCAATGGCTCTTGATATCCATACATCAACAGGCACACATGAAATCCTCCCATAAGCAAACAGACTTACACAATTTGCCACCTTTTTGCCCACGCCATGAACTTGCTGCAATGACTCAAGAATATATTCATCATCTTTCTCAGCCAAGCCCTCCAAATCGAGAACACCTGACAAAACTTTTTGAATCGCATCAAATACATATGCGGTTCTATATCCCAGCTTACATTTTTCTAAATCTTCTTGTGATATACTTTTTAATTCGTGTGGAGTTGGGAAGGTTCTAAAAACCTCTAAATCCGTTTGTATACAATGTCCATATTGTGTTGCGAGTGCTTCAACTGCCGTGGCTATCGCAGGTATACTTTTTCTCTGTGAAATAATAAAAGTTACAAGCATTTCCCACGGTTCTTGACGAAGAATACGAAGACCTCGGCCAAATTGCATTGCTTCATCAACAAAAGGATGTTTATTATACTCCTTGTCAAATATATCTCGGTAGCAACGGTCAAAATCAAAATATCTCCTCCACACATGATTCCATTCATCCACATCACTTGAAACTGAAAAAAGCCGATTACCCATATCTTTTATGTAAACACACGAATCTTCTGTTACGAAACGATATGTGCCATCATCGAATTGCCTGACACGGAAACACTGCCCACTTAGGGCAATTTTTTGCAAATCAAAATCATCTTCTATTTCAATCAACATAATTGCCCTCCGTTCAAACCTCTTCCATCTCCGTATCCAAATAAGCAATTACTGCTCTCGCAACAGCTTCTGCCATTTTACATGGAACCGCATTTCCAATCTGCGTATATATCTTCCCCTTATTACCACAAAAAATATAATCTTCCGGAAAGGTCTGTATTTTTGCAGCTTCCTTTATCGTTATCCTCCGAAGTCTGCTTGGAGCATCCTTGAATTCCGGAACGATAGAACCATCAAGCAATCCTTTATGATAATCAACCACCCAATCACTCTCAGCCTCGCCATAAAGATACTCTTCATCTACAAATGGTGTCTTGTTTCCTCCCATTGAAGCTGGTAATGTATTCGAATATCCATCAATATTGATTGGTCTTCCCTGTCCATTAAAATACATGCCGGCATACGGCGATTTCCTCATAATGGGACGTGTTGCAAATGTAATTTTAGCTGTACAGGTTTCTGGATTCTGTTCTGTTCCTGCGCGTCCTAACGGAAACAGTAAATCCCTGATAATAGGGGCTTCATTTTTTTGCTGCTCAATCAGCTCCCTCATGTGATGTTCAAAAAATGGGTCTAAGTTTTCTTTCATTCCTATAAAAAATACACGTTCTCTTTTCTGAGAAACACCATACTCCGTTGCGTTCAAAATAAACGGGGTACAAAGATAACCAAGCTGTCTTGCTCGCTCCAGATAATTTTGTCTAATGGATTTCCATTTTTCCAAAACGCCTAATGCTTTTACATTTTCCATGACAAAGGCTTTGGGCTGCACTCTCTCAACCGCATCGAGAAATGTCATAATCAGTTTGCTGCGTTCATCATCTGGGTCCATCTTTCCTGCCACAGAAAATCCCTGACACGGAGGACCACCAAATACAAGATCGACTCCTCGAAATTCATCTAATTTATCCATAATATTATTAATATCATCATTAATCATCATTCCATGTAGATGGTTTGCTTTATATGTTTCAGCAGCTTCTTTCGCTAACTCATTTGCAAATACCACCCGGACCCCTGCACTTTCAAAACCAACATCCATGCCGCCAGCACCGGAAAACAGGGAAACCGCCTTAATCACATTCTTCACCATGCTGTTTCCTCCATGTATACTTATTTTAAATTGGACAAAATAGATTTCAGCATTCAAACTCGCATATCTTGTTGGAGATTATAGGTATCCAGATAAATACATGAATCAGTCATTGTAATCACTCCTCGCTTTCAGACTGATTATACCCTATTTTCAATCTAAAATCAACCTCCTTTTAGAACATTTGTTCTTTCTAATGCTGACCTTTGAGTACTTGTCCATACCTACCTTTAGTCGAAGATGAAATAGTTAAGGCCGTTGCCTTCCCGTCATAGAATCTCCCTCTCCAATAGACGATTACACCGTCTTTCCCCCGTGTACCGACTGCCAGAACCGCTCCGAAATCCGCCATTTTATATAAAATCCTGCAAGTGTCTTCCCGACTCAGATGCCCTGCCAAAATACAGGCCACATCACAGCTCAGACATATCTCCTGCAAATACTGTTCTGTAAATCCATTGGAAAAATCATAGGCCAGAACAGCAGCACTCTCTCTGATCTGTTTTAGTCTGGGTTCAATATAGCTGTTTAGACCGCTGTATACTACTTTATAATCTTCTATATATGCCAGATCCTCAGGACCCAGATACCAATTCTGTCTTTTCAAAGCTCCACCCTGGTTGGCCCTGGCAATCACCTGTTCCCAATTTCCACCTTTACCCGGGTATATCCGCTCTCACCTTCCATAATACAGCATCTGGAGCAGTCTACCCCCCACCTCCCCCAAAACCCTTCGGTTCAGTGTACAGCTTTACCACTTCTGTATTACAAAAAAATCTGCAGGTCCCCAATTGGGTCACCTGCAGACTCCTATGCTTTACTTTCATTACGGCCAAATTCTCAAACTAACTCAATCTCTTTCTAAAAAATCCGTCTCATGTATCATCTGGAGTAATCGATACTGATTCTCCTCCGGGTCATTTTTCATCTGTAGGATACGCACTACTCCGGAATTCATATCCCGACATATTTCTTCTAATTTTATTACCTGCTCCGTGGCTATAGGATAGAAGACATTGACCAGGGGAATTTTCCTTCCCTCTGTCTCCTCCATGTACTTCCTCAGAAGATTCAGCCTTACATACTTGCTCCGGTCTGCGGCAATATAATTCAGAAAGCTCTGTTTTTCCACCGGAATAGGCCCATTTGGAGTACATTTTTTAAATTCCAGAATATATCTGCAGCGCCCGTCGGCATCGTACAACAGCATATCGCAATCCCCCGGAAACACTGCCCCGGTTTCAGCAGAATGCAGTGACAGATACCTCTCCAGATCAGTCTCATAAAAGATCAATGGTTTCTTCATTTTAAATTTTCCGTTTGAATTTTCAATCAGCATGCTTTCCATATCCGCTAAAGAGACAGGCCTCTTCCGCAGACATTTTCCCTCGCCAACAGCAACTTCTACAGCGACTTGTGTCTGCCCGGACAACCGAAAATTCTCCTGCAAATTCTTGACCACCATATAACGGCACTGCATGTAATGACCTCTGAAAAAATCCAGATCCCGATATAGCTGCTCCTCATTCTCGTTTGCAAAAAACGTTCCGTCAAAAAACGGATCTGCCAGGTTGACTACTCCATTGTCATGTATAGTAATCTCTCTTTTTATCCATATGGTGCGGTTAAAATCCCCGTCTGTTTTGTTCTTGTTCCACAAGATAAAGAAGCAAAAACTGACTGCATGAAAGCCAAATACCTCCAGCGCTCTCCTGCTGTATTGATAAGTGAAATCTCCCAGCCTTGGATTGTATTTCGGTCGTTTGTTCTCGGAGGATTTCAAATGAGGGGTATCTATGGTATAGTTCTTTGTATAAGATCGCTGTGTCATACATACTCCTTCCCTTGGCCGTCAAAGCTCGTTTCAAACTGCGCATCAATTTCATTTCCTTGTCAGACAGCGTCCCCCTGCGGACAAACCGCATGGCATATTCTTTCGGCGGCTATGAAATAACAAAAGCGGCGCAGGGTCCTTAAATCCCTACACCGCCGACAACGCACAAAGCCATTCCCCCCTAATAATCGAAATAAAAACGGGGGTAATGACGTTGGATGCAATATTTTGCTGTATGGGAGAGGCTGGATCTCCTGCTCAGGGACATGGTTGGCGGCCGCCTTCCATGTCCTGCCTGTTTTTTGCTATTTCACCTGATATTTTACATCATGATATGCCAGATTACAAGGGGCTTTCATGTAGTTCCGCAATTTTAGTCATCCAAATCCGTCCGTCTTTCCGGGATATGCGCGCTGAAGCGTGGTTGAAAAATCATAGACACCATAGCCAGGCCGTTCTATAGCGTAAATGAGAGGAACAGAGCCCTGATACGGAAATTGAACAATAGGTCGATTGTTGAAATATTCGGTTTCACTGCCCAATATACTTTCCCGGTTTCAAGAACAGCTTTCCTGCCATTCTTATGCATTTCCCGGCGCATGGCATTTTCCTCTGTCAGTACATCCGTCATCTTCCTCACCTGACACAGCACCGCTTCCTCCAGATCTTCCTTGCTTTTATTCAGCTTTATCACAGTAAATCTGTATTGCCTTATCAACAAATTCCGCTGTTCCTTCACCGCCGTACTCATCAATGTTTTTGGTGAACTCTCCATCTCCGGAATACATTTTCCCAAGTCCACTAAGAATCTTGTTAGAACAAGTATACAGATTTTCTGTAATATATTCCTGTATCCTCTTTACGATATCCTGGGCTTCAGGAGATGCCGGATCTGTATCCTTTATCTCCCCAGCTTCTTTGAAGAACAACATAAATCGGTCAGCCAAGATCCTGTCGTCTTCCTCGGTACGATTCTTTGTTTTCTCCTGCATCTCTTTGTATTCCGGCATATTGCCATACAATTCTTTAGCTCGTCTGGAATACTCATCAAGTTTGCTTCTGTCAAACGCCTTAAAATCCATCTGCTTCACTCCCAACATTTTTATTCCAAGCGCAAAGTTCATCAGGTTTTCAATATGTTCCTTCTTCAGCTTAAGCAGCTCTATCTGCTGCTCCAAAGCCTTGCTCCTGTCAAAATCAGGACTGTTGATGATTGCCTTGATGTCTTTCAGCGGAAATTCCAACTCACGGAACAGCAAGATGTGCTGCAGGCGCTCCAAATCTGTATCGTCATACAGCCTGTAACCCGCGTCTGTGTATCCCGCCGGATGCAAAAGACCGATCCTGTCATAATACTGCAGGGTACGTATACTTACCCCGGCAAGCCTGCTCACTTCGTGTACTGTCATCATTGGCATTTCCTCCATCTGCTTGGTAATACCAATATAAACTATTACGCTGCGTAGGAGTCAATACTTTTTTGAAAATTTTTCAATACCCGTCAATCAATATGGGAACAGCTATTTATTTTATTCCCTAAATGGAATATAATATCGTTAGGCTTTCTAACCGCACATAATGACGAAACCCCGTAGTCTACAATCATTTGAATCAGAAAATCGGAAAATTAGGGAGTAATCAAAATGGAAAATTTTGAAAAGACATTTGATAATGCCGCAGCAGATTATGATAAGAGTCGTCCAATGTATGTAAAAGAGATCTATGAAGACATATTTAATTATCAGCAAATAAATCAGGATAGCCATGTGCTTGAAATTGGCATAGGAACAGGAAAAGCAGCTCAGCCAATTCTTGATACTCATTGTCATTTTGTCGGAATTGAACCAGGAGAGGAACTTGCAGCCTTGGCAAAAGAGAAATTCCAAAAATACGCGAATTTTTCATTATATCATCAGACTTTGCAGGATTATATATGTGAAGATTATTCCTTTGATTTCATATATGCGGCTACTGCATTTCACTGGATTCCAGAAGAATATGGATACAAGAGAGTTTATAATCTCCTTAAAAAAGGCGGGGTATTCGCTCGTTTTGCCTATCACGCCGGCCCCGATAAAGGACGGAGAGCGCTGGCTGATGAAATAGATAAACTATATCGAAAATATATGCCTCAGGAGAGCAAGCCCACCGAATTTAGTGATACGGATGCAAAAAAGCTGGCCAATAAGGCACTTGCATACGGATTTGCTGATGTGAAATATATGCTGTATCATACGATAAAGAATTTTACAGCCGATGAATATATGTCGTTGCTGAAAACATACCCGGACCACATGAAGCTGGAAGCAGCCGCCCGTAAAAAACTTTTTGAGGGTATTTTCAAAGCCATAGAGGACAATGGCGGAATCATGACCGTGTATTATACCATGGATCTGGAATTGGCAAAAAAATAAATTCCTGTTTGCTGATAAAGCCAATCATGTTTACAACCATGATTTTTTGCACCGCCCGTTTCCGACCGTCTACGAGATTTCCGGCCCATAAAGAGAATATAGGGCAAAAATGAAATACCTTTCGCCCTTTGATGCGGCAGAAAAATGGGGGCTGTCTCCCCGGCGCGCGGGCATCCTCCGCAGCGAAAACGGAATACCGGATGCGATATATGAGCCATATCATTTCCCTGCGGCAAGTGCAGTCTCCCATTCCTCTTTTAGCTTCCCAATCGATTGCTGCCGCACGCTTCGGACGTCGCTCACCGCTTTTGCAGCAACATCAAAGAGCCTGTCATTAAGCTGCCATTTCTCCCGAGTGCGGTTACCATCTCCAAAAAGAGCAAACGCGGTGGCCCCTAAAGTGTAGATATTTGTAACTTCATCAATAACCGCTCCGAGCTTATATTCCTCCGGCGCTTGGAAACGGGAACTGCCCCAGATCCTCGACCATAACCTCAGCTATGTATCTGATATCCCTTTTATCCATTATAGTCTTTATTCCTGCCTTTCATTCAAATATTTGATAATATCCCGTTGCAGCTGACGATAGCGTTCCAGCGTATTTTTATTCTTGCCGCAATATTCCCTGGCTATTTCCTGATTCGGAACGTAATTTACCGGGATATTGTACAGGTCGAACTGCTCCCTTGTGAGATCGACATACCTTCCGTTCAGTTTATTGAAGTAATGTGTTCCTCCTCCATCAACTTTGATTTTATGGATCGTGCCACCGAACATATCATAAACAAGCGTCGCCGTAATAGCGCACTGACCATATGACGGGTCATTCTGCACCCATTCCTTTTGGCATGACGGATACGCCGTTTCTTTACTCCAACACTGTTCCAGCACTGCAAACAGATCAAGAAGCGTGATTATCCCCTGAAACTGTGGCACCGGTTTGCATTCCATATCCTTACACTCATCACCATAAAAATAATACTTCTGCGGTCTGAACTTCTGCTCCATTTTGCTGATGGCAGCCACAACTGCCGGATTCTTTTCACTCATGATATCAACCTCACTTACCTGCCTGGTTATATATTACTGTAAATACTGGTAAACCGGTCTTCGTATTCATAATACCAAAAACAAATGTTCGATCCCGACATACTGTCTTAAAGTCCATTCTTGGAGTACACGATCTGCTTCTCAAAAATCTGGCAGGCAATACGCATACGTAGAAGCGTCTGATGAGAATTCTGTCGCTAATAGCCATGCTACAACTCCTAATACTCTCTATGCAATCAAAGATAATACAGCGTCTAATTTTTCAACTATCCGATGTTGCGTTGCCAATGGTGGAAGCGGTAACAGATATTTGATCATTCTAACCATTGTCAACGTATCTACCGTGGTTCCGCCTGAATTGCTTTCAATCTGTTTTTTCATCATGTCTGAGTTCATAACATACCGCAGATAATACGGATCTACAACAGCATAGTTCTCAAAGCACAAAACAGATGCATCCTTGTAATAAAAATGATCAGATTCCCTCACCACATAAGTTTTCCCAAGTGTGCCGACTGCACTAACCATTAAATCACCATCGCTGGGAACACCTGATTTTGAAAACTCATCATACAATTCTTCTGAAATATACAAATCATTGTCAACAAAGCCATTATCCGCAAGCTTCGCAATTTCACGTGCGCGATAAAAAGGTATTCCTTCTTTTCTCCAATCGGATTGATGAACACGTCTCGCAGAGACAATATTCACTATTTCTCCCCAGCACACCCATTTCCAATTGTCAGGAATATCAAATGGAATATCCTCTTTATTCACTTCCAGCTTTGACTTGTCCTTCTTAAATTTTTTAGATCTAATCAAGGCATTTTTCTTCTCCTGAATGTGCCGATACAGCTCTTCCGCTGTTCCATCCTCCGGCAGCTGTTCCGTCAACTTTCCTTGAATGGCAGTATCAATCAATTTGCTTTTCAGGGCTTCCTGGTTGGCAGTATATTGGTTCTGCAAAGCGTCAATCCGATCAAGGATCTCAAAAATAGCCTCGATTCTTTCAACTATTCTAGTCTGCTCTGACAACGGTGGAATGGGAATCAATGATTGTTTCAAGATGTTTTGAGTAACCTGATTAATCTGCTTGCTGTCATCACTAATAAAATTTTGTTTGAATACACCTGTATTAAAGTAATAGTAAACATAGCGAAACAGAGGAGTTCTAAAAACAGCCATAAATGCTCCGAATGCTATTTTTTTAGAGTCACCCTCATAAATTGCACATTTCCCGACTAATGCTTTGCTGCCATTTCTTGCGCAAATCAAAATGTCGTTACTATTAAGATATTGATTCTCCCTTATGCTGCAAGACACCTTAACAAGATCGGAATAATCCATCTTCCCATTAACAATATTGCTGGATCTTGCTACAATGACTCCGTTTTCTGTCACATCATCCGGGTGATAAGTCAACCCAATATTTGTTGATCCAATATCAGAAAGCCGGCACCAAGACCAAGACAATGGTATATCGTATGGGATTTCATCTTCAGAGAAATCCGGCTCAAAAGATCTGTCCCCTATATTTCTGCACAGCTTATCAATCAAATTTGAGGCCGATTCATCTTGCGGATTCTGTTCCACTAATTCACCTTTTAATGCAAGGAGCAATATCCGATCTCTAATAGCTTTTGTATCAATCAAAGTTCAATCCCTCCCAGCAATTCTTTTAACTGTGCAATAGCTGCACTAATGCTATCTGCCTCTTCCTGCATCTCGTCAAGGATTTCTCCGACAGAACGATCATCTTCTTCTGTGAAATCAATCCATTTGAAATTAAGATCTTCCCGTGCCTTGACTTCTGCCTCAGCAAATCTACGCCATCTTCCGTTCGGATTTGTTTCCGAATCATATGTTTCACTTCGATCCTGCATATGTCCGGAACAATAGCAATCCACAAACTCTTGAAGATGCTCTCTTGTCATAGGCTTTGTCGCCATTGTATGTTTAACGCCGGTTCTATAGTCATATACCCAGATATCTTTCGTCGACTCACCCTTCTCGAAGAAGAGCACATTTGTCTTAACGCCATTGGCATAGAAGATTCCGGTAGGAAGCCGCAGAATTGTATGAAGGTTATAATCCTTTATCAGCTTTTCCCTAACCTTTGCCGTAGCACCGGCATCCGTTAATACGCTATCCGGCAGCACGACCCCAACACGACCGCCTGTCTTTACAATAGACATGATATGCTGCAGGAAATTCACCTGGTTATCCGTGGTTTTAACAAATTCAGGTCTGTTTGCGGACACCTCCACACTTCCCTGCGGACGTGTGCCAAATGGCGGATTTGTCATAACTATCTGATACAAATCGTCAGTAGTCTCGATCAAAGAATCCTTATATGCAATTGGGCTTTTGTTCACTCCGATATCGTGCAAATATAAATTCATAGATGCCAGCGTAACCACCAGAGAAGTATTATCTGCCCCATAAAGAGCATTATTCTTCAGAAACTTCTGCTTCTCTACATCCTTACTCTGCTTACGCATATGCTCATAGGCAGCCAACAAGAATCCTGCGGTTCCGCAGCACGGATCTGCAACTGTCTCCGTGATCTTCGGGTTAATGACATCCACGATGGCAGAGATCAGTGCTCTCGGTGTGAAATACTGTCCGGCACCGCTCTTCTTATCCTGTCCATTCTTTTCAAGAATTCCTTCATAGATTGCACCTTTAAAGTCACCCTCCATCATGTACCAGTTTTCCTCTGATACCATATCGATGACCTTCTTCAGCATGACCGGACGATCAATCTTATTTGTCGCCTTGGTGAAGATAGTTCCGATCAGACTCTCATCCTTTGAAAGCTCTTCAAGGATTTCCTCATACTTATCTACAAGATCCGTTCCATTCAGCTTTATAAGATCAACCCACTTATACCCTTCCGGAATTGAGCTTCCCAAACCCAGTTCTTCCTTCTCATCATCCATCTTTAAGAATAGGATATAGGTCAGCTGCGTGATGTAGTCTGTAAATCCTACACCTGCCGCCGCAAGCACGTTTGCGATATTCCATACTTTATTCAGTAATGCACCTTCTGTTTTCTTATTTGCCATATTATGCCGCCTTTAATAAAAATCTTGATAATGCCTGCATTTCCTCTGCAAGTACTTTGCCTCCGAAACTGGTAACGCCTTTTCGCCAGAGATCCGTATCAATCTCATTCAATTCCTTAACGGAGATAGCGCCGTCGTTAATAATAAACTCTGCTATCTGCCGGATAATCTCCACCTGGTCCTCAGTCAGAACACGCTGTTGCTGACCACAGTACAGGCTGAAGCGTTTTGCATAGCCATTAATCAGGCTTGTAAGCTTTTGATTCTTCTTATATGCATACCGCACGATCTGGATCAGATTGGTCAGAGCATTTACATTGGTCTTTACATCCAGCTCATCCACATTTCCTTCTGTATCCAGCACCTTGTAATTTTTCCAGATCTGATACACGCCATACTGCCTGCTTTCCGACAGAAGCCTGTCCCGAAGCTCACTCAGCATGGAATGCGTAATGATGGTATCCTCGGAATTATATAGAATCCTCAGAGCCTCAATGCTGTCCTTATTCTCATCCAGATACTTTTCAAAGTTCTCGATAAAGCTCTTTGCTGTTTCTTTAGAAAATCCTGCATATATGATTTCATCTGGATCCTCTTCCGTATTCACAATGTACCCACGCTGCATCTCCAGCAGCTTGTTCCTGGCCGCAATGTTGCTGATCAGACTGTAGATCAGCGCCATACGCCTGGTATTATCGTGGGACGGATCGATATATTTAAATTCAAGCAGGATACCGTCATCTGTCGCCTGCTGGATATTCCCGGCAATCGTTCTCGGAGCAAAGCCATAGGTGGTGATGAAATAGTCCAGATGTCTGCCGAACAGTGCATTATCCTCATATCGCCTGTTGATAGTTGAGCAGTAATCCCTGAGCAGCCACAGATTTTCATCGCTAAGCTCATTATGAGCCAGATGCTCCAATAGGTGCTCCAACGTTAATACCTTATTCCCCGGACCCGGATTTATCACCGGATGCGAAATTATCTTTTCATGTTCCGTCACGCCCACGCCGTCAACAATGTAATAGCATTCTTTGGTATTGGCATTCGGCGTAACCTCTCGCAATTTATCATCGCTAATCACACGGCAGCCACGTCCCTTCATCTGTGTATAGAGCACATCGGAGCGGACATCTTTCATGAAAAACACTACTTCCAATGGCTTTACATCCGTTCCGGTTGCCACCAGCGTAACTGTAACAGCGATTCTGAAGTCCTTCTCTGTTCTCAAATCACGAATCAGCCCATTGGAGTCACCGGAGGAATAAGTGATCTTCTGCACGAAATGCTCCGGGCACTCATGATTTTCAAATTCATCTTTGAAGACATCCTTCACGCCCTCCACAATCTCGGATGCATGATTATCATCCTTTGCGAAGATCAGCGTCTTCGGAACATACATCCAGCTCTTCTCACGTTCCGGATACAGCTCCTGGTAAATCGCCTTCTTATATGCCAGCAGTACCTTACGGATCTGGTCTCTGTTTACAACAGACCTATCAAGCTGCATCTTGTCATAATCAACCCGCTGCGGAGCCATGTAAGCCGTCGTCCGTCCGCTCCTGCGCGCAGTCTCCGTAACCTTTGTCCCGGACTTGACAGCTCCGCCGTGTTCCGTAATCTCCGTAGCAATGCGATATACACGTGACGGAACATTTACGCCGTCAACAATAGATTCATCATAGGTATATTCCTCGATGATGTTATTATCGAAATATGCATATGCTTCCGGTGTCGGTGTTGCGGTAAGCCCCATCACCTTCGCTTCAGAGAAATAATCCAGCACAGCCTTCCACTTGCCATAGATGGACCTATGACATTCATCCACGATGATCAGCTGGAAGTGATCCGGTGGAAGTTTCAGATCATCACCCAATTTAATGACTTCCTTTGTTTCCTTTTCTTCATCCCTCGTGGTCTTTTCATCTTCAGCATCTTCACTGTCATCCGATAATTTCTGACCGGTAAGCACCGCAAACAACTTCTGAATGGTGGAAATAACGATATCTGCCTTTATATCGCTTTCCTTCTTCAGACGCTTGATCTCATAGAGTGTACTCATTTCCTGCTGTCCCTCTGTGCGGTCAAACTGGCTGAATTCTGCCTCTGTCTGCCTTGCAAGGTTATTCCTGTCTACCAAGAACAGAATCCTCTTTGTTGGTGTATAATGCAGCATTCTGTAGCCTGCCAGACACGCTAGATAAGTCTTGCCGCTGCCGGTAGCAAGAACCGCAAGGTTTTTCTTCTTGCCGTCCTTCATGAACTTCTCCAGCTCTATCTCGGCTTCATACTGGCAATCACGCAGGCCTCTTCTCTCAAGACGTGGAAGAGCACCATACTCCGATACCTGATTGATCATAGACAGCATTTTCTTCGGGGAATGCATCTCCGGCAGTTCCACATAATCGCCATCCGGATCGGTCAGCATGTTCTTAAAATAAATTTTCTTGCCGTTGGCCATATAAACAAGCGGAATCAGACCGGAATACCACAAGCCATACCAATTCTGCGGGCTTCTGGCATAATCCTCCGCTTGCTTTTCAACGTCCGCTCCCAGCGGATTTTCTTCTCTTTTAGCCTCGACAACAGCAATGGCCTTATCATCGACAAAGAGCAGGTAATCACTCTCCGTGTTTCCCTGCATCAAGGCCTCTTTCACAGCCGATGTGGACTTCGGAACATACTCATTTCGCGATACGATATCCCAGCCAGCATGAATAAGCTGCTTATCGATTTTTTCACGTGCTCGTTCTTCAGGCAGCATAAGCGGCACTTCCTTTCATCTGTATTCAGTATATAAAACAACCTGTCCCATAATCAGGACTCTTTATCAGTCTCTTTTGATTTATCGTTCGGCACGCGCTCCATAATGTCTTCATCATTAACGTCCAACGCCTCACAGATACGAAGCAGCACATAGGCCGTTGCCAAATCCTTCTCGGTCTCTATGAACTCATCCCCCAGAACCTGTGGCAGCTGCTGATAAAAACGCTCAATACTCTCTATGGTCTGAAACTCAACTCCGGTCGCCCTCGCCAAACTCGGCTTTTACGTTGATATGTCCATCTGTTTTTTGTAGGAAAGCAGTACAATTGTTTCCACATGTGTTGTCACTAACATAGGAACACACATCTTTTACCTCGTCTACGATATGGGAACACAATTCTTTGGCTTTATCCCCTATGCTCTTAGACTTGTCAAAACGCTCTTTTGCATTTCCAATTTCATTCCTAAATCCTGTTTTATATATGAAAGTAATTTTATAGGGATCTTTGTTTCCATCTTCATCATAGCCACCGACTATGACCTTTTCAATTATACTCTCGAATATTCCTCTGTCAAATTCCTCCAGAACTCCATTTTTTGATAAAGCCTTTTTGAAGTCTGCAATCCGTCGTTTCAAGGAAACTTCATCTTCCATCTGTTGCTCTAACACCGATAAATTCGCCTTTATATCAGATAGCTTTCTCTCATATCCTACATCTGTTTCTTCATAGATGTCCTGTGCAACAATTCCTTCCAGGTAATTTTCCAATAGTTTCTTTCTCTTAGCTTGAAGATTATCTGCACTTTTTTGTAGTTTCAATAGCTTATCTTTTGCAGAATCTTCACTCAATGTCTTTTCCACTCTGGAAATAAATTCATCTAAAACATCCTTATTATCTGCACATAGCATTTTATACGATTCAATAAAGGCTTCTTCTATCACTTGTTCTGGTATACCTTTACTGTCCGGACAAAATCTTTTCCCGTCTTTTGTAGACTTCACACATTGCCAAATTGTTTTTTTATATTTAGAACTACTATGCCACCTTCGTCTTGATAGATTTGCTCCACAGAATCCACATTCCAACAAACAACTAAACGCATATTGTCTGCTATATTTCTCTCGTTTCCCTGGAGTAACTGATTTTCTTCCCCCGTTCCTCCGTTCTCTAATCTCTTGCGCCCTATCAAAAGTTTCTGCTGAAATAATAGGTTCGTGGTGGTCTTTAACATAAAACCTATCTTCCTCCCCTAGATTTTCTAACCTTCTTTTGGAAATTGGATCAACTGTAAATGTCTTTCCCAGTAATATATCCCCTTTATATTTCTCATTGTTGATAATTCCCATTACACTAGAAGAAGTCCACGCATTTCCTCTTATCGTTGTTGTCCCTTGTTCATTTAATTCTCTGGCAATCATCGAACTTCCAGCGCCAGCAACATACCTGTCAAATATGTATTTTACAGTTTCTGCCCCTTCTTCGTTTATAGATAATGACTTAGTTGTTACATCATAGTCATATCCAAGACACCCTTGAAACCCTACCAACTCACCACGTTTCATTTTCATTTTCAAACCCTTTTTCACATATGCCGAGGTATTCTCTACCTCCTGTTGTGCAACAGAGCTTAAAATTGTCATCAAAAACTCTCCGTCTTTAAGGGTATTTATCTTTTCAACCTCAAAATAAACTGCTATTTTCCGTTCTTTTAGCATTCTGACATATTTCAAAGTATCCAATGTATTTCTAGCAAAACGAGGTAAGCTCTTAGCAATAACCATATCAATCTTGCCATCCATACAGTCCTGTATTAAACGTTGAAAATCTTCTCTTTTATCAACTTTTGTTCCTGTAATTGCTTTATCTGCATATACCCCCGCAAATACCCACTGTGCATTGTTTTGTATCAGTTCGGTATAATATTTAACCATCGAATTATAACTTTTAATCTGATCTTCATCATCCGTACTAACACGACAATACGCAGCAACTCTCAAGCGGTCTACTTTACGGACTTTGGAAGACTCGTCAAATGGATTGTTTGCTTTAATAATTTCTACTTCCATATCTTCCTCCTTTTTGTGTTCCTATCGTAGTGTACGCTTTTATTATATTGCAACACAGTCAATAAGTCAAGCAGTAATGTTCGATATAATACCGTAATCCCGCATTAACCTTTTCTGAATTTGCTCATACTCAAACTGATTTATCAATTTCAGCTTTAAAAGCTGCTTTAACATAGATAGCTGCATACTATATCTTAATAATCTCTTTCCTTCTATAAACAATCACCCTTTCTTTTCTTCTTAAAATATCCTCACAGGTGGCAGGCGGGAATCCTACCCACATTGGTCTTGCACCATCATCTTTTCTATGTGACTGGCTTCCGCCAGAAGTATCATTATCACGAAACTGCTTCTTCGCTGATAGAATCCCCTATTCTATTCCAACACTGATATTTTTTCGCTCGTGCCTTTGCTTCAACATCATCAAATGCTTCTTCACTTTCAATTCCATACCGGAACAGACAGTCATAGCGTATCTGCTGTGTAGCTCCACAGTTTCTCACGTCCTGTGAGGTTATTGTATATTCAATTTTCAAGGTACACCGCTGTAAATCTGTCAGCTATGGAAAAGGGCAGCTAACCGCCCCTTATACCGCTTCAAACGCCAGTATCTTTGTAATCAGCTTTGTTTCAAGCCTCCGGCGCAGTGTTTCATCAACACAATAATGAAGCCGCCCTCCCTCGTCATACATCTTCCGGGTGGACAGGGTAATTATGTATCCCTCATAGTGCTTCAGGACTTTGTTGATTGCCAATACATCGCCTTCTGATGCTGCCTTTATGATATGGAAAGGCAGCAAATTCTTTTCTTCTCTGCTCCTACATCTTTTTGTCATTTGCTTTTTCCTCCATAATCTTCCTTAAAATCTCAAGCGAGCGTGTCCGGTGTTCATGGACTGTGCTGCGGACAAGGTTCATCTCCCTTGCTATATCCGCATCGCTCATTTCCAGAAAATACGAAA
>OFGX01000088.1_pt1 | contig 73155 bp, 65 predicted proteins | sample 1521831 | NCBI WGS metagenome assembly OFGX01 (sample SAMEA3504080, study PRJEB24116) | mouse gut metagenome | biome: mouse gut; feature: mouse-associated habitat; material: faeces | place: Denmark | collected 2011 | reverse complement strand
AAAGGGGCGCTTTCTTGCAAAAGTCTATAGTCCTGAAAATTGGGAAACTTTTAATATAATGTATGATGAAATTGTACGCTCCATTGATGAAATCATCAAGGTATCTGACGAAAAAGGGTATCATATAACAGAAATGGCAACTACCGGGGAGTCGGCCGGAGGATGTCTTGCGATGCTGATTGCATTTCGATATGGTGATGACGCTCCTGTCCCGATTCGGTTTGTTATGCAGGAAAGCGGCCCGGCAAGCTTCATACCAGAGTTATGGACGGATGTTGACAGCCAGAAAAAGATTGAGTTTGTCAACAATATGACCGGAGAGAATTTTGCATTAGAAGATTGTGATTCCGAAAAATATAATGAAGCCATTGCCAAAATCAGTCCGGCATCCTATGTCAATGAAAATACGATTCCTATATTACTTGCTTATGGCGCAGGAGACTTAGTTGTTGTTCCAAAAGTAAAAGAGCCATTATTGGAGGCATTAGAGGAAAGTAATGTCAAACATGACTATATATTATTTCCGAATTCCGGCCACAGTCTTTATAATGACCCGGATAAAATGCAGGAATACCGTGCTAAAATGAAAGAATATGTGGAGATATACTTCCAAAATTGAGGAAACAGGTATCTCTTTTATAAGAAAAACACTTCGAAACAGCCATTTCCATTTTGGGGAGATGGCTGTTTTCGTGAAACAATAATCTTACTTATGTTCTTAAGCACATAACCAGAAGAACTGGCTTTCTTTCATATCTTAGCCAACTCCAACTGTTTATTCAAGCCCATATGACTCCACATTCCCCTCCATGGCATTCCAGATCCAGTCCGCAATGCTGACGTCTCCTGACAAAACCACAAACGTCCCCAGAACAATCAATATCCTCTTATAGGGCTATCCTGCCTGTTACTCCGCATATCCCCAAAGTATCCACATGCGCATTTTTAAGTATTGAAAACAAGCCTCGCACATTTCTTTCTGTTTCTGCTCCATTTCAGTTAATTCCTTGTCATAGTCCCCTTCCATAAAGCCGTGGGTAGATTCCTCAAAAACTTTCAGTTCCACAGGGACTCCTGCCTCTAAAAGCCTGTCCCTGTAATCGAAGCCCTGCTGGTACAATGCATCCGGCCCGCAAAGGATTAACTCCGTGGCAGACAGACCTTTCAGGGCTTCTACAGAAGCTGTCGCAGGGGACATCACTGTCGAATATCTGTCAACTCCATCCCTGAAAAACACCTCCTCCATCAGCTTTGTGGACTTGGCATCCATACCCGGAAACAGCCCTTCATTAAACACATGGAAATCAAGAAAAGGATAGACTGGAATATTGCTGCATAAAGGAATCCCCTCATCTTTCAGCATAATGGCGGCTCCGGCACAAATGTGCCCGCCCGCACTGTATCCAATCAGGTTAAACCGATCCCTGTCAATCCCATATTCCGCCGTGTTCCCCCCAAAAAAGCGCACCACATCCGCTACTTCCTTCTGGGCATAGGGAAAGGGTTCTGCGTCTACCTTTGTATAATTGATGTTCACAACAAATGCACACAACAGATCCGCCATCTTCTGGCTCTGCTCATCCAGCGCCGAGGCATCGCCTCCAACCCATGCTCCGCCGTGGATATTGAACATCACAGGCATGGGCGTATATTTCTTTACCTCTGGTTTATACAGGATCACTTCCACCGGCTTTCCCTCCGCCCGTGGAACAAAAAACTGCTTTCCCAGCCAGGGCTCCTTTTTCCTGCTCTTTTTCCTCCCCCGCTCCAGCATCTTGTGAACGAAACATAATTTTATCCTATTCAAACCTCTTAACACTCCTTCCCATGCCATTCTGATACACGTCCTTTAATACTTTTCCGGCAGTTCCAACCCATACCACTCAATACCTGTTTGCAGACAATTCCGGCCCGTACCACTCAATACTTCTTTTCCAGCAGCTCCAGTCCATAACTTTCCACGGTTCCATAAATACAGTCATATACCCATTGCACCGGGTTCTTGTTTCCGCTGAATTTCCGGAAAGCAAATGGCACACTCAAAATCGTATGCTGCATCAGCGCATTCTCCTTGTCCGTAATTTTTTCAAAAATATACACGCCAATCCCGGGGATCTCATCCCTCATCCTTTCCACGCTTCTTTTTAATATACTCTGAAACATGTCCCCGTCTTTTCTGTCCGCCGCATGGTCAATGCCATATAGGTATGCCTGGAAAGTAGAAAGAGCCGCATCCCTGACTGCGCAGTCAAAAAGAATCTTTACGGATTTTCCCCGTTTCCGGCTAAGTGCAACCAGGCTGTCCACTGTGATATTATCCGTTTTCAGCCGGTCACAGATCTCCTTTGGCGCATGCCATCTGTTCACTGCGGCATCACGCCATTTTTCCGATACCATGAGCCCGGCATCCACCGCCACGGCAAGATGTGATGCATGGGGAAAATAATCAAAAACATCATCCGCCAGAAGAGCGGAACCGAATCCTCCCGCACTGCCTCCCGTCACAAGTACGGTGTCTGTCTTTTTTGCCTCAATATGCTTAAGGGCCTCTTTCATCATAAGCCGGAAGTTTAAGCACCCATGATGGTACAGTGTTTTCTTCTCCCCTGTGAGCGCCGTGTACTCCACTTCTCCGCAGCCAATATGGAAATCCCCGGTAGCATAGGGCACCACAATTACCGACCAATTCCGGAAAGGGTTCTTCTTCCCCCGTGACCCTATACCAAACCTTGCTATGCATCCTGCCATGGCGTACATGCCCTGTGAAAAGGTGTCGCTGTATGCCCCGCCTTCCTTCACTGCGGAATACCCTCTTGCCGCTGTATATTCATCCGGGCTGACCCCACCCCCGAAGAAACAGACAATTACTTTATTCTCGGAGCCTTTCTTCATAAACCCATGCCAGACTGTCCCATCAGCCGAGACTGCTCCCGGCGTATCCACCTCATACCATTTTCCTGTTTCGGCAGCTCCCTCAAGCTTATCATACTGTCCGCCAATCATTCTGTTAAACAATGCATCTATCAGTCTGCCCATGCTCTCCGACCTTTCCTTCCTGCTTTTTTATCTGCCACCCTGTAAGAGTTTTACTCACGAAATCTCCGCCTCGACTTTCTGTTTTATGATACCATTTGTATCTACCGTATTGCACTAATTAAATCAGTTTATAAGAAGATTTTCTATCCCATTTATGCGTTTTTTACTTTAAATATATGCAAATATGCCCTGCCGGAAATAGAACCCTATTTTCCAACCGTTCTGAAAAAGCCCCTGCAGAGCAATGCAGAGGCTTTTTCTTTTATCCCATTACTACCTTAACCTGTGCCTCCTTACAAGAGGCCAACAACTCTGATGTAATCAAAGCACATCCATTCAAATTAACCGGCTTTTCGTTAAAGAGCAGTGTTTTCACGCCATGCTGGACGTGATCTGGGTTTTCTACCTTGATTGTGAGTTTACAGTTGCGGAATATCCTATGAACCGTATATGTCTCCCACTCTGCCGGAATCGATGGATCAATCATAAGGCCCTGGAGCACCGGGCGTACCCCCAGCAGGTACTGGGTCGCCACCACGTCCATCCAGGCAGCGGTTCCTGTCACCTGAGAAACAACACCCCATCCAAATTTCTCATTATCCTTTCCAAGCATGGTTGAGCAGTATGCATAAGGCTCTGCATGATAACGCTCAACACCGACCTTTTGAATGACCTTGTGGGGCAGAATCTGCTTGTAGTAATTCCATGCAAGATTGCCGCGCCCCAACAGTGCTTCCGCCATAATCGCCCAACAGTTGGCCTGGCAGAACACTCCGCCGTTTTCAGAATAACCCGCTGGAAGACCGTTGACCATAGCCGATTCCTTTGCCGGCCACCCGGGATAACCAGGTGTATTCAGCAGCAACCCCAAACCAGTGTCCAGTTCACTTCCGGCGCTGTCCATGGCATGAAGCTGTTTTTCCCTTGAGCCTGCTCCCGCAATGACCATCCAGCTCTGGGGGTTGAGCCAAATCCGCCCGTACTGTGCTGTATGGGTGCCGATAGGGTTCCCGTCATCATCAAGCCCCCGCAGGAACCAGTCACCGTCCCATGCATAGCGCTCCAGCGCCTCTTCCTGCTTTCTTATCAGTCCGGTAAAACGCTCTGCTGTCCCGCTGTCCCCACGCATCATGGCAAGTTCTTTCAGCTGCCGTAGCGCATAGATATGCTGCTCGGAAACAAACACCGTCTCTCCCCTGCCCTTGCGTCCATAAGGTCCAAGATGGTCATTCCAGTCGCTGAACAGGATCAACGGAAGTCCATGTTCGCCCAAATGCTTTTCCGTAAAGTCCACTCCGCGCAGCAGATGCTCCCAAAGCGCTGCGCCGCCGGTATGCGCAATCATGTCCGGCGCAAGGAACGGAACCTCCCTGTCCAGGAAACCGAGATCCCCCGTTTCTGCTGCAATGGCATAAGCCAGGTACACCATCCAGATATGATTATCGGACCGTGTGATATCCTGTGCCGGACGGTTTTCCTCAGGCCACATGATGTGAACAGGATGTCCGTCCTCAAACTGCTGTGATGCCAGGAAGCACAGCATCTGTGTTGCCCATTCCGGCTTGCGGTATGCCTGTGCCAGCATGTCCTGGGCAGAATCACGGAAACCAATGCCCCGTACTCCGGAGGCATCCGAACTGATGGAACGGGACAGCCGCGCCGTATGAACACATTGCACGGGATTCCAGGTATTAATCTCCCGTGCGGCGTCCTGATCGGGAATCTCACATTGCATAACATTCAGATGGTCATTCCACCAATTCTGCAGCTTCTCAAACTGGGCATCTGCTGCCCCCTCCCTGCGAAGCGCCGACAAGCTTTCCCTCGCTTCCGCAAGCGACTTATCATAATCCGCAAGGGCCCCCTGTGCAACCCCAAGATAATAATGTATCCGCTTTTCTGAGCCTGAAGCCATCTCCACATGGGTATGCAGCGCGCCACAGGGTTCCCCTCCATGAAGATCCGTATTGGATAGATATCCGTTTTCAATCTCGATGGGATCTCGCTCGTCCCGATAATTACCGCAGAAAGCATCACGGTTGCAGCAATAGGAATTAACCTCTGCATCAGAGCCGAAATAGACCATTGGAGACTCATCCTTGCGCGGGTGCATCCAGGCGGTATAAGCATAGGTGATGGCCTGGAGTTCTTGCTCCCAGACAGCCCTTGTGTTCCACTTCAGGTAATAGCCCAGTGTATTCTCCTCCCTCGCCAGATACTGCGACAGCTCCACATAGGCAAATACATCAAAGGCAATGTTTCCGCCGCTTTCATTCTGTAACTTTAAATCCCACACAAGCGCATCCATATCCTGAGCCATGAAAAGCTTAAGAACAGCGGTAAGCCCATCCTTCTCTGCAACAAATACAGAATAACCGGGAGCATGCTTCGCCCTGCGATTCTCAACTTTTGTGTCACAGGGACGGAAAGCAGGCGACCAGACTGTGCCATCCTGCATCCTTATGTACACATAAAAACCCGGGGAATCAATGGGCAGGTTATAAAAACGGTAGCGTGTGAGCCGGAACATCATTGGGGACAGCCACCAGGCCATACCGCCCCCTGCCTGGGAAATAAAAGCGTGCATTCTGCCATTAGAGAGATAATTTATCCACGGTGAAGGCAGGTCAAATCTGTCAAAACAAATGGTTCTTTCCCTGTCTGAAAAGACATAAGGTAAGTTTTTCATATTTATACCCATCTGCGCGTTGCGACGCGCACTCTATTCAATAGGTTGAATACGCATTTTTATTCAACCTTTTGCCTCCTATATGTCAAAATCGAATTGCATCAAATTGATAAGCGCCGCCAGTCAGGATTTCATTTCTGCCATCCGGCAAGGTTAAACGGGCTTTTGTTCCGTCCGGTACTTCACAGCAATAGCGGATCCTGCCGCCATTCCGCTCCCAGCGTGAACGGATAACGCCATACTGCGTTTTGTAAGTTGCCTCCGCCCATGTCAGCGAGCCGCCGATTACAGGCTTCAGCTCAAATTCCCGGAAGCCCGGTGCATCGAATGTGGGCCGAATGCCGGCAATATACTCAAACAGAAACTGGCATACAGCACCGAAGCTATAGTGGTTAAAGCTGTCCCGGAAGACATCCATACCGTTCCAATTTTCTATCATTGTTGTGGCTCCCATAGTGACAGGATGCAGCCAGCCGGGGAAATCTGTCTGTTCCAAAATACGGAAAGCCTCATCGCCAAGTCCATTGTCGCAGAGCGTCGGCAGAAGATAGACAGTGCTGAGAAAGCCTGTGTTCAGGTGGTAGTCTGCTGCCTCCAGTTCCCGCTTAAGCTGCGAAATGACCAATGGCTTTTTCGCTTCGCCGGCCAGATCCAGTGCCAGCGCCCGGATACAGGCTGCCTGATGCCCCGCTTGAATCGTCCCGTCCTCAGCAATAAGGTACTTGTCATATGCTGCTTTGATCCTTTCGGACAGCAGCGCATAGTGCTCTGCATCCTTTGTCCTGCCGAGAATTTTTGCCATATGGCTCAGATTGTCACAAGAACGCTTTGTATAGGCTGTTGCCACCTCCGGTTTACCATACTTAGTCATATGGCCTACATAATCCGCTGCTGTACCGCCCTTTGCAAAAAGCTCAATGACCTCCGGCGCCGGGGGAAGAGGTTCATTCCACTCTCCATAATGGAATTTGGTATCATATATCCATTCCCCGTCACCGTTTGCATACCACGGTTTATCATCATACAGCGGGTTTTTATCTTTCATGCAGCACAGGGAATAATCCAGCCACTTTTTTGCCGTATCATAGTGTTCTTCCAAGATAGCTTTATCCCCATACATCAGATAGAGCTGATACGGAATCCATACGGCAGAGTCTCCCCAGCCGACACTGTCCTCTCCAATATTACCGTTTCCCGAAGGGCCAGCCAATGCCATGGCAGGATCCGTTTTCTGTACCTGCTCCAGTTCCTCCGGATTATGGACGCTTGAAGTTGAAGGAAAAGTGATACCCAGCTTACCGCTTTCGTACTGTTCGATTCGCTGATCCTGCAGCCATTTGCGGAAAAATGAATACACATCCATAAACCAGGCAGCAGTACGGCAATAAATCATGGCGTCACCTGTCCATGCATTGCGCTCCCTGGTAGGACAATCCACCGCCACATCCAAAAAGTTCCCTTTCTGGCTCCACCGGGCATTTTCCACCAACCTGTTGATAAGTTCACTGGAGCATCGGAAATCGCCTGTCTCTTCCATATCAGAGTAGACCGCAATCGCAGTGAATTCCGCATCGCATATACCCTCCACCAGAATATAGCGGAAACCGAACACGGCAAAGTGAGGGGTATATTCTTCGAGGTCTGCGCCCTGACATATATAAGCAACCTCCTGGAACTCTGCTCTTCCGCCGTCACAGTTGGCAGTGGAGAATCTGCCATCCGGGTCAAGTCCTTCGCCGTGCTTTAAATGCACCACCTGTCCGGCTTTCGTGTTGTGAAGCGTCATCCTTACATATCCTGCGATATTCTGTCCGAAGTCGATAACCAGATTTCCGGCTTTATCCTGAAAAGCTCTGCCAGCGAACCGTTCCTTCTCCCGTACAGGCACGCTCTGATTTTCTATCAGTTCACCTTCCGTGTGTTCCGTGCATAATACAGCAGGCTGCCAGTCAGCCGGCTTAATCCTTGCGTCATAAACCTCCCCTTTTTGCAGGTCAGTACTGACAATGGATCCTGTTGTGACCTCAAAGCTCTCATCAGTAGCAACAACGACTGTCTCATCCTCATACAAAAGGCTTAGTTCGCCCCAGAGAGCCAAAGTATAGCCAAAGTTGTTGTTCCACCGCCACCAGCCATCTCCCACCGTAACACACAGCTCATCAGTCCCCTCCTGCAAGAGGGTACTGACATCATATTCCTGTACCTGAACACGTTGATAGTAACTTGTCAATCCTGGGGTAAACTTATCTTCTGTAACCGGGCTGCCATTAATCATCGCCTCGTAAAGCCCATGGGCACTGATACGGAGTTTTGCACTTTTTAATCCTGCTCTGACATCAAACCGCCGTCTAAATATCGGTACAAGTCTCGTTTCCCGGTTATCCCCGGGATGACAGATCCACGCCGCCATCAGGACAACCTCCCGGAAAGAGCCAGTATCCTGCCAGCACATGCTTCCAGCTCTTTCCTTGTGATCTCATTATTTTGCAATCCGGTGAGAATGCTGTCCACATCCTCTGCAGCACCGGGCATGATCAGGTCATTTCCAGCCAGTATACACTGAACCGCACTGCTGGCTCCATGAACACCAAGGTTGAATTTGTCACCGGTCGTTCCCCAGTCGGTCATAACAATCCCTTCAAATCCCCATTCGCTGCGCAGTACATCCGTCAGAAGTTCGCGCCGGTTTGCGGTATGGACACCATTCAACAGATTATAAGAAGTCATCACCGCTTTGGGAGCCGCCTCTTTGACACATATTTCAAATCCTTTCAGATAGATTTCCCGCAGAGCACGCTGGGAAACCATGCTGTTGGAGCCAAAACGATTGGTCTCCTGGTTATTGCAGGCAAAATGCTTGATAGTAACAGCACATTTCCCATGCTTCTGTACACCGCGCGTCACAGCAGCCGCTGTCCTGCCGGAAACCAGTGGATCCTCGGAGTAGTATTCAAAGTTCCTGCCGCACAGCGGGCTGCGGTGGATATTCAGCGCCGGAGCCAGCCAGACATTCGCTCCAAATTTCTCCATTTCCTCACCCACGATGTCGCCGCAGATTTCGGCGGCAACGGGATTCCAGCTCTGCGCCAGAGCGGTACCGATAGGGATTGCCGAGGCATAGTGATAGAGCACTGTATTTGTCCTGGCTTTTTCTTTATTTTGCTCCAGCTTTGCACGTATCAACTGCTGGATATCCGAGGGGAGGATATTCAGGAGGCCGGCAAAGGCATCGGTATCAACGCTGTCCTGCCCCTCTTCGGTTTCAATATACTTTGTTGCAATGCGAAGTCCTGCGGGTCCGTCTGCCATTACTATGGTTCCATAACCCTTCTCAGCCACAACAGCCGCTGTTTCGCCTGCTCCACCCGCAAGTCTGGAAGCAGAGTTGCCGATGATTGCCGCCATACCTTGTGCCTTTGTGTGTTTGCCGACGCATATTGTGGCAAGTTCACTGTCCGTGAAACCAGACAGGTCAGGATATGATAACCTCTCTCTATCAAGTTTCTCACGGTCAAAATGTCCGATGTGGTCTAAGTCTGCCGCATCTACACGGATAACGGGCAGGTTCTGGGGAAGATGGCGCTCCACTTCCGGATTCCAGTCATCAAAGTCCGCATTGCCACCGGCATGGCTGAGTGTCTGGGTGACTATATCACTTTCAAGTGCAATGATCCCCACTGGCATAGTACCAATACGAATGACATATTCACCCTTTTCGAGCAGCCATGCATCGTTTCCCGCATCCCAGCTTGCCATATTTTCAATAGGAATTCTAAGAGTGAGCATCTCACTTTCTCCAGGAAGAAGCTCCCCTGTCTTTTGATAAGCGCAAAGCTCACGGGCAGGCTTCACGAGCTTACCGTCCGGCGCGGAGCAGAATAACTGCACGGTTTCTTTCCCCGCATAACTGCCTGTATTATTCACTGTGACAGTGACAATAACTGTATGACCCTCAACTGTAAAAGTATCCGGCTTTACACAAAACTCCGTATAACCGATACCATAACCAAAAGGAAACAGCGGCTTTATATCCACTGTGTCAAAGTAGCGGTAGCCAACAAAGATACCCTCCCGGTAACAGGTGTTGTCCTGCTGGGCGAAATCACCCATGGCAGGATAATCATCCAATCTGGCCCATGTCGTGGTAAGTCTGCCTGAAGGATAGTTCTTCCCAAGCAGTACATCCGCAAATGCATCGCCTGTAACGGAGCCGAGCTGACTGAGCACAAGGATATTTTGAACCTGGTCCATTACCGGACTCAGATCCACAGGACCGCCCACATTCAAAACAAGCATAAACTTTCTGTATCTTTCACAACAAAGAGAAATATCCCGCTTCTCATCCTCAGTGAGCAGAAAGTCCCCCTCTGCTGCAAGGCGGTCAGACCCTTCGCCGGAATTACGGGACAGCACATAGATGCAGACTTCACCTTCACCGTCAATTGGCAGCATATAGCGGGGTTCCGGGGGTGTCTTGCCCATTCCTACAAGAAACACGGGTTTTCCCTGCGCCTTTGCCTCTGCAGCGATGTCATCATAAAAACTCTTTGTCTGCGCATCCTTCGCCGCCTTGTAACCGTCCATCCATTTCTTAGTCGTAATGATAAAGCCCGCGTTTTCGAGTCCTTCCTCAACAGACACATAATGCCGCACGTTGACGTCCCCGGACCCTGTGCCGCCTTTAATGGTTTCCCTGGCGCCGGATCCATACAATGCGATCCTGCAAGGTGCGGACAGAGGAAAATCTCCGTTTTTCTTTAACAGTACCATGCACTCCGGGGCAAGGGCGCGGAGCCTGCCAAGATGCTCTTTCTCAAATTTCTGAATCTCATCTGTTGCTATTTTTTCCATCTTATCCCTCCAATTCGTTAATCATGCCGTGAAGTTGGTTGTCTATTTCACTGATTATTTCAGCGGGTATCTGGCAAAGCTCCATGATTTCACGGACAGTGTTGTTTCCAACCGCTGCCATCAGCCCTTCCATGGCGAATCCCCGCTCCCTTGCCACTGCTTCAATGCCTGTATACATCGGCGCAAGCACATTCCTGACTCCATCCCCCTGTTTGCGGATATGCCCCAGCGTACATTCCACGCTGAGCACCGGAGCAAAATCACCGTTCATGCTGATTGCGGCAGTGGGTTCCGTAAATCCGTTCCGTGTGAGTCTGCCCATGACCTCTCCCAGCCATTCAACACTATCCGGTACCCACCGCGGCAGGCGGGGGCAGACAGAATTGGTATTGATCCAACACTCGGCCGTGGAAAAACCATGTCCTCCATATGAGTAAATGTGGCTTTCAAAAGCAACGCCTTTTTCCGCAAGGGCAAACTCCATAGCCAACGTATTCTGAATCGCAACCGTGCGGTCATCCCGCGCTGCAACAAGAAAACAAGGACAGGTTTCCTGTGTTACATGCTCATGGGGATAGGGCATTCCGGGCTGGCACATATCCACGATATCCTTCAAAATAGCCGGATAGACCAGGACTGCCGCATTTGGCTTATGTTCTGCTATTGTTGCGGCACAGGCTGCCAGATGCCCTCCCGCCGAAAATCCTGCAACTGCGATTTTCGAATCATTGACATGCCATTCTTCCGCCTTTGTTTTAATCAATGCCATGGCATCTTCATAATCTTGGAGCGGCAACGGCCAGCTACCCTTGTTTCTGACTGTATAGCGCAGAATGAATGCCTGATACCCTGCCTTCAGATATGCTACAGCCACAGCATCCGCCTCCCGGTCGGAGCACATGGCATAGCCTCCACCGGGAAGCACCATTATGGCAGGCCGTTTTGAAAACCCAAACTCGCCTTCCGTCTCCTGGATATATGCGGCAAGTGTTACATTTCTTTCTTCATTTAATACAATGGTTTCTGTTTTCATGTCATTCTTTTCTCCAATCCTGATTATAAAACTTTGCTATTCCCCTTCAATCCTGAGCACTCCATCTCCACGGGTTACAATCAGTGCCCTGCCCCGATAGGTTTTTATACTGTGGTCAAAATAGTTTTCTTCATTTTTAGGATCCGCAGTGCCAAAGCCAAGAATCTCCATGTCTCCCTCAACAGCCGCCTTCAGGGTCAGCCTTGCGTCTGGATTTAGCGTTCCGTTTTCGTCTACAAGGCGGATTTCCGTAATTCCATTACCACAATTGTTTGTCTCAATGTGTATATCATAAGTGGCAGTGATGAGCCGATCCTGACCAGCCTCTGCACCGTTCTTGTAATTCACTGCTGTCAGCTCACCCGGTTCGTATACCGTTTCAAAAAAAGCCCTGCATTGTACAGGCTTCTGCCTGCCCAATGACTTGCTGTTGCAAAACACTTCCACTTCTTCTGCATCAGAATATACTTCCACCACGATTGGTTTTCCCTCAGATCCACGAAAATTCCAGTTCCGTTCAGCATCTGACCATCCCCAGCGGGTGGGCGACTGCTCTTGTCCAAAATGCTCCGGATTCTGAACGGAGATATAGGGTGCCTCCCGATGTCCCCAAACAATCTCCCGCCAATACGAGATAGGCCTCCGGTCGCCTATCAGGTCAAAATCCCCGCATCCTGCAGTCCTCCATGGATAAGCACCATAAAGGTCATAGTCCGTTGCCTCACCATAGCGGTGCTGGCCTACGCCTGCTTCACCGAGATAATCCCATGCCGCCCAGCCAAAATCGCCGATAACCTGTGACAGTTTCTCACAGAGCGACCAATTTTCATACAGTGCGCCGGGATAGCACTCCGCACCTACGATAATCCGTTGAGGATACTGGTTTGCATCCGATTCATAGCGGTAACTTGCATAGTTGTATCCAGCTACATCCAAATAGCTGAATGCCTCCTCCAATGGCTCTCCAATCTCTTTGGATGCCATAAGCCGCACAAGCTCGCCCTGATCCCCGTTCATAATGGAATTGATATCCGCCCCTGCTTTCACCGCTAATTCAGGGATCCGGTCTATGAGTGCCAGCGCAATATTGATACAGTTAGTAATATATCTGGAGGGGTCAAGGGCACGGATGGTATCACAGATTTTTCTGCCATATTGTGCCTCGTGAGGGTCACTGACCTCACCAATCTCATTGCCGATAGAATAAAAGATTACCGAAGGATGGTTGAATGCCAGGCTGACCATACTTTCTGTATCTTCCTTCCAATGACACGCAAAATCTGCTGAATAATCAAAATCTATCTTGGGATGCGTCCAGGCATCACAGAGTTCCAACATGACAAGCATGCCAAGCTCATCGCAGGCCTCCAGCACTGTACTGCTTGCCGGAAAATGGGCACATCGGATTGCATTATAGCCTGCTTCCTTCAATTTACGGATACGGCGCAAGGTTAATGCCTGATGCTCAATGGCTCCCACAATGCCATGATCATGATGGATACAGCCGCCTTTCAGCTTTATACACTCCCCATTTATGCGAAGACCACGCTTTGCACCAAGGGACAGTGTCCGAATGCCAAAACGAGTGTATTCCTTGTCAAATCCCACAAGCTCTGTCTCGCAATCATATAAATATGGGATTTCAGTGCTCCAAAGTTTGGGTTCATGCAGTTCCATACGCAATGTGACTACTTTGGTCTCTCCTGGCAGTATGGTCACCGGGGCATTTACTTCTACGCCACTGATCTTCTGGCGCAGGCAGATTTCCCGGACGATATTTTCCCGATTGGCAATGGTAGTTTTAATGGATAATACTGCCGCCTCTGAATCAGCCTCCAGTGTACTTATCTTTACGCCGTCCGGTACAATGTAGAGACCGCCGCCCTGATAAATCCATACATCACGATAGATTCCTGTGCCTGTATACCAGCGGCTGGTCGGTACGCCGTTTCTTACAAGCACTTTCACACTGTTCTTTCCCTTTTTAAGATAGGCTGCAATATCCACAGTAAAGGGGGTATAGCCGTTTATATGCTGCGCCGCCAGACAGCCGTTCACATAGACAGCAGTGTTTTTATAGACACCCTCAAATTTAAGATAGCACGCACAGGAGAGTTCCTGCAGTTCAAAATCCTTGGTGTAATGTACTGTCCGGTAAGGGTAATACCCAGTGGCATTACTGGTAGCGTTTTCCGGCTCCCGGTATTCGGCAATCATGGCATCATGCGGTAAAGTAACTTCCCTCGGCTCCAACTGCGGATTCATTATACTTTCCAGGGAAGTACCGCCGCCCTTATGGAACAGCCAGCCTTCATTAAATATTTTTCTTTCCATTGATCTATCCTTTCATGAGTATTTCCTCGATAACTGTGCCTCGCATTCCTCACGGGTAATAGTACCCGCATTGCACTTTGCCATCAACTCGGCGTCAGAGTCCTTCAGGTTATAAAAAATGTACAGCAGAACAGCTGCGATTCCAAAACCGATGGCCGGAATCAGATAGCCAAGACTCCAAAGCGCATTCAACGCAGTCTCGGACTGGGTAACTCCCTGCGCCGCCAGATCCGCAAAGCTCTCGCCCTGCACCTCCTTCCAGCCGAAAACAGCCAGAACATATAGCGTGACAGAACCGACCACCCCGCCGAAGGCCTTGTTGACAAAAGATTGCAGTGCGTAGAAGATACCAGAGCAGTCTTTTCCGGTCTTGTAGCGGGTGTACTCGATAGTATCTGGTGCAATATAGTTTTTGACCACGGCAATCAGCGCATTGGGAATGGCGCACAGACCGCCAACTACGATAAAGAAGACCTTACTGTCACGACCAAAGAAGTAGATAATCAAAGATGCTGCCATGATCAGCATATAAATGAGCGCCAGCAGGTTCCGTTTACCGAATCTGTCCGCAAACTTGCCGCAAAACATACTTAAAATAATTCCGGGCACAAACCCAATCAGCATCACATAAGAAAATACCATAGAGTCATGAAAAATATAAAATCCCAGAAAACTTTCCACTGCGGCGCGTGTGCCGAAGATAGTGGAAATGATCACGGAAAGAAAGTAAACCAGAATGTATTTATTGGTAGTGACACAGCGCAGCATATCCTTAAAGGAATACTTTTCCTGTGTTCCTTCCTCCTCTACGTTCTTCAACTCCATGTTGTGCTCCCGGACTTTGAATACCATAGGCACCATAAAGACAAGGAAAATCAGAGAACTGGTGATAGCGATAGTCTTGAGAGGAATACCTACGCTTTCACTCATCAGAGCAGTCACGATAATGGCATAGCCAACGGCGGCTACAATGGAGATAACACCCTTTACAGTCAGGATGCTGTTCCGTTCCGAGGGATTGTCAGTGAGAGTCGTGATCATGGACTGCATGGGCACCTCGGTGAGCGTGCAGGTAAAGTCAAACAGCAGATAAGTAACCAGGAACCATATAATCTTCACAAAATCTGAACTGTCCTTCGGCATCATAAAGAACAGGATGGTCGCCACAGGGAATGTCCAGAAAAACAGGCGGTACCATGGCATGTACTTTCCCTTTCCGGCAATTTTAGAAAACAGCTTTCCTTTTGTAATGTCAATCTTATCAATAATGAATCCAAACAGAACATCATCCACAGAGTCAATAATTTTAACGATCAGAATCGCCCCTGCAAGAGAGGCCATGTTGACCCCCTGAAATATCAGGAAAGTGGTCATGTATGTATTGATCAGCGCTGTGCAGAACAGCCGGGCGCTGTCGCCCAGATAATACCAGTTTTTTTCAGACCGGCTGAGCCGCCATCCGGGATGCCTATTGATTTTGTTCGTCTTTGTCATTTTTCCCTACTCCTTTTATATGTGTTTTTGTATAAATGCCATCATCCGATCAAAGGCTTCCTTCGCATGTGGCTCACTGTCCAACTGATCCATATAGCCATGGGGAAGTTTCGCTCCAGGGAAGAACACCATATCGTTGGGGATGCCTATTTCATCCAATTTCCTCTTCAATCCCCGCGCCTCAGTGATGAAAAATCCTTTTTCATCGTCAGGCTCATTAGAGGCGTTAATCCAACTGGGGACAAAGGTTTCGCGGATATAGTTTTTTGCGTTGATTACTGCGATTTCCCCGGCAGGATCATTGTTCTTCGCCCCAGATAAACATCCCAGCATGGCGAACATATTCTTGTCAAATACGCTGGCGTCCAGCGCTGCTTCGTCAATAGCAAGCACCTTTAGATTGTCTGCTGTCATGACCGGTTCGACACCAAGCAAAGCTGCATACTCCGGATTTGAAATGCAGGCTGCATAAATTACTGTCATATTTGCCCCGGCGCTGCCACCACTGAGACACACACGGGACATATCCAAAGCCAATTCGTCCTCATGGGCAAGAAGATAGCGGAAAAGCTCATCTGTCTGCTGAATCTGCACCGGGAAACGGTACTGCGGTGCAAGCGCATAATTTGCATTCACAAGGTTATAACCCGCTTTCACTATTTCCATGAGCTTGCCGGAACTTCCGCCACCTGCCGCCAGCGGATCACCGGTAGTCTTGTCTCCGAAGATAAAGCCTCCGCCATGAAAATAGATAATCGTAGGACGCTTTATCCCGCTGTCATCAGGATACCATATATCCATGAAGCTATTGGGATAGCGGTTGCCATACCGGATGTCATTCCGGCATACAAGACCATTTTCCATTTCAGCTTTTTCAGGCTTTCTCCATGGCTCCCATTCATTCGGTTTATGCCCTTTATAAATCTTAACATACACTGCCTTTTGCAGTACTCTGCATTTGAAATCATTCAACAACCTGCCCATTTTTCTCACCTCTTTTTTTAACTGCCTCTGTCTTTGTTGACTTCTTGGCCAGAATACCCTTTTATTTCCTGATATCCATTCCATTCAGTCCAGCTTATCTGCTGATATGACGATTCCTGCCGCATTCTTTCCGGGCTTTCCCTGTTGTACACAGCGGCGTATTTCCTTACCCGGCGTCAGTTCATGCTCCTTCTGTGGTTTCCCTTTTTCATAATCCAGATGATCAGCCACATCAATATAATCATCCAACAGCCGCTTTGGATACAACCTGGACTGATGCCCTGTCACAAAGAAATCAAAATCAATGCTTTTCGCTTTGTATAATAACTCCCGGTAAACTGACAGTTTCGTGGATTCCGGCAGAAACATATATACATTGGAATTGATAGCATCCGATGTGATAAGCAGTCTCAATTCCCTGCAGTACAGGCCGATACTCCCCGGAGTATGCCCCGGCAGTTCAATCACTTCCGCTGTCTTTCCTCCCAGTTCAAAAGTATACCCTTCTGTAACCTCAATAAAATCATCATGCAGACAGCTTTCTCTTGATACAGTCCTGGGCAACAATGGCAGAAAAAACAGGAAATTCTGCACCTTCCTCATAGAATCATACATGATTCCCCGGCACTGCTCCGAATTATATATTTTAAATACCGGAATATCCGCTGGGTGGATATAAACCGACTGATGGAAGGATGAATTGCCACATGCATGGTCAAAGTGCCCATGGGAATTGACAATATAAAGCGGCAACTCTGTAATGTTTCTGACAATCCCTGGCAGATTCATAAACCCATAACCGGTATCCACCAACAAAGCATGATGTTGTCCCACTACCAAATGCATCTGTACAAAGCTGCTGGTAATCTCATAAAAACCCGGCATATGCTCTGTTATTTTAAAATATCTCTGTTTTTTATCCACGTCAGTTCTCCTGTATTTTAATCTACAAAAGTATTATAAACAAAGGAATTTTATATTTCTAACCTATTTGTATGTTTTTTGTTCTAATCTTGCTTATTCTTTCTTGGCTGTGTATAATGATTGATATGGATAATGTATGCTCCTGTCAGGGACATAAAAAATATATTGCATTAGTAACCGGAAATGCACTTTACTATAAAAAGGAGAATACTATGGCTCAGTTGCTTACCGAAGAACGCATGGAATCTGATTTGGATTTAATAAAGCTGCTGCACAGCGAAAATCAATTTCAACGTATTCCCATTCAGGTGGAATCTGATCTGCTTGACAAGGTACGGCAAGGAAAATACAAAGATATTCATATTTCCAAATTCAACAAAATGGACGATAATCTGGGGCCTATGGCCCTGGACAAGAAAACAGGTTATACCTATCTAACCGTTACTGCTATTGCTTTATTCTCACGCACAGCCATTGACTGCGGTGTTTCGCCTGATGATGCCTTTGATCTTGCCGACACCCTGCTTTATGCTCTTTCCAACTGTGAGACAACGGAAGAAATCCATAATATTTTCCAGCTCTCTGCCACTATGTATGCAAAGAGGGTATTCCGACTGCAAAATTCCCAGCATTCCTATCAGGTGGAGCAGGCCTGCAATTACATCAGCCGCAATATATATCAAAAAATATCCATTGAAGAACTTGCCGAATATACGGAATTATCCTGTACTTATTTGAGCCACCTTTTTTCCAAAGAGATGGGAATTTCCATCCACAATTATATCCAGAGGGAAAAAATCAATGTTGCCTGTAATCTGCTGGAGCATACCAAACGGCCAGTCAGTGAAATATCTACTTATCTGGGTTTTCAGACCCAGAGTAATTTTGGAGCAATCTTCAAAAAATGGCAGAACATGACACCCACAGAATATCGGAATAAAAATTATCGGGAAGTGTATTGATACCCTTCCCGATAATTTTTTCGTTACTTTTGAGTGGTATTCCAGTTTTGGTTCTTAATCCAACCATTCAAGTCCAATCGTCTGCACATCACCCATCACAGCACCATATATCCATTCGCATACACTTCTTTCGTTTCCAAGTTTATCAAAGACATTACTTGAAATAATCGTATGCTGTGTGTTATGTGTTACTTCATCCTGATTAAAGCTCCATATGTAAATACCAATACCTTGTATATTTGCCTGTAAGCCCTCCACCATGTCTTTCAGATTTTGCTGGAATTGATCTCCTAACTCTTTTGTCTTATCCATTTTTCCACTATCGATATAGGCTTGATACTGCTGCAGGGTATCATCACGGTAAGAACAGTCAAATAAGATTTTTACATTGTCCCCACGCTTTTCATATAGCGCAGTTAAGCTGTCAAGTACAATATTATTAGTTGTCAGTCTGTCGGAAATCTCTTTGGGTGACTGCCATAGATTTACGGCAGTATCATGCCAGCCATCATAAAGCAGGAGCGAACTGTCCACACATACTGTAATATTCCGGGCTGTTGGAAAGCGGTCTATCACATCGTCCGCAAGCAGCGAGGTGGCAAATCCACCTGCCGAAAAGCCCGTTACAAGCAAAGTGTCAGGCTCACCCACATATTCTTTTATCTCCTCTATGAATGCAGAATAATTGTTGTAACCGTTATGGTAAACAACCTTATCCTTTCCATTTTGAGTATAATGATATTCGCCTGTTCCTGTATGGAAATCGCCGGACGCATAAGGTATGACTATGAGTGTCCAGTCTCTGAACGGATTCTCATCTGCCATACTTCCTATACCGCCCTGTGCCACAAAATCCTGTCCAGTCATTGTGGTCGCAAAAAAATCCGTTCCTCCCTCTGACGTCTCGCCGGTGATACTTACACCACCGCCAAAGAAATAAACAACCACTTTGTTTTCGCTGCCTTTACGAAAAATCCCATGCCACTCGCTCCCATCGGAAGACTTTGCATTTTCCGGGCTGATTCGATACCATACTCCCACTTCTGGCTCGCCGTTCAACTCTGGAAAAGACTTAAGAAATGTCATTTTCAGAAGAACGACTACTGCAATGACCAATAGCAGAATAACCGCTAGCAATATTGCAAATATCTTTAAGGCTATATGTTTTTTCTTTACTACTGTATTGCTCATATTCGTTTACCTCTTCTATTTGTTTTTCCTTGTAAAATTTATCTATAGTTCCCGAAATTTTTCCAACTACACGCCGCGATATGGTAAATGTAAGATTTGTTGCCGAGTGTAGTTGAAATTGATTCCAAGTACAAACAAAAGCAATGCGTGGGAAAATAGCATAAATTAAGGCAACATCAGGAATCGTTTAAAATGTAGTTGGAATTTATCCGGGAACTATAGTTTATTGGTTTTTCTCTATATCCTGCCAATTGGCGTTGCTTAATATTTCCGCATCTTCACCGATAAAAGCCTGCCCCGCTTCCTGATCGCTGTAAAGCTGGTACAGCATCCAGGCTGTCATGTAGCCATCTGTGCGTGCCAGCATCTCCTCATGTTCCGCACCGACAGCCCTTGCGCGTATTTTCATCTGATCCCCCGAAATGCTGCTGTAGCTCTCAATCAGTGAGGCCAACGGCGCTACACCCGCAAATTCCCTGGACACATCTTCCACTCCCGCATCATCGGAAGCTCCCGTACCTGCCGTCATAAAGTATGGGATACTGATTTTCGCCACATCGTATTTCCACCCCATATTGTTGGAAAGGACAGGATATGCAGCGCTCCCCGTAAAGATTGTTTTGTAAGCTGCTCCATTGTCATATTCCGTGACAGCCGCCAATGCGCCCGCACCGCCCTGTGAGTAACCCACAATACCAATATTTTCTCTGTCAATCCTTCCTGACAGTACATGATCACTTTTAAAGGACAGCATGAAGTCAAGCGTCTGTGATGCTGTTTCACCTGTACCGGTCTGAGGATCATCATTGCCCACAACAATAAATCCCCAGCTTGCCAATCTGTCAAAATACGGTTTATAGTTCAATGCTCTTGTTCCGCTGGCATTCACTATAATAATCATAGGATAGGTTTTGCTTGTGCCTTCAAGTTCTTTCGGATACCAAACTCTGATTGTCTTAATGGTTTTGTTATCGGAATCGAATTCGGCATATCTGTTTCAAAACCTCCCCTCTGCGAATATTTCATTTCAAGAGATGATTCACTTATGAAATCCTCATAATAATTATCTGTAAGATACGGCCTGCGCTCGTCTATCTTGCCCTTGATAATAAGCAAAACCAGAATAACCGCAATTACAATCAAAAGAATCCCAACTATCCTACTCAATGTTTTTATCACCCTTTTCATGACATACCTCCTTCTTTCTTACCACATTTCCCTATTTTCGTCTGCCATGATTGACTTTTGACTCAACATCCGCTATGCTGAATCAGGAAACTGCCAGTGCTTCATGCAACTTAAGTCGCACTTATTTATTTTAAACACTTTGTAAAAAATATCAACTGGTTATAATCCATTTGCAACTTTTCCCCAAAAAAGTCGCTCTCCTTGGAAAGGAATATATATGGGAAACAATAAGAAGACAACTGATTTCCTGAAAGAATGTATGTCTGATGCATTAATCAGCCTAATGGAACAGAAAGACTTTTCTAAAATAACAGTGAATGACATTGCAGATATTGCCGGTGTAAACCGATCAACCTGGTTTAGAAACTTTAATTCCAAAAACGAAGCTTTGACTTTTAAAATGATTCGGCTATGGAATCGCTGGTCTGACGAGCATGGGCTTATGGAGCGGAAAAGATTTTCCCTGGATAATGCCAATGAGTTCTTCTGCTTCAACTATGAATACCGCCGCATCCTTCGGATCATTTATACTTCCCACCTGCAGTCCGTTCTTTATGATTCGTTTTATCAGGTTATGATGCCGCAGTTTGGGGCTGATGCAGAGGAATGTTACCATGCCCGTTTTTATTCTTATGGGCTGTTTGGCCTGTTGGATGAATGGATCAGGAGAGATTTCTATGAAACACCGCAGGAAATGGCACAGCTCATATATAAAATAACTGCGGACGCATAATTTTTTCTTTCAAAAATCCGGCATTGTGGAACAAATACCTCATAGAAGACAATATTTATTTTTTATGAACTTAAGAATAAAAACAGAGTATAGGAGACTGAAAGTTATGGCAACACTTTTACTGATTGTAATATACATTTCATTTATCGGACTGGGAATCCCCGATTCCCTTTTCGGGACAGCATGGCCGGCTATTTATGCAGACTTCCGCCTACCCATCTCTTTTGCAAGCTTTGTTTCCATCATCATTTCCTCCGGAACCATTATTTCCAGCCTGATAAGCGCTAAAGTAATCAACCGGTTTGGGACAAACAAGGTTTCGGCTTTCAGTACGGCAATGACCGCCCTTGCACTGCTGGGATTTTCCCTCTCAGCCAATTTCTTTTTGTTATGCCTGTGTGCAGTCCCCCTGGGACTGGGAGCGGGAGCTATCGATACCGCACTGAACAACTATGTCTCGCTGCACTATTCCGCAACACACATGAGCTTTCTTCATTGCTTTTATGGTATCGGGGTTACCGTCAGCCCGTACATATTATCATTGGTGATTAACAGCAGCGCCGGATGGCGGGGCGGATATCGGATTGCTTTCGGAATACAGCTCTGCATCGCGCTCATCCTGTTTCTTACCCTGTCCATCTGGAAAAAGGCCCATAGCCAGGATACCGGCGAAACAGAACAGGCTACAAAAACACTTCCATTCAGGGAGATTGCGCAGATACCCGGCGTCAAACTTATGTGGTGCCTCTTCATCACCTCATGCGCCATCGAATGCACCTGCGGCGGATGGGGAAGCACCTATCTGGTAGAGTACAAGCATATGGATGCGGTAACAGCGGCAAGAATGGTCATGCTGTATTACATGGGTATGGCGTTGGGCAGGTTTTTATCCGGCATCCTCGCTGCACGTTTAAACAGCTGGCAGATCATTCGGATAGGGCAATGGATTTTAGGAATTGCGCTTATCGGCCTTCTCCTTCCATTATCTTCCGGTATTTCCGCAGCATGCCTTTTTATGGTTGGTCTGGGAAACGGCCCCATGTTTCCGAACTTCAATTATCTGACCCCTCAGAATTTCGGGGCGGATGTTTCACAATCAGTTATGGGGACACAGATGGCTATGTCCTACATCGGGATTATGGTTGCACCTGCTGTCTGCGGTGTTCTGGGACAGTTTATCAATATGGGGATATTCCCTGTTTATCTTCTTGCTTTTTATGTGATAATGATTATTGCTACAAAAAGAGTGAAAATTATATTAGCCATACAAAAAGACTAGGCTAAACAGCAACTAAAACTCCTTCCGATAAAAGCCTATATCACATAATGAATCTGATAAAAATTGGCACAACATTGGCACAGTTTTGCTCTTTCCCCGCAAATCCATATCTGCTATACTTGGTACAGTCAAAATTTTGCAATGCAGCCGTTTCCCATCTCAGGAAACGGCTGTCTTTAGTTAGAAAGGTGGTGGTTTTAACTTTGCTTATGAGAATCTACAAGACAATCCCAACTGCCGGCAGTCCTCTGTCCCGCTCCAACAGTAATACGATAAAACAGGGTCAGTTACAGGAAAAAGCATTTCTTCACGTAAAAGTACCCAATGTGAAAAAGCAATTGAAAAACAACAGCGGAGAAGCCAACTACTTCAGCACGGTGGTATTCATCTTCATCACTGTCCTGCTGCTGGCCTTCATCATCGACCTGTTCGGCATCATCTCCACCAAGCAGCAGCTCGACCACTGCGCCGACCAGATGGTGAAGCAGATCCAGCTCTCCGGCGGCACCAATGGGGAGACGGACGCCCTGTTCCAGTACCTCTGCTCCCAGATTAACGGAGCAAATAACATTACCTACACCATTGACGCCTCCTACAAGTCCCCCACCCCGGGCGGCATGAGCCGGGCCATCCAGCTGGGCAGCCCCTTCTACATCACCATCACCGGGGACACAAGGCTGGGCGGCTTCTGGAACTTCAACCTGATCAACATCCGGATTGTCTCCAGGGGCGCTGGCGTCAGCGAGCATTACTGGAAGTGAGGTGCCTATGACGATGCCATCTTTATCCAGAACAGCAGAACAAAGCTCCACCGAACCCACCACATACACCCCAAAGTGCAGACTGGCGGAACACAATCGGCGGAACAGAAACTACAGCAGGGCTGCAGGACTCCTCCGCAGCCAGAAAGGCGACATCTCCATCTACACCTGCTTCTTTATCGTAGGCGCAGTGATGCTGGTGTCCTTCCTGCTACTGTACGCCTCCATCCGCATCACCTGCATCAACATCCGAAACGGCGCCAAGATGGAGCTGAACAACTTAAGCGCAAGCATCTATGCGGACACCTTCCGCTCCCAGCGGGAGACCAACTTCAGCGAGTACCTGAACACCCTCTACTCCGACAGCAGCTATGTGGCCATGCTGGAGGAGACCGTGACGGACGGGCTGGCCAATAAGGTGCCCCTCTCCACGGATGACTATGCCATCAGGAACATCCGGCTCCGGTTCCGTGTCCTGGGCAGCCGCGTGGAGTACACCTTTACCTGCGATGTTGAGTTCTACATCCGGATGTTCGGGCGGCAGTACCCCACCGTCACCCGGCACATAGAGCTCACCGGATCCCACAACACAAAATTCTGAAAGAAATCTTTCAGATTCTGTTGAAAAACCGCCCGCAGATTCGTATAGGGTATATAAACAGCAAAAAAAGGAGGACATACACTATGAAAAAGAACATCTTCAAGACCAAAGCTTTCCCCGCAGCCGCCCTTGCCACTGCATGCATCGGCATCCTCGCCGCCTGCTTCCTTTTCGGCAGGGAGGAAAAGCCCGACTTCCAGCCGGAAGAGCCCGTACCCGGCCCCATTGCCCAGGAATGGCAGGAGACCCCCTCCCCCACCGCTCCCGTGGAAACCCGGGCAACGCCTGCCGCCACTGGAAACAGCACAAGCCCTGCCGGCTCCACTGCCGCCCGGGAACAGAAGCCAGACGACATCCTGGAGGCTTACCCCATGGTGACCGGGGAAACCGACCAGCTGGTGACCATCGACTTCACCCCGGAGACGGAAGCACTACAGCCGGATCCACCGGAACCCCCAACCGCCGAGGCGGACGCCACCGACCCGGAACAGCCTCCCTCCTATACCCCGGAGGAACTGGATCCGGAGCCCACTGCCCCGCCCGCGCAGCCCGATCCCCCGGCTGCCGGATCCGTAGGTGAAAACGGTGCCGTATATGACCCCGTATTCGGCTGGGTAGTCCCAAGCACGGTAGAGCAGTCCACCATGGACAGCGCCGGAGACCCGGACAAGATGGTGGGGAACATGTAAGCCTGTGCAAACCTGCCACACCTAACAGAACAAAACTGAATATCGTGAAACCGGAAGCTGCCTGCCCATGGCAGCTTTCTTTTATGCCATCAAAAACAATTGAAAAGGAGCGTGATACTATTTGAAAAGGCTAACATCCCTTCTCCTCACCCTTGCCCTGCTCTTCTGCCTCCCCGCCACGGCCCATGCCACCGGGAACGGCAACATGGACGCAGGGGGCGGCGGCATGGGGCAGGGGACTTCAGAGAACAAATGGACGCCCGGCAATGACGGCGTGCGCATCACCGTCATCGACACGGAGAGCGGCACTGCCGTCTCCACCCCCGTGGACTTCTCCAACCAGGCCCAGAACGGTACCGTCCTCCACTTCGGCAAGGTCAGCAAGCTGCAGTACCAGAACGGGGCCAGCCTGCAGCTTCAGGCCGGCGGCTCCTACCGCTGCACCCAGCCCGCCAGCCCCATGCCCACCATAGTCAGCTCCACGGGCAGGAACAGCATAGAGGCCATCAAGCGCTACTTCTGCAGCGAGTACGCCTGCATGATGGTGGCAGAAGCTGCCGGGATGGATTACGACACCATGATCTCCGGCAGGTACAAGCTGATGGTGGAGCCCATAGCCTACTTCACCCACAACGGCCAGTACTACTGCATGACCGCCACGGAGGCCGCCCTCTACGACCAGCTCTCCGGAGGGGCGCTGCGCACCACCATGCCCTCACTGACCCACAAGAACCTGGCCCTCTCCATGTTCCTGGAAGATGACGACTTAGGGATAGGCGCATGGACTGGCAGCACCACCGGGAGGCAGTCCAACACGGACATCATAAACAGCCTGGGCGTCGGCATCGTCTGGTTCAATGAGCCCCCTTCCCCGGACGACCCCGGCGGCGTTTCCCCCGGAGGCGGCATCGCCCTCCCCGATTCAGACTACCGGGTGGACACGGACGTCATAACCGCCGTCACCCTGTCCACGGACACCGACCTTACCCCGGACAACCCTGCCACCGTGACCTTCCACATCCTGGGGACAGACTACAAGGTGAACAACATCGTCATCCCAAAGGACGACTGCCAGCTGGTGTGGGTCAAATGGCATACGCCGGCCACGCCCCAGGACGTCAGCATCACCATCACAGTCAACAGGGGAACCCTCTCCAGGGACACCATCACCGCCAGGATTGTGGACCTGAGCGAGCGGATCCCGCCCGACCCCCTGGCAACGGACACTTACCCGGGCTACTCCGTGCCGCCCCTGCCGTCAAACCCGCAGAAGCCCTCCGCCAACTGGGGCGTGTGGAGCTGTAGCTGGAGCCCCAACTGGCAGTGGCACGTGGACTGGCAGTGGCATGAGGACATGCAGTGGCAGCCCAACATGCAGTGGCATGACACAGAATGCACGGAAGACTGCCCCAGACGCTGCGAGGGCGGCCATGGGGAATGGAAAGACGATGGGGAATGGCGGGACGACGGCCGGTGGGTGGACGAGGGCGAATGGAAAGATGACGGGGAATGGGAATACAGCTACACCAGCTATTATGCTACCCTCTCCGGCTCCATGACCCTGCTGCCGGACGACATCGTGCCCACGGCGAACGGTAAGGACATGAAGAGCGGCTACGGCGTAAAGACGGAGGTGTGTGCCTCCCTTTCCACCAATGCGCCTTCCGGGCATTACACCACCCCACAGACCGCCCTCTCCACTTTCCCGGAGTTCCAGTACAGGACCTACCTGCGGCTCCTGCAGCGTGTCTCCGGCGGGCACAATGCGAAGTTCACCTTCCGCCCCAATGAATTCTCCACTTACAGGCGGAACGTCCACTTCACCCCTGTGTGGCTGCCGGACAATACCGATTACCGGATATACACCCAGGTATGGGACACATGGACGCCTGGCGGGATGCTGTCCGTGAACGTAAGCGACCACACCACCATCCACCAGTCCGTCTTTGACGACTGGTATACCAACCGTGAGTAGTCTTATTGCTGTCCTCGTCCACGCTTACAGCCTGCTGGTCTTTGTCTGCATAGGCGGATTTGCGGCATACGACCTGCGCACAAGGCGGGTTCCGGACAGGGCGCTGCTGCTCTTTAGCCCCATTACTCTGGCGGCTCCGTTCCTGGACGCACTGGTTTCCAGTCTGGCTGCAGATACACTTGCGGTACAGGGCAGGCTGGGAGCCTGCATGGGCATGTCTCCTCCAGAAGTAGCCGGGATATCCCTTTCCCGGTTCCTGCAGGCGCTCCCCCCGGCCCTCCTGTCTTCCCTGGCAGGGGCCGCAGCAGGCTTCCTGATCCTTTTTGCGGCGGCCATGGCATCCCCAGGCGGCTGCGGGGTAGGAGGTGGGGACATCAAGCTGGTGGCAGCCATGGGATTTGCCTACGGCCCCTTCTGCATGACGGCCATCCTGCTGACAGCTTCGGGGCTCGCCGCCATAGCCGCACTGATCGTGGGCCATAGGGACAGGCCTGTCGATGCCCAGAAAATGCTCTCTCTGCCGTTCGTCCCTTTCCTTGCGGCTGGCAGCTTCCTGGCCACTATTGCTGAAATCCTATAACCGAATGGCTATATAGCGGAAAACCGCCAGACATGGACCGGCTCCAGATAGAGTTTTCATCCTAATCCGGACAAGCCGGAACCGAAACTTTGCCATCTTGCGCAAGATATCGCTGTTAAGTACCTAATCTGAACAAACGGGAACCAGAATTTTGCCAGAATGCGTAAAATTTCGCTGTTAAGAGCCTAACCCGGATAAGCCGGAGCCACAATTCTCCAGAATGAGCAGGCTTTCGCTGTTAAATGCCTACAGCTTGGCGCCGACGGAAGCCGGACAGCCGCCACCGGCAAGACCATTATCCACACAAATACAGAACAGGAGTGATTATAACCATGAAACTGAACAACCGCTTTATCTTCGGCCTGCTGAGCCTCCTGCTGGCAGCCGTCACCGCCTTTGTGGCCCTGCCCGTCATAGCAAGGCAGACCAACGGCAAGACAGAAGTCGTCCGCGTCACCTCCCCCATCCTGAAAGGGGAGACCGTCAATGCGGACAACACAGAGACTGTGGAGGTGGGCAGCTACAACCTCCCCTCCGGCACCGCCCGCTCCCTGGACGATGTAAAAGGGCTTTACGCCACAGCAGACCTCTTCCCGGGAGACTACATCCTCCCCGCCAAAGTCAGCCCCGTGCCCATATCTTCCGATACGGCGCTGAACAGCATCCCTTCCGGCAAGGTGGCAATCTCCCTTACCATACAAACCCTTGCCGCCGGACTGTCCGACAAGCTGCAGCCCGGGGACATCATCCGCATCTACCACTTCCTTGATGTGGCGGCTGAAGTCCCCGAACTGCGCTTCGTAAGAGTCCTCTCCGTGACCGACTCCGGCGGAGTGAACGTGGACAACACAAGGGAGCCGCTGGAGGACGAAGAAAAACAGCAGTCCGCCACCATCACCGTGCTGGCAAGCCCGGAGCAGGCCCGCACCATCACCCTCCTGGAGAATGACGGCATCGCCCATGTTGCCCTGGTCAGCCGGGGGAACGAGAAGCTTGCGGAGGAACTGCTGGCAGAGCAGGAATACACCCTCCAGGCAATCTATTTCCCGGAGACGCTGCTGCCGGAGGAAGACCCTCCTGCCGGAGACGATGGCACCGACACGGACACCGGCAACCAAGACCGGTCTGCAGACGGCAATGAATCTGCCGCATTCGGAGAAAGCCCTTCTGAATCCGGCGTTCCTGATGAACCTGACAGCCCCAGCGGAGATCCGTCCAATACCTCTGGACAGAATGCACCAGGTTCCAGCACCGAAAACAGCAGTCAGGAAGATACAGCATCTACAGATAATACAGGCGGTGATCCGAGTGCAGACGGAAATGCATCAAACAGAGGCAGCTAACCAGCAGGCAGCACCACTGGCGGTACCCCCGGTAACGGCGCACAGCCATAAGAAGCCGGAACTCCTACAGCAGACAGCAGGCTGCTCCTGGCAGAATAACAGCCCATCGGAATTTTTGTGGGAATGACAGTCCCTGTCCACCATTTCCGCAAAAGATGGAGGAATCCGTAATAGTGGTCCCTCAAATATCTGCCAATGCAAATATAAAACGAGTGGGCGCTGCCGCAACATTGGGCAGGGAAACAGCAAATAAATACGCTCATGAGAATGAACAGAAAAAAAGGAGGGATTCATCCCATGTCCAAAACAATCACAGTCTGGGGCAGCCCCGGCAGCGGCAAGTCCATGTTCTGCTGCATCCTGGCCAAGGCGCTGACCCGAGACAAACAGAAAGCCATCATCATCAACGCCGACCCCGGCACCCCCATGCTCCCGGTGTGGCTCCCGGAGCAGGCCGCAGGGGCAGAAGCCTCCATAGGGCAGGTATTAAGCAGCGTGGAGATAGACACGTCCCTGATAGCAAGCCATGTGACCGTGCTAAAGAACTACCCATTCATCGGCCTGATGGGATACAGTGCCGGTGAGAACCCCTTGAGCTACCCGGACACCGACTATCGGATGGCGCTGCAGCTCATATCCGCAGCCGGGAGCCTGGTTGACTACCTGATACTGGACTGCAGCCCCGCCATGACCAACGTGTTCACCCCCGCCGCCATCGAGTCCGGCGACCTGGTGGTCCGCATCCTGACCCCTGACCTGAAAGGGGTCAACTACCTGAAAGCCCACCAGCCCCTGCTTGCGGATGGGCGCTTCCATTATGACCGGCACATGACCTTCGCCGGCATGGCCCGCCCTTTCCACGCCTTCGATGAGATGGGGTACATCATCGGCGGCTTTGACGGCCTGCTGCCTTATGGAAAGGAGATCGACCGCTGCGCCACCGAGGGCGGCATGTTCCAGGCGGTGAAATACTGCAACTCCAAATATACCGCATCCCTGAACAGGGTTCTGGACACGCTGGAACAGATGGAGGCTGCCGAACGGGAGCTGGACTGGCAGGAAAACGGGGACAGACTGCCGGAGGAAGATATTGCAACGGACAGAAGCATCCCATATCCAGATGACCCGGACACATACGGGGACGACAGCAGCTATCCAGATAACCCGGACGCTTATGGAGACGACAACAGCTATCCGGACAGCCCGGATGCATACGGAAGAGACAGCACACAGGAAGATTTTAGCGGTGATGACAGCAGAGCCTTTCTCCATAAGAGAAAAAGGAGCCGGAAGCCGCCGCATGAAGACAGAAGCGCCAGATACGGCAGTTCCCAATACAGGAACCAGCAGACGGCGGGACAGGATTGGGAAACGGAAAATGGCTGCCCCGACAACACTCCAACTGGTTCCGGATATGAAGACTGGGAGGAGGATGCGGACGAATTATGAAAAACTTAAACGACATCTTCTTTGCACCGGCAGAGGACAGCAGCCTTACCTACGACCAGATCCTGGAGGACGTACAGCGCTATTTCTCCGAGAACCATGCCTCCACCATAGCAGGCGCCGGGGACGGGGACACCCAGCGCGCCTCCTCCGTCCTGAAAGAGCTGATGGTACAGTACCTGGTCAAGCGCAGGATCGCCCTGCAGGGATTCCCCACAGAGGAGCTCTGCGCCAAGCTCTATGAGGACATGGCAGGGTACTCCTTTTTGAAGAAATGGATCTACGCCCCCGACGTGGAGGAGGTGAACATCAACGCCTACAATGACATTGAGGTCATCATGAACAGCGGGCGCAGCATCAAGATACCCGAGCGGTTCTCCTCCCCCCAGCACGCCATAGACGTGGTAAGGCGCATGCTGAACGCCTGCGGCATGGTCATCGACGACACCATGCCCTCGGTAATCGGGTTCCTGGACCGGAACATCCGCATCTCCGTGGACAAGACACCCATCGTGGACGCAGACGTTGGGGTGAACGCCTCCATCCGTATCGTGAACCAGCAGACCGTATCCGAAGAAAAACTCCTGGAAACTGGCAGCGCCACGGCGGAGATGCTCCACTTCCTGACCGCCTGCATCCGTTACGGCGTGTCGGTGTGCATCGCAGGCTCCACCGGCTCCGGCAAGACCACCATCATGGCCTGGCTCCTGTCCAACGTCCCAAACAACCGCCGCCTCATCACCATAGAGGAGGAAAGCCGGGAATTCGACCTGGTAAAGCGGGATGCGGAGGGCAACATCCTGAACTCCGTGGTGCACCTGCTCACCCGCCCCCACGAGAACCCCACCATGAACATCGACCAGGATTTCCTCCTGGAAAGGGTGCTGCGCAAGCACCCGGACGTCATCGGCGTGGGAGAGATGCGCTCTGCGGCAGAGAGCCTGTCGGCGGCGGAAAGCTCCCGCACCGGCCACACGGTCTGCACCACCATCCACTCCAACTCCTGCGAGAGCACCTACCGCAGGATGATGACTCTGGCGAAGCGTAAATACGCCATGGACGACTCCATCCTCATGCAAATCATGGTGGAGGCCTACCCGGTGGTGGTGTTCACCAAACAGCTGGAAGACCGCTCCCGGAAGATTATGGAGATTATTGAGGGGGAGGACTATGTGGACGGGAAGCTGCTCTACCGCTCCCTCTACAAGTACCATGTGGAGGACAACGTGACCGACAGTGACGGCAATGCCCGGGTAGTGGGGCACCACCAGAAAGCGGAAACCATATCCGCCACCCTGCAGAAGCGGCTCCTGGACAACGGCATCCCCAACAGGGAACTGGAGGAATTCCTGAAGCCTGAGCCGCTGGGGCAAAAAACTGCCCTTAAGGCGGCACTTGCCAGAAAGCCTGCCCCTGCCAGGACTGGCGGCATCCAAACTGCTACTGTCAGAAGAATCGGCGGCAAGGTAAGTCCTATAGAAGAAAAACATGCTGATATAAAGCCTCCTGCCGAAACAGCAGCAGCCATGCCAGAAGTAACGTAAGTTAAAACGAAATCTTGAATGGCGTTCCTTATAAGAATACCAGAACCATCCAGTAAAAACAATCTATACATAAAAGCCACAGAAAGGAGGCTGATTCAATGCGCTGGATTTATTTCATCTGCTTCGCCCTTATGGGCACCGGGCTCCTGGCGCTGTTCGGCGTAAGGCCGCGGGACTTCACGGACGCCCTCTTCAACATCAGGCGGAAAGTCCCCACCCTCACAGACGAGCTGAACGTACTCACGGGAAAGCCTGCCAGGGGGTTCTTCACCCAGGACTATGAGATACGGCAGATTCTAAAGGATATGGGGCGGGAGGACCGCTACGAGGCCGTCACAAGGCTCACCCTGCTGCTCTTCGCCGTGGGGGCCGTGCTGGCGTTGCTCATCAACAACGTGTACATGGTGCCCATCCTGGGGCTGGGCTTCTCCCTCCTGCCCGTCTGGTACCTGCGCAGCACAGCTTCAAGCTATAAGAAGCACCTGAACGAGGAGCTGGAGACTGCCATCTCGGTCATCACTACCTCCTACCTGCGCACGGAGGATCTGCTGCGCTCCGTCCGGGAGAACCTGCCCTACATAAATGAGCCGGTGAAAGCCACTTTCCAGGCATTCGTCCTGGAGAGCGAGCTGATAAACGCCAATACAACGAGCACCATCAACTCCTTGAAGATGAAGATACCCAACCAGATCTTCCATGAGTGGGCCGGCATTCTGATACAGTGCCAGTCCGACCGCTCCATGAAGAACACCCTGCCCACCATCGTCCAGAAGTTCTCGGACGTGCGCATCGTGCAGTCGGAGCTGGAGGCCATGATGCAGGGACCACGGAGGGAGGCTGTCACCATGATGTTCCTTGTCATCGGCAACGTGCCCCTGCTCTATTTCCTGAACAGGGACTGGTTCCACACCCTGGTGTACACCACCCCCGGTAAAGTCGCCCTGGCCATCTGCGCCGCCATCCTCCTGTTCTCCTTGTCCCAGATTATGAAGCTGAGCAGACCAATCGAATACGGAGGTGACGCCACATGATGCTACTGGCATTGTTTTCCATCCTCTTCCTGGGCACCGCCGCCTACAACCTGTCCTGCGCCTTTGCGGACATCCCCACAGGCAGGACATCAAAGATGATGATGCTTGCAAGGAAACAGCAGAATTCCAAAAATGAGAAGCTGCTGGATGTATACATCACTAAAATCGCAGTTTTGCTGGCACCGTTCCTGCGGTTGGACAAGCTGAAGCGCAACCGCCTGCAGACGGCACTTGCCATAGCAGGGCTGGAGCTTTCCCCGGAGGTCTATACGGCCAGGGCATGGGTGACGGCAGGCGCCGTGGGGCTGTGCGCCGTCCCCATGGCATTCCTGATGCCCCTCCTGTCCCCCGTCATGGTGGGACTGGCGGTGGCGCTGTGGTTCTCCACCTATTATGCGGCCTTTGATTTCGTAAGGAAGCGCAGGAAACTCATAGAGACTGAAATCCCCCGCTTCGCCCTTGCCATCGGGCAGAACCTGGAGAATGACCGGGACGTGCTTAAGATGCTGTCCTCCTACCGCAGGGTGGCGGGCAGGGACTTCGCCGCCGAGCTTGACCAGACCATAGCGGACATGAAGACGGGCAACTATGAGAACGCCCTGCTCCGCTTCGAGACCCGCATCGGCAGCCCCATGCTCTCCGATGTGGTGCGCGGGCTGATCGGTGTCCTCCGTGGGGACGACCAGCGGATGTACTTCAAGATGATCTGCTTCGACATGCGGCAGATTGAGCAGAACAACCTGAAAAAGGAAGCCGCAAAGCGGACCCGGAAGATACAGCGCTACTCCATGATGATGCTGGTGTGCATCATGATCATCTATCTGGTGGTGCTGTGTACCGAGGTCATAAATTCACTGGGCGTGTTCTTCGGGTAACAGAGAACCCACAACAACTAAACGGTAATCCAGTCCCTTTTATTAAGGGACTCTATTACATAGATATGGCTGTGCCGTCCTGCCTGCCGCCAGTGCCACAGAGGGAAAAAGATAACCGGCCCTGACTGTTAAGGGCATCCGAATCTCAGGCAGGCGCGACAGCCATACATGAAACCCAAAACAAACATTTAAAAATTTCAACAGGAGGTTTTCCATGAAAAAACTTAACAATGCAATCCGCAACAGACTCGACAGCACCATCCGCAAGGCCCGCCAGACACTCTCCAACCAGCGTGGCGACTTCTACATCTCCGATGCCGTGAAGATCATCATCGCCGTAGTCCTGGGCGCACTGCTGCTGGCTGCCCTGACCAACATCTTCAACGGAACTGTCATCCCGAGGATTACGCAGGTGATTACGCAGCTGTTCGGATAAAAATACAGCCACAAGAATACCAGAAATATGTTTAGGAACCAGTCTGTAGATACTACAACTGGTTCCAATTTCTTGTATTTTCCTAAAATATCTAAAAAATGAATAAAAACGGGAACTTTTTTCTTTCAAAAAGAGCGTAATAAATAGTAGAGGGGTATTATTTTTTAATGATTAACAAAATGTATCAATTTATGAAAGCTACCAGAGGCAACTGGCACAATGCCATCTACATAAAATGCAGCTCCCTACTCTGCCCCCATGGAAACCTGATGCCCTGCGAAGGTATCCTGATGGCAATAGACGCAGATGGCTCCCCAATCTTTATGCCTTCGGAAACTCTGCGGAAGCTTTCCGGTGAATCCATAGACCCGGAAGAATGCTGCATTACCCTAAACAAGCATACGTTTGAGGCTGCCTATGCCCAGTATGTGGAATGGCACACCGACTCTCCGGACACCTGCTCCCTGAAACAATTGTGCGGAGCTCCTGCACCCAGCTGCCCCTGCTGAAACCATTCAACCCAACAGCCCGCCCCATGCGGTACATCACGGAGGTGACCAATGAAAAACAACAAAACCTACAGCATCCGCTGTCCCTACTGCGGCTCCCCTGCCGTCTGCAGACCCGCAAGCACAGTCTATGGCACCGACACCATGGACTCCAAAAGTTATCTATACCTATGCTCCAACTGGCCGTCCTGCGACGCCTATGTGAGCGCCCACCGGAAAGACCGCAGGCCCATGGGTACTCTGGCAAACAGTGAGCTCCGCCACAAGCGAATCCTCGCCCACCGCGCCCTCCAAAGGCTGCGGAAAGAACGGCACATGGACAAATGGGCAGCATACCTATGGCTCCAGGCAAATCTAAAGCTGGACGAGAGCCACGCCCACATCGGCATGTTCTCCGAGCACATGTGTGACCAGCTCATCTCCCTGTGCCGGACACCTGCCAGACTCCCCCGGAAACCTGCAGCTTGAATGCGAGGTGATTACTTATGAAAAAGAAAATACGATTAACCCCGGAACAGAAAAAACTTGTGGAAAGCCATCTCTCCATCGTGTACTGGATTATCCGGAAAGATATCTCCGTAAACGATAATGTCTATGGCCTTGAATATGACGACCTGTACCAGGAGGGATGCCTCTGGCTCTGTCACGCCGCTGCTTCCTATAACGCCGGGCTGGCAAAGTTCCCCACCTACGCCAAAAAGGTAGTCCGAAACGGGCTCCTCTCCTACTGCCGGAAGATGTATACAGAGCAGAAATATTTCATGAAATCGGCAGATGCCGAAAGCGGGGAAACGCTGAACGCATATCCCGCCCTACATCAGTCCGATGTCTTTACTTCCCGGACAGGCACCATGGAGACACTGGAACTGCTCGCCGCCGCTTCAAAGGATTTCAGCGGCGTGTCAAAACTCGGCACAGAGGCCCTTGCCCTGAAAGTCCAGGGATATGCCACCTCGGAGATAGCGGCCCGATACCATGCCCCGCCCTCCCATGTAGGGGCATGGGTCTCCAGGGCGGCGCAGAAGCTCCGAGACAGCCCATCCTTCCTGTCCGGACTGCTGTACTGAACGGATACCCATTTCCTGATTACAGGCATGACGGGAAACGGCAGACAGAACACCAGCAGCCTTTCAACCACACATACACCTTAAGACCAGGAGGTACCCCTATGAGAAAAAAATCACTGTACACTGCCATCGGACGCTTTGAGCGCAGGACAAACCACAAAGGCCAGACTTATCCCGTCATCCTATTAGGCGGGAACGAATACATGGCCGACCTGCAGGAAATGGCCCTCTGGACGAGCCTGAACTGGCGGATAGCCCGCAGGGAAGAGATTGCCCCTCTTTACGAAAAGACCATCTCCAGATCCGGCTTTTCCGCAGAACGGCCACTGGAGGCATGCATCCAGCGGCTCCTGATGCGCGGCCTGATCGTCTGCGGCACCGGGGAAACGGAATACGATGCACTCTACGACCTGCTTGCCGCCCTGTATGTCCTGCCTGCGGAGGGCTCCATCCTACAGCGGGCATGCGCCTTCCTGAAATTTTCCCTGCGCTGCCATACACCCCTTTCCGCCGCCAGGAAGCTCTTCCTGAAAGACAGACGCACGGAAAATGAAAAACGGGTCATAGGCCTTGCCAGACAGGCCCTGCTCTCCACTGCGGAGATTATCAAATGCTTTGAAAAAGGCATCTACAGCCTGCCCAATGAGGAGAGCATCATGGACTCCCTCTATGATGACGAAGATACCACCAGCGACAACCTCCCCTTCCTGGCCTGCACCTTCCCCAACAGCAGGGCCGTAGTTCTCGCTGTAGCCAACTTATATCTCCGCCAGCAGATTATTTTTGAGAGGATCTGATGTCCGCTGATATCCTCTTTTATCCTACAGGCTTGTGCCATCCGGCCCTGCCTGTAGGCATCTGCCTGACCCCCGCCTGCCTTTCTCTCCAGTCCCATCCTCCAGTAAATCCAGCAAAAGCCACTATTGGCGATACCAGTCTTGTAGCCCTCCCCTATCTATGGTAGAATCAGACAGGGAAAAAATCCCATATATCACATGGAGGCAAAATGAACCTGTTATTTCTATGCAGCCAGAACAGGCGGCGCAGCCTGACTGCAGAAAAGCTTTTTGACGGCTACCACGGGCATAAGGCACGCTCTGCAGGAACCGAGCAGAACTCCCGCATCAAGGTCACTCCCGGGCTCCTGGGGTGGGCAGACATTATCTTCTGCATGGAGAAGAAGCACCTGAGGCGGATAAAGGAAAAATATCCTGATATCATAGCCGGCAAACAGCTGGTCTGCCTTTGCATCAGTGATGATTATGAATACATGGACAGGGAACTGCAGGAACTGCTGGAGGGCCAGGTCTGCGGATATGTGCCGTAATAATACACTTCCGGTAATCATTTTTAAGCGAGGGCTAATCTATGGATATCCAATTCAGGACATTGCAGAGGAAAGACTATAAAAAGGCAATCCAGTTTGCTGTTGACGGAATGCACTTTGGCATCTATTTTGATCACAATTTCATGGCTTACCTGTATGGGAAATATTTTCTGTATTCCGAAATGCTCCAGGCAACCCAGGCCATCGCCGCCTACCACCGGGAGGAACTGGCCGGCCTCCTGATTTCCAGGGTAAAAAGGGAAAAACCATGCTTCCACTCTCCCGCAAAAGCGCTGTATGTAAAAACAGTGGAACTGATCCAGCGCCTCTTCTTCCAATCAAGCGCCGGAGAGTATGACACGGCCTGCCGGGAAATGCTGGCAGAATACCGGGCATCCCACAGCCCTGACGGGGAAATCATCTTCCTGGCGGCAGACCCCGGCTGCGCCATAAAGGGCATCGGCACAAGGCTCCTGAAAGAATATGAGAAAAGGGAGCCGGGCAGGCTCATCTATCTCTATACGGATGACCAGTGTACCTACCAGTTCTATGAGCACCGCGGCTTCCAGAAGATGTGCGAGAGGAATATCGTTCTCTCCCTGAAAGACTGCATAAGCCTCAAATGCATGCTGTATAGCAAACGGATTGCACAATAGGAGCCACCCTTTCCCTATGCAGCATCCTATATTTAGTATGAAATGTATTGACAAATACAATATATAGTGCTATGCTTTCCTTGTAATTGATTTTTGTGCGTGTCCCCATGGGACTGCAGGAGCACCTCCTGTACCGCGGAACCCGTTCTGCATTGCACACGCTGTCAAGTTTGTACTCCAGTGCCAGTAGCATCAGTCTGCCCATTTTTGCGGCAGCGTCTGCCGGCACTTTTTTAATAAATAACACCGCCATTGGCAGAAAGGAGCAGAAAGACAGATTTCACAAGCTGAAAAAAGCGGCTTCACTAGAATGCCGGGATGCCGTCCCCATGCAGGGGATGACATGGCCAGAGAATTCCGATGCCGCCCCACAGCCCCATTACACAGGAACCGTACCGGTTTTCAGAATGGCCTGAAAGACCGGTGCGGTTCTTTTTGTGTGGAGACAGGATTACAAAAAACTGCAACAGTACGTGCCTCCGCTTAAGGATGCCCTTGAACAGGACATATCCCCAGTGGAGAAACAAAAAGAAAGGATGGTAAAACAATGAAAAGTGACAAAGCCCACCCGGGCAGCACAGGCATCCTCATAGGTGCCGTAATCGCCATACTGGCGCTTGTGAGGGGGCCGTGGCAGACATGGCTCCTTGTGGGAGTGCTCGCACTCTGGGGGCTCCGGCTCCTGAAAGCCTATATGCCTCCCATCACCCGCAGGACAAACCGCCGCAGAAAGCGCAGACACCGCCGCAAAAGACTCCCCATTGATGACGGCCCGGACATATCGGCCTGGGTACAGGAACCGGATACCGCATCCGCAGAGGATCTCCTGCTGCGCCATGTGAACCACCGGATCTCCGCCTATCTCCGCTCGGCTTATCCCGGCATTACATGGGAATGGGAAGAAAAAAGGCCCGAAAGGCTGGCGCTGTCCGGCGGCACCGGGCGCATCCGCGTCTTCGGCGTCCCCGATTTCGACCATGCGGACATCACCCTGGACCAGCAGGCCAACATCGCCTGCAGCATGCTCAGGATCGTCCCTCTGGCAGATACAGAGAACAGCGCCCCGCCTGAAGGGCAGGCTCCCTCCGGCAGGCAGCCCATAGACCCCCAGGTCTGGTATGAGATTCAGGGGCGTGCCGTACTGGAAGCACTGGTGACCGACCTTGACTCCCGCGGGTACAGCTGCCTGACCCTCCACGAGAACGGCGACGCCTGCGTGGAAGAGAACCAGCAGGAAGTCCCAAAGGAGCGCCTCCCGTGCTTCCCTGAAAGGCTTTACTGGAACCGTCTGGTAGAGGTGCTGGAGAGCAACGGCCTGACGGCGGAAGCCACCCCCGGCGGCATCCGTGTCTGCTGGTAGCCGCCAGAACACAAGAAAGGAAGTGAAACAGCATGAAGACAGGATTATCACTGGAAGAAATGGCTGCCGAGATCACAAGGCGGCGCAGCCTGAAAGCGGACTACCTGGTGGACACCAGAAACCTGCAGATGGAACCCCACAGCGGGAAGGTCTACCTCCACATCTTCGATGGGAAAGACGAACCCGTGGAACCCATGCAGGTCAACACCATCGCCCATAGACAGCTGGGCGCCCACCTGCGCATCCCGGCCTCCTATTACGACCGGATGCTGGAGGAAGACCCGAAGCTCCTGGCGCAGAACGTGAACACATGGCTCCGCAGATCCCCTTCACGGCGGATGGTGCGCACCATGGACGGAACCGCAAGGGCCTTCTTAAGCGACCGCTACCGCCGCCTGGACAACTTCGAGATTGCCTCCGCAGTCCTGCCCATCATAGGGCAGATGCAGGGCGCACGGTTCGAGAGCTGCCAGGTCACGGACAGCATGATGTACCTGAAAGTGGTCAACACACGCCTGGAGACGGAGGTCTCCCCCGGCGACATCGTGCAGGCCGGCATGATCATCTCCAACAGCGAGGTGGGCGCCGGGGCCGTCAGCGTGCAGCCCCTGGTCTACCGCCTGGTCTGCAGCAACGGCATGATCGTCAATGACGCCCAGACACGCCGCAACCATGTGGGGCGGGTGAACAAGATGGAGGAGGCTTATAAGCTCTACTCCGACCAGACGCTGGCGGCAGACGATAAGGCTTTCATGATGAAGCTCCAGGACACCGTCAGGGCAGCCGTGGATGAGGCACGCTTCGCCCGGGTGGTTGACCTCATGAAGAATGCCTCCAAAGCGGAGATGACCACCAGCGACATACCCGGCACCGTCCGGATGGCAAGCAGGGAGTTCCACATCACCGAGAGCGAGGAAAAGGGAGTCCTACAGCACCTGATCGAGGGAAAGGACCTGAGCCTTTACGGCCTCTCCAACGCCGTCACCCGCTACAGCCAGGACGTGGAGAACTATGACCGCGCCACCGAGCTGGAGAGCATCGGCTACGACATCCTCTCCATGCCCGCAGGGACATGGCGCAGAATCAACCAGCCGGCAGCATGACAGCGCCCCTGGAAGCGGAAAGCCCCTACAGGCTCCCACCGTTTTCCGCCACAGCGTCATTATGACAATAAGAAAACACCAATTCAGGGGACAGGCATCCGGCCGGAATAAAACGTGTATACGGCATGCGGTTATGGGATGCCCGTTCCCCCATAAAAAAGGAGGACACCAAATGGATAACAACCAGAACACCAACCCCACAGAACAGCAGCAGTTCCTGCTCCCCACAGCAGCGATGGACAGCGAGTTCACCTCGGAAGAGCTGGCAGAGGACATGGACGGCATGCAGATGAACTTCCCCATGGTGAAGATCCCTTCCGGAGGCGCGCTGCAGTACGAAATCCCTACCGGCGACCCGGACAACCCGGACTATGCAAAGACACTCACCGGGGTCATCCTCTTCAACCACCCCAACAACGCCTACTGGCCCGAGGGCAGCGAGTATGACGAAAATGCCACGCCCCTCTGCTCTTCCACCGACGGAAGGCTGGGCATCGGCAGCCCCGGCGGCGCCTGCGCCAGCTGCGCTATGAACGTGTTCGGCTCTGCCACGGAAGGAAAAGGAAAAGCATGCAAGAATATGCGGACACTCTACTTCCTCCGCAGCGGAGAGTTCATTCCCCTGCAGCTCAACCTGCCGCCCACCAGCCTGAAGCCCTTCCGCCTGTTCATCAGCCAGACCTTCGGCTTCCGCAGGCGTGCAACTTATGGCAGTGTGGTGGAGATCGGCCTTAAGAAGTTGAACAACGGCAGGGACGATTACAGCGTTGCCACTTTCCGCCTCGTGTCAGACCTCTCCGGAGACGAGCTGGTACAGGTCAGGGACTATGCCAACAGCTTCAAGGAACAGATCAGGAACATGCTCCAGCAGCGTGCTGAAACAGCGGAACCCCAGCCCGATGGCAATGTCTATGGCTATGCAGCCAATGATGCTGCCAGCATGGACACTGCCCCTGCCGCAGATGCATCCGGACAGCCCTACTATGGCCAGCCCATTTACGGGGACTGTGAGGCGCTTCCTGCATAGTAACTGCAACTAACCGTTTTACGGCATAATGCCGTATATCAAGTCTGCAAGGGATTTCCTGGTTTTTATCAGGGAGTCCCTTGCTCCATTTTAGGAGGATAATTTTATGATGTATGAAATACCGTTAACACCTGAACAGAGGATTTTTGCAACACGGAACCATGATCTGGTTTATAAATTTCTTCAGGAAAAAAATCTGCCTATCGATGAGTATTATGATGTCGTGATTTTTGGCTATCTTAACTCCATTCACCGCTTTTATGCCAATCCAGAATTGGCCAGGCATACTTTTGGAAATATTGCATGGAAAGGAATGCAGAATTCATTATACAACTACACCAGAGCTAAGTCACGTCAAAAGCGTAACGCGGATATATGTAGTATACATTCAATGCTGTATCCAGATAGTCTGTCTGGTGTTTTATCTTTAGAAGAGACTTTGCCTGTATGTGACGATATGATGCAACAATTAGAAGCATCTCTCCTTTTACATGATCTTTCAAAACGTGTCTCTAAACAGCAGATGGAAATCGTGCGGATGAGATCCCATGGTTACAATCTCCAGGATATAGCCACCCGCCAGAATACTTCCACAAAACGCATCAGGAAGCTTTTAGAAGAAGTACGCAGCGTGCTCACGGAACTCTGTTACGAATAATTTCCACGAATTCACTGGTTCAAAATCTCACACTGCCCCTACCAATAAAGGCATTCCTATACTCAAATAAAAAATAATCTCACCCCAAGAAAGGAGCATCAAAAGAATGAAATCACAGAAAGAAAACAAAAAGTCACTCGAACTCTGCGGCAGTCTCCTCTGCCCCCTTGTCACCGGACAGTGCGCCGTGTTCAAAGCAGGCGGCGACATCTACCGCACCTCAACGGTAAAGGCAATCCATGAAGTGACAGCTGACCGCATCCACTTTGAGACAGAGAATACCCATTACCACCTTTTTCTGTCCCCTTACCCGGCGGCTGTCATCTGCCAGTTTCCTCTGGAACCGGCGGCATGCGCCTGATAACTGCCCATGGCAGCGCCTCGTGACAACTCGTAGCAGAGTCAAGCAGCACTTCGTGATAGTCCAACACAAACATCCATTCCAGGCTGCCAGCACCATGGCAGCCTGCCCATGTAACAATCGACAGCGGCACAGCCGCACTTGTTTCCGGCAGGACAGGCACTCAGCCCGTCCTGCCTTTTTCAGGAGGGACACATGAACATCAAAGAATTCACAGAACAAATACGAGCCGCCCTGGCTGTTTCCTTAAACAAGGAAGTCCAGCTCAAAGAAACACTGAAACTCAACAATATCCGCCGCTACGGAATCGTGATTGTGGAATCCGAAAACAGCCTCAGCCCCATAATCTACCTGGAGAAGCTGTTCGAGGATTTCCGGAAAGGCACCAGCATGGATGCCGTACTTGGCACCGTCATCTGCATATACAAACAAGGCAGGCCGAAGAAGCCTGTCAGCATGGAATGGATTGAGCATTTCGACCAGGCCAGGGAGACTATATTCTATTTTCTCATCAACTATGATGCCAACCAGGAGTTCCTGGCACAGGTGCCCCATTTCAGGTACCTGGACCTGGCAGTGGTATTCGGCATGAAATCCGGACTTGAAAACACCCCGGGAACCATCACCGTCTTCAATAACCATCTCGACATGTGGGGCGTTACGGCAGAGGATCTCTTCCCTATTGCAGAAGCAAACACCCCGCGGCTTTACCCCCTACAGGTCTCCTGCATGCCGGATTTTGTCCTGGGAAAAACTATCCCCGGGCATCCTTCACAGATGTACATACTGACCAATTCGTACCATACATACGGGGCCGCTGCTATCCGCTACAAAGATGCGCTGAAAGGCTTTTCACTGCTCATGGGGCGCGATGTCCTGCTCCTGCCGGACTCCATCCACCAGATGGTGCTTCTCCCTCTGGAAGAGGGAGAAAATCCGGGTTCCTACCGGGATATGGTCCGCTCGGCAAATGAAAATTACACCGAAATCTCCCAGTTCCTCTCCAACAGCGTCTATCTCTACAAAAGGGATACCGGGGAGATTGAGGCTGTCTAGGCTCCCATCCTTATGGGCTGCGCAGGGTGCCGGCTCTTCCAAAGAGCCCACCCTGCCCCAGTCTGCCCATGTCTGAAATGCTTTCCCATGCCTGCAAAGAACCGCTTTCTCACCAATCCACCCGCAATCTACAGACCGTACCCAGTTTATCACGGTAAAAAAACAGCAATCAAACCAGACACCTACTGAAAGGAGGCCAAATGGACCTACTCACAAAATTCTCATCCATAGAAATCAAGCCGGACACCCGCATCTCGGAAGCAGACCGCACCTTCTGCCAGGCACACCAGGCTGCCTATGACGCCGCCAGGGAAGCCCTGCAGGAGCTGGAATTCTTCTGGGAAGACATGCAGCGCCAGCAGCAGGAAGCACTGGCCCCTGCCGGCACCACATCCGAGTCCTACCTCACTGTGCACAATAAGATGTACCTCTCCGTGGAAAACATTCGGGAACAGCGCCGCTCCCTCCATCCCGTCTTCATCGATAAGCTTATAAATTATTTCAACGGCGCCTACCACCTGACTATCCGCACCGAGGACATAAAGGAGAACCTTCTCCCCCATGAACCTTCCTACCGCTTTGAGAAGGACTTCAAACAGCAGACAGAAGAATACACTGCCGCCCTGGACAGCCTCGCGCTCCATTACACCGATGTCCTGGAACAGCTTTTCCTCCGGACCAGCGGCCAGGAACTAGCGGAAGCAGCCGTCTTTGACCTGAAAGAGAAGTGCCGCCGGGCAGCCTGGGACAGCAGAAACAGCAAGCCGAATTTTACCCTGAAAAAGACAGTCCTGCAGCTTGATTATGCCTGCAGCTATAGGAGCTACCGCTACCATGGCTCCTGGGAGATTCTTCAGCAGACCATAAACATCCTAAATGGAATCGCCCACTTTGAAGCGGGAGGCTTCTCCTGCATCCCCGGCAGCCTGTCGCAGACTATGCAGAGCCGCCCGGATGACAGCGCCATCGAGTTTGCTGACTGTGGGAAAGTCCAGTCCATGAGGCTGTACAAGAACCACCGGGCGGACATCAAATTCCACACGGAAGAATATGCCAGGAAATTCGTAGAGGAATATCTGGGCACCGTGCCGCCCTGCTGACTTCCGGCGCATGTGCAGGATGGCTGGAGGGGATTGCCGGCAGGAATCATCCGCACTGGCAGCTACTGTCCTCTGAACCTGCCAGCACTGCCCCCCGAAACCCGCCACTGCAATGAGGATGCCATATATGTGACCAGAACGCCATTTCCCTTTATTGCTTTTCCCATGTTATGGCATGCCTGTCCAGAAAACATTTTATTTTGTGAGAAAATCGGAGGAAGAAAAACATGCGTGAAAAATTAGTAGAAGAAATCAAAAAGGCTGTCTACAGACAATATGGCGATGACTATGAAGTCCAGTTCTATGAAACCACCGACCCCGGCGGCTCATCCTTCCCCACCGTTGTGATCCGTACCCCGGGGGAAAACATATGCCCGTCAATCCGCATTGACCACCTGCTGTCTAAAATGAGATGCGGTTTTGCAGATATGAAAGAAGCAGCCGCCGAATTCATGGACTTCTATGACAAAATCTATGACATCAGCCAGTACACCAAATGCATCCCCCACATTGACAGGGAATATGTCCTGAACACAGTGACCTGTCGGCTTGTGAATACAGAGAAGGAAGCCCCACGGCTGGATTATCTCCCCCATAAGGAGCTGCTTGACCTGTCCGTAATCTATTCCATCCCCATAGACATCGGCAAAACCCGGGACGAGTACATCATCGTGGACAATGCCCTCTGCGAAAGGCTCTCCATCAGCCCTGACGAGCTGCAGGAATCCGCTGAACTGCATACGGAGTTCCATGGATTCCGCATAAAGCCGTACACTCCCTGCCCCACCGAAGTGCCGGATGCGGAAACCGGCAACAGCAGCTTATGGATTCTGACCTCCAGAAGCGGCATTAACGGGGCCGTAATCCTGCTCTACCCTTATTATCTGAGGAGGCTGTCCGGGCGGCTGAAAAAAGACCTCTACCTGGTTGCCTCCAGCAAAGACCGGGTCATCGCCGCCCCCGTTGAAAAAGGCATAGACCTGTAGGCCCTCCGGGACACGGCGGACAGAATCAATTCCTCCCATGTCCCCAGACTGTCCCTTACCAGCGCCATTTACCGGTTCCGCCGCAGGGACGGGAAACTGGAAACAGTACCTGAACAGAAAGGAAGTGAACCCCATTGAAATATTCCCACCATGGGGAGAAAATCCCCCTTGACCAGCGGAAGACGCTGAACGAAAAGGTGCTTTACCTGATCGACAGCGGCCTTCCCCAGAACTGCCCCGTCACCCCGGAGGACATCTACAACGCCTACACCGGGGACGGCGGCCTCCACGGGCTGAGCCGGGAGGACTATGACAGCTACAACGCCTTCAGCCAGGCGAAAAAGGAGATGGAGAACGGCCAGTTCTTCACCCCGCACCGCCTCTGCGAACTGGTTGCGGAATGCCTGAAGCCCTCCGAGAGCAGCCTGATAGCAGACCTGACCTGCGGCATGGGAAATTTCTTCAACTTCATGCCCACGGAGTCCAACCTCTACGGCTGCGACATAGACCCGAAAGCAGTAAAAGTAGCAAGATTTCTCTATCCGGAAGCCAACATCGAATGCCGGGACATCCGCTCCTGGAACCCGGGGACACGCTTCGACTACATAGTCGGCAACCCGCCCTTCCACCTGAAATGGCGGACGGAGGGCGGCAGGGAGCTCCCCTCCCAGATGTACTTCTGCTTAAAGGCCGCGGCGCTCCTGAAGCCCCTGGGCATCCTGGCCCTCATCGTCCCCCGCTCTTTCCTGGGGGACTCCTTTACCGACAAGGGCCAGATAAAGGAGATGGAGTCGGATTACAGCTTCCTGGGGCAGCTCCTGCTCCCGGAAGATGCCTTTTCCTCCCTGGGCGTAAGCCGCTTCCCCACAAAGCTACAGTTCTGGCAGCGGAAAAGCAGCGCCCCCGGATGGGCCCCAAAGCCCTACCGCACAGAGGAAGACAGCATCCTGCCAAAAGACTTTGACATCTCCACGGTATCCGCCTGCATCCACCGCGAGGTGCTGGCCTATGCTAAATCATCTTTGGAGGACAATCAGGCAAAGATCTTGCTGGAGCTGGCAAAGGCACACCCAGCCAAAGGCGACTTCCGCTACCAGTCCCAGAAGCTGCTCTACCAGATCAAGGCTCACCCAGCCACCAGGCCGCTGTACGCCAAATGCTGTGAATACCTCCACCGCTTCTATACCCAGCAGCAGCCCAGCGACATGAATTTTGAAGAATGGTGCAAAGTCCGCATCACGGAGAAGAAAGCCCTCACCTACCTGCGCAGCGCCCTAAGGAAACAGGTGCCCGCACCGAAGAAAGAGGGCCTCTTCCTGGTAAAGCGGGACAGCGAGTTCGCCTACAAGGCTTATGGCGCCGCCGCAAGAAAGAAGCTGAAAGACGGCAGCCACCTCCCCGTCCCCATCTGCCAGGCAGTGCTGGACAACAACCCGGGAGCCTTCCCGGGATATGAGCGCCTGCTCCGGAAAAAGCGCAGGGAGTATGAATGCCAGAGCCGTCCCTTTGCGGAGATGGCGGAAGATGCAGATATCGGGGCATGGCTCTCCGGGTTCACCCTCTGGGACGCCTCCCTGATGGAAGAAATCCGGCTCAATGAGATACAGCTCCACGACATCAACCTGATCCTCCAGAAGCGCTACGCCCTCCTGCAGTGGGAGCAGGGAAGCGGCAAGACCCTGGCCGGGATTGCCGCCGGGCTCTACCGCATGGGACACCAGAACATACACAGCACCTGGGTAGTCTCCTCCGCCATCTCCATCCGCAACAACTGGAACGTGGTGCTGGAAAACTATGGGCTGCCCTGCCTCTTCGTCCAGAAGCCCAGAGACTTACGGTGCATCCGGCCCGGGTGCTTCGTCCTGTTCACCCTGAACATGGTGAGCGCCCATAAGAAGCTGCTGCGCAGTTACCTGAAGCGTATCCGGTGGAACATCCAGCTGGTCCTGGACGAGAGCGACGAGATCTCCAACCCGAACAGCGCAAGGAGCCAGGCGGTGCTCTCCTGCTTCCGCCGCTGCCGGATGAAGCTGCTCACCACCGGCACCAGCACCCGGAACAACATCTCGGAGTTTGCACCGCAACTGGAGCTGCTCTACAACAACTCCGTCAACATGGTCTCCTGGAACCGCTTCGTCTACCGCCACGGCAGGAACAGGGACGGCGATGACAATGATGAGCCCAACCGGGATGTCAACCCCTACTACGGCCAGCCCATCCCCGCCTACAAGAAAGGCTACTCCCTGTTCGCCGCCTCCCACCTGCCGGAAAAGGTCACCGTCTTCGGCATGGAGAAGCGCACCCAGGACATCTACAATGCGGAGGTGCTGAACCGCCTTCTGGACAAGACCGTCATCACAAGGACTTTCGAGGAAGTGGCCTGCAAGGACATCAAGCGAATCCACCAGGTGCTGCTCCAGTTCCCGCCGGAGGAAAAGGCGGTGTACAAAAAAGCCATCAATGAATTTTACAAGATGAGGGAGAACTACTTCGCCTCCACCGGCAACTCCAGAAAGGACGCCATGATGCGCCTGGTCCAGCAGATCGTCCTGCTCCTGCGGATCGGCGCGGCACCGGACACTGTTCAGGAATACACCGGGGATACCCCCGTCAAGGTCATGACGGCAGTGGAGATGGCAGCGGAATGGGAAAATGAGATAATCGCCATCGGCGTGCGCCACAAGGTGGTGCTGGACTCCTATGCAAAGGCAATCCGGGAATACCTGCCGGAGCGCCCCCTTTTCACCATCACCGGGGACAGTACCAGCTTTGCCAAAAGGCGCGCCCTGCGCCAGGAACTGAAAGACAGCGGCAACGGGATCCTGCTCTGCACCCAGCAGAGCCTCCCCTCCAGCGTGAATTTCGAATATGTGGACAAGGTCATCATCCCGGAACTCCACTACAACAACTCCGGCATGAGCCAGTTCTACTTCCGGTTCATCCGCTACACCTCCACCCAGCACAAGGACATCTATTTCCTCACCTATGCGGGCAGCATCGAGTCCAACCTGATGCAGATGGTGCTGGCAAAGGAGAAGCTGAACCTGTTCATGAAAGGGCAGGACGTAGACCTGGATGAGATCTATGAGAAGTTCGACGTGGACTTTGACCTGCTCTCCCTCCTGATGAAGCAGGAGAAAGACGAGAACGGCGTGCTCCGCATCAGGTGGGGCGAACAGAAAATAGCATAAAGAAAGTGAGGCAAGACGAATGAATTTTTATGAGACAAAGATGGGCAGCATCTTTTTTAACAGCCAGCTGCCGAAGCTGATCAGCGCACTACAGGACATCGCTTCCGCCCTTTCGAAGCCTGTCCCTGCCACTAATCCAGACGGCACAGCCATTCAGAACCCTGCCCCTGCCATAAGGCCGGACGGCACGGCTCTTCCGAAGCCTGCACCTGCCACAAATGCGGGCAGTACGGCCCTTCTGAAGCCTGTCACTAATCCGGGCGGCACAGCCTATCCAAAATCTGCCACTTCCACTAATCCGGAGGGCACGGCTTTCTCGAATCCCGTCCCTGCCATAAACATGGACGGCATGGCAGACCCAGCCTTCCTGCATGACCTCCTGTACTGGATGTATGAAACGGAAGTCTTCGGGAACAGGGCGCAGCTCGCCCCGTTTGATGCGGACGTCACCCAGGCAGAAAAAGCCCTCCTGCCTGCCCTGGGCCAGTCCCGGGAGCTGTTCGAGCAGTATCAGGCCGCCGTATCCAGGCGGAATGACGCAGAGATAGAGCGCGCTTTCTGCAGCGGTTACCGCGCCGGCGCCAACGCATTTTTAAACGGCCTCTTCGCGCCGCAGCCCCAACAGACAGGAGGTGCCACGGATGGAGAATAATGCAGCCCTGACAAACAGCACCCCTGAATACCCCAGGGAGATCTATGAGCCGGTGCTCGCCACATCCATAGAGCTGGACGAATTCCTGCGGAAGGAATTCACAATCAACTACTTCGACCTGGACGGCGACCATGAAGTGCACACCTGCTACGGCGACATCAAAATGACCATAGACGCGCTCATGGACTACACCAGCATGCTTGACACGATATGCGAGGAGTGGAAACTGGAGGGCTACCACCGGGCCGTGTACCGGTACCATTCAGACACGCTCCGCAAATTTGCCGGGAAGCTCCAGGCTGCCCTCGGCTACGACTATGCCGCCACCCTGGAAAAGTGCCGGAAGAAGCAGAACAGGAAGCGGAAAGACAGAGACGAGGACATCGGCGCAGACGGGATCACACTGGCTGCCCGGCGCAGCAGGCATTCCGATAAAAAGGATGCTGAAAACGAAGAGGCCGCAGACAAAGAGGATTCCGAAATCGGTGAATCCTCTGATGGTGACAGCGTAGACCCAAGCTACCAGATAGCCTTACAAATCTTAGAAGGAGGAACCCCTATGGATAAGAACGAACTCCGCACTGCGCTGGAAGGGCACCTCGACACCCTGAAGCGCAACCTTGCTGCAGTGTCCCTGGAAGTGCTTAAGACGAAATACAAAAAGCCCTTTGACGAGCTGCGGCACAATATCCGCACCACCGCCACTGCCTATGTCAAGCAGGTCACCCTGGAGGGTGTGCGCATCCACCAGAACTTCCAGAAAGAAGCACGGGCCATCATCCAGGATACCATAGACCAGTCCGGCCTGCTGCGCCAGATCACCGAGGCCGCTTTCCAGAGGCAGGACATGGACGAGATTGACAGGCTGGTCCTTGACCTGAAATTACGCATCAATCTGGCCCTTGACCCTTTTTATGAAAGACATCTGCGCCTGTATATGAAAAAGACCCCGCCCGGCATACAGCCCCCGCCTGCCGAATTCTACAATGAGGCGACCGGCTGCATCTGGCGGAACGGGGCATGGGTGCCCATGGAGGTCGGCAGGGATGCAGTCCTGCTTCCTGTACTAAACATCCCGAAAGCAGCGGCATAAGTATGGCATATAGCAATGATATTCCCCGCAGCAGGCTGCGGGGAATTAAATAGAGGGCGGAAAGGACGGCTTAACCTATGACTATTAAATATCATCAAAACGGAACTGGAAATGAATATGGGGCGAATCATCAACTCACAAATAATTGGAATCCTGATGCAGACTATGGAAATGAATATACAAATGTGTATTTTCGGATTTCAACAAAAGGGTATGATTATCCTTCCTATTGCTTCACAGAAGAAGACAGAAAGAATTTTGATTCAGACCTTGTGGAAGTATTTATATCTCTAGGATGGAGCTGTGAAGAAAAGGCGTGTGGCGGAAGCTGCGCCATATGGCATAAAGGGAAGCAGCATTTATACTTACATCCACAGAATTTCAGCGGAGAAGTATTGAAAAACGATATTAAGGAAATTGCGGAGGCGCTTGAAAAGAGAGAATCTTTCTATCTTAGATATGTAGACCTGTACGAAACAGTCTATGATATAACGGATCAGGAGTATGAGGAAATCTTAACACGAAAGGATGAAGAGATTATGACGGCAATATTAAAAAACTGCAGGACCGCCAGGACAAATAAATTCTATTATACTTCTGATGTCGTAAGAGGATTGTCTAACCGGTTTGGATTGAAGCGGCCAGGAAAAGAAAAATGGTCGGGCGTTGCAATGAAGCATATTCTGAACCTGATTAAATCTCTGGTTGAAAAGGGATATCTTGTATCTGCCAATGACGGCAATATGGTCAGGACTATCAACAAAACAGAACAGAGACAGCGTAAATTATTTGTAGGGCAATAATAAGATAATGGTTTTAAGCGTGCAGGGTAGATGAGTTCATCAGCGCCATTACCGAAATTATCAATTGACCTGGAGGAGGAGATTTGGAAGTCTCCTCCCTCCAGTGTCTTCTGTAGATTACCTGTTGCAAATATCAATCATCAATCCATCCTTTTTCATAAGTCTCCATGCTTTTATTTCTATCTCTACATCCGGAACTTCCGTAATATTCCATTTTCTTCCCATTTCACCGGGGCTTGCGCTGCCTGGCCTGCGGTTCATACAGCACATTTCCATCGGTTTCTATCGCCATGAATCATGTCCGGGAAGAGGGGCTGCCCGAAGGGGAAGAACAGGCTGCCCATTCCCGGAATGACCGCCGGCATCCTTTCTTTCCCGGAAACCGGCTGAATTCAGTATATCATGCTTTATATCACAAAGCAATCGCACTGCAACAAATAATTTATGCTTTTTATACTTCGGGATAAAATAAGAAAAACAGGAAATCAGGAGGGTGCTGTGCCATGTCGGATAGCAATATCAGCTTTGAGAATAAAGACTACTATATCGAACTGGGACTGAACATTGCCTTTTACCGGAAACGGGCCGGCATGACACAGGACATGCTTGCGGAGAAAGCAGACCTAAGCCGCTCCCATCTCAGCGCCATTGAAGCCCCGAACATCATCCGCCCTTTTTCCCTGGAGATACTCTTCAATATCGCCCGGGTGTTGGGCGTGGAACCATATAAGCTGCTGCAGTTCAGGGACTAAAAGACTATAGATACTCACGGAATATATTTCTGGCGAAAAGAAAGGAGACCGAAAAATGTCCGTCTATGATATCGTATTCAGCCCCACCGGGGGAACCAAAAAGGTTACCGATCTGTTCACAGAAGCTTTCTGCGGGCAGAGCACCCATATCGACCTAAGCGACCACAGCAGGGATTTCTCCGCCCTTTCTTTCGATAAGGAAGATATCTGCATCGTGTCCGTCCCCTCCTATGGCGGAAGGGTTCCGGCCACAGCGGTTTCAAGGCTGGCCCGGCTGAAGGGCAACGGAGCAAGGGCAGTGCTGATTGTCGTCTACGGAAACCGGGCCTATGACGACACATTCGCGGAGCTGCAGGATACCCTGGAAGCCGCCGGGTTTTCCTGCATGGCGGCGGTGGCTGCCGTGGCCGAACACTCCATCCTGCGCCAGTATGCCGCCGGACGCCCGGATGCGGAGGATGGGAAAGAGCTTGCCGCCTTTGCCGCAGCCATCCGCTCAAAATTAGATTCCCCGGCAGGCCGGAACCCCCTCAGCCTTCCCGGGAACCGCCCCTACCGGGAATACGGCGGCGTCCCCATGAAGCCCCATGCGGGCAAAGCCTGCGTCCATTGCGGCCTCTGTGCGTCAAAATGTCCCGCAGGCGCCATCCCCGCCCAGGAGCCTTCGGAAACAGATACCGCAAAGTGCATCTCCTGCATGCGCTGCATCGCTGTGTGCCCCAGGAAGGCCCGCAGTGTCAACCCTGCCCTCCTTGCCGCCGCTGGCATGAAGCTGAAAAAAGCCTGCAGCGGGCGGAAAGAGAACGAGCTCTTTCTATAAGCCTATAAATCGTATCAGCCAACTGCGGGAGAGCATCCTCCTATAAAGCCTCTCCCCAGACAGACGGCTGCCTGCAACGAGGTACGCCAGACTGTCCGTCCCCCTGTCAGGATGCTGCTCTGATCTCCCGGAAGATATGGAACCCCATGGCAAGCAGCTCCAGCCCCAGAATCCGCATATGCGGGTACAGCTTCGTCACCGGGTCAACCATGAGCAACAGCGCAAGCCCGATCTGCACAGCCGCCTGCAGCATATCCATCCCCCATTTCTTCCTGCCAGCCAGATTGTAGATAGCCACATTCAGGCTCTCGGAACCCTGAATCAGACCGAATATCCCCCATGCCACCCCAATCAGGCCGTCCGCCCCGCTGCCGCGCACAATGATGGCCAGCCCCACCACCAGCATAAGGACACCGCTGGACGAAAGCTTTGTGTCAAGCCTCCGGTACTCCCCGGCCAGAACCGAGTCTATCACAGCCAGCACCCCTGTCCCTGCCAGAAAGCCTCCCATCAGCCAGGGGAGCAGGCCATATATGAAGTCCACAAAAACAGACACTGTATTCCCAGCAGGCACATGATGCCGGTCAGCCCGTACCCTATCCTCCTGCTGGCAGGCGTTGTGAATATCTTCTGCCCATATGCCCTCCATGCCGTAATATGCGGCGCTTTCTCCTGCTTTTCCTGATACATCTGCATTTCCCTTTCCTTATCCTTTCCTGCCGGCACAGCCTGCAAACTCCAGAATCCATTTCTTTAGACTTTACCATAATTGCCAGGGCATTGCAATCCCGCCGGATTTTATACATCTTCTTACCCAATGCCCCTTTATAAGGATGTATTCCATGTCTACTTAAACATCAGAGTCTTCACCCCCCTTATAACCATAGGTTTTCAAAAAACGAACAAATTTTCTTCTTGACGCAGAAGCCTTTTTCTTATATGCTGAAATGATTTAACGGTATACGTTATAATGGGCGGCCTGGGACAGGAAAGGATAACATTATGTACAACTATGTAGCAGAGAAACAAGTAGACCACTATAAAACCCTTTTCCAGAGCATCCTGGACAAGCTGCACGAAAAGCTGAAAAAGCAGTACAACATCCATATACGCATCGTACTGGCAGGAAGCGGTGCCAATAACATGGTCATGCAGAACGGAAAAGGCGGATTCGATCTGGACTACAACCTTATTCTGGATTCCATCCCTTCCGGATATGCAGGGGAACCCCAGAAGTTAAAATCCCTTGTCAGAAATCAGCTGGACGGCCTGGTTCCCAGCGGCTTCTCCCATGGAAAGGATTCCACCTCCGCCATCACCCTGCTCCTTCACTCGCCTGATAAGAAAAAGGTGGTATTCAGTGTCGATGTGGCTCTGATCCTTGCCGGAAAGAGCGGTTACAGCAGGCTGGTCCGCGACAGGAACACGGGAAGATATATCTGGAACCTGATACGCAGATCCGGAGACTTAAAGCCTATGCTTAGCGCCATAAAAGCTGCAGGCCGCCTTGATGACCTCGCTGATATCTACCGCCAGAAGAAAAACAGATACTTAAGCCTACAGGATAATGACCATCCTTCCTTTGTAGTGTATATCGAAGCTGTCAATGAACTTTACCAGAAACTATGAGACTTCCGCTATGCACCGCCATTCAGGTATGTATCCCATAGTGTGCCTTTTTCATGTCCTCCTGCCCATGCAGGATAATCCCCCCGCACAGCCCTGTCCCGCAGGCACGCTCCTCCCGGAAGAAAAAGCTGTAGGGCACAAAGTCATCGTATACCATGATTCTGATGCTCCCTCTCCACTCCAGATGATTGGCAAGCAACTTCCCCAGCTTCTTCCGCAGTACGGGCCTCTCCACCACTTCTTTCAGATGCTCCCTGCTGTGGAACTCAACTTTCGGGAGCCTGGCGCCCTTCATTGCCAGCAGCTTCACAGCCGCCCCACCCAGGCTGCGGCTTTCTGCAACCTTTTCCCGGAAGGCATCCCACGGAAACCGCAGTGTCTCCTCCGTCCCAGAGAGCTTCCCCTCTCCGGCATCGCCCAGCCAGGCGAACTTGATTATAAGGACATCATTTCCTTCTTCATCTGTCCTCTCCAAACTCATTTTCGCAAACGAACGGATGTCTGTGGACAAAGCATAGCGCTTCTCCCCCAGTTCCTCCAGCTCCTTTTCCAGCAGGACGAACCTGTGCGGCGAGCGGAACCCTCTGGATACCGTCCGCAGGGCTACGCATTCCCCCGATACCGAAAGCTTCATCATCGTCCTCTTTTCCTGTCCCATATTTCCTCCTTCCGTGTGCCCTAAGGCTCTCCCTTAAGCAGCCATCTCCACCGCAGGCGCCTCCAGCACCTCTTTCTTCCATTGTCCTATGAACCGGTCAACCTCGGGGGTGGAGCCGCAGTTCTTCATCCCCCTCACCTGCACCACCTTACCGTCCTGCACCTCGATGGTATAGAACGGCTTCCCCTCCTCCGCGCACCGGCGGAGGAACAGGATGGCGCACTCGCCTTTTGCCATGCAGCCCACATAGCCGCCCACGCAGTGGTGCAGGGCATGGCCCTCCGAAATGAGGTCTTTCGGGACTGCTGGCACCATGACCTTCATCCCGTCCATCTCAAAATCCATCTTCCCTTTCAGCTTCCTGCAGACGGCCTTGAACGCCCTGCGCGTCTTCGCGTCCGCTTTCAGCCTGACGCGGCGGGCCTCCCTGTCATGAGCCTCCTGCAGGTTCCTGGGGTAGAGGACAAAGCTGTTCTTCATGTCATAGCCCTGCTCCACGCACATCTTCAGGTAGTCCCGGTACTCTCTGGCCACGTCCTGCATGGAGGCATACCGCATGCCCCCACGCTCCGTCCTCCGCAGACACAGGGACTGGTACTGCCCGTCCAGATACCTCATCATCTTATGGGGTGTCATATAATCCAACAGTTCCGGCACAACCAGCCATACCTTTCCCTCCCTCTGCCAGAGCAGGAGCTCCTGCCGTCCTTTCAGGTTCCGCTCACAGTATTCCTGGAAGACCTTCAGTTCTGACGGCAGCGGGTCCAGCCTACGGAGAAAAGAGACATCCTCAGCGCCTACCCGCAGTACCCTGTGTGTCCTGTCCTGGCCCTCGTCCAAAAGCCCGTTGCTGCAGCCATAGGCCAGGCCGGACGCCAGTTCCCAGAACCCTGTCTTCACCAGATGCTCCAGCTTGGGATGGTTCACATGGGCAGCCAGGAACGGCACTGCCTCCAGACGGTTCCCACGGTGTTCAGAATATTCCCTGATCTGGCAGTACTGCCATGGCGTGCCCTCCAGGGCATCCGGCAGGTTCCCGCAATAGAGCCAGCCGCATACATCCGCCTCGAAGCTGTACTGGTAGAAGCAGTGCCTGGGCCTACTGCCCTTCTTCCATCCGGTCAGGCCGTATGTCTGGTAGGAGTCATAATAGCTGCCACACTCCACCCCATCCCTGCCCAGCCGCACGAAGAAGCGCATGCTCTCCCAGAGCGACATCTCCGGCATGTCCTGCCCCCGGTAGACGCAGCAGCACTTCAGAATCCTCACTACTGCTTCCTCCGGCCCTGTCCTCTGGATTACCTGCAGGGTGTCCCGATCGAACATCCTCCCCCTGCGGCCCCTGGTCTTCATCGTCACCTCCCGCCCGCAGCCGGGGCAGCTGCCTCCGGCATTGTGCCTTGCCCCGGCAACTGTCGCTTCCTTTCCGCATGCTGAGCAGATTCCTTTCACCTCTTTTGCACCTTTCCGGTAATCATAGAAAAAATATGCGGGCATGACGCTCCTCTGCGCCCAGCCCCGCAGGCCCCGGGGAAGCGCCGGAAGGGCCTCCATGCGCTTCAGAATCTTCCGTTCCTGCTTCCGCTGCCTTTCCCTCCTCCTTTCCTGGCAGATACGGCTCTGGAGGGACAGCAGGGGCTGGAATCCCCCTGCGCTGCCTGTCCCGCAGAAATGCCACACGCGCTCCTCATCCTTCGGCGTATGGAACGCGCACCTGGACTGGAACCTCCTATAGCCGCCCAGCGCTTCAAAGGGAGCCTTCCTCCAGGCAAGGCACCCGTCCTCCCTCCTGACAAGGGTGGCGAAGTCGTCCCTGCCCTGGAACACCGTAAAGGCAGGGCGGAAGATACCGTCCACAGCCTCCTCCCGGGAATAGATGTACAGCACCAGCAGCCTTTTATGGCCTATAATCTTCACTACAGTGCGCACGATATAGTCCACCTGCCCCGCACAGAGCAGCCCGTTGTCCCGGCGCATCCGCAGGCCGGGATCCACATGCTTCCTGCATTCCCTCTTGTCAATCATCTTCCTGTCAGCCTTTCGTCCTGTCTTCATCCTGCCTTCACCTCCTGTGCCTCAAAGTCGCCGAATGTCATCTGGCCTATGAAAGAGAGCTGGCCATCATCAGCCGCCTTCTGCCTTTTATCTACGGCCCTGCTGCCAGGCTTGTCCCCAGCTTTCCCATCCGCTGCTCCTTTCCCGTTTTTTCCGCTTTGGCTTTCTGTCTTCGCCTTCGTTTTGCCCGTCTTGGTGGAAGCCGCCTTTTTCTCTGCCGGTTTCCTGGAAGAGGAACCCTTTCCCAGATAGGGCTTCGGGACAAACTTCTCTTCCTCCTCTTTGTCCTCCTTCACGTCCATGGTGCGGAAATACTCCTCCGCCCAGTGGTAGCAGAGACCGTCAGGAATGTCGCTGGCATAGCAGTCCGTGTCCCTTCCCGGCTGTATCCCGCTCACCTTCATCTCGTCCTGCACGTATTCATAGGCTTTCCGGTTGATGTACTGGAAGCAGCGGACCATGTTCTTCTGGGGGAGCATCACCTGCCTTGCAAATGCCACATCCTCCAGGCAGGCGGTCTGGACGTACTCGGAGACGCATTCCTTCATGTTGCGGCGCGTCAGCTTCTCCGTGTCGGCGCCAACCCTTTTCATGGACTCCGATGCCAGGTCTTCATCGTTCATGGCCCTGATGCGCTCCAATTGGGCTTTTACCACCTCTTTCTTTGCCTGCTGCCTGGCCTCCCACTCGGCTTTCCGTTTCGCTTCGGAGGCCTCGTGTTCTGCTCGCCGCCGTTCCTCTGTGGCAGTCTCATCGGCGCTGCGGGTCTCCTCCGATCTGCCATCTCTATGCGCTTTTTCCGCAGATCCTTCAGGTACTTCCCCTGAATCTTCGAGAGCTTTCGAATCATCCTCTGAATCTTCAGGCACTTCCAAATCTTCTGATTCTTCCAGCCCTTCTAATTCTTCCAGATTTTCTGATTCTTCCGATTCATCTCCTTCTTCCGCATCTTCCAGTTCTCCGGTATCCTGCCCGCCGGCATACTGTCCTCCGGCCTCTTCCAACGGCTGGCTTTCTTCTCCCGGAAGCACATCCGGAATCCGTGCATGGCTGGCAGATATTCCTCCGTCCCTTCCAGCCTTACATCATCCGGATACGTTTCCCGGCCTTCGTCTTCCTCTTCAAAAGGGTTATACTCTATCGTCTGCATATCGGAAAAGAAATCCCCTCCAAATGATTCACCGATATTGGCATACCCTTCCTGCTGTGCCTCTCCGAACCCTTTTGTTTCATTAAGGCGTATATCCATTCCTGATAAGCTATCCATGTTAATCTCCTTTCCATAAACGGCATGGAAGCGGATTGCCCCCTCCATGCCAGCATGATTGTTTCTTAATAGAAAATGGCATTTTCATTCCAGCTTTGTTGAAAAGCGGTAATTACGGCCACAATCAAATGAGAACCGGCATCATACGTCCGCCGCCCGCGTGCCCTGCACCGGCTTTTCCATCGCCTTTGCAAGAAACGGCGAGAACCGGACAGGTTCAAAGTCCGCCCCGTCCACATAAAAATAACGGCGGCCTTCCCCGTCCTTCAGCTCCACCACATCCGATGATGCAAGCGGGTGCTCCATGCATCCTTTCTCTCTCTCCGGCACACGGCTTCCAAAGCACGCCGAAAGGCGTTTCAGGATCTCCGCATCTGTCCATTCCGCCGGACAGGTAAGTGTGGAATCTGCCGCCAGCCTGTACTTCGCCGCCGGAGGCTGCCCATATCCCGCTTTGTACAGATCAAGGATCCCCTTGAAAGCAAAAGGGACTGTCTCCCCTGCTTCAAAAGCAAGCTGGTAAATGCGGAACCTGCAGTCACGCTTCTGGGCATCCAGCATCCTTTCCAGCGCCCTCACTCCGTCACGGCAGAAGACAGCATATTCCTCTGCTGTCAGCCCGAGCTTCTCCATCATTCTGCTGCCATCGGTTCCTGATACTGGCAGCTTGTCCAGGCTCTCCGCAGCTCTGCTTTCACCATCCTTGCCGGACTCTCTGTCCGGATCACACGCATGCATCCCCCCGCGCAGGTTCTCCAACTCCTGCTTCATGGCATCCATTCCGCACTGTCCCAACAGATACTTTTCCTTGAAATTCATCACCTCGCTGTCCTGCCTGTTTGCCTGCGCCTTCTGTTTCTCCCTCCGCAGGGCGAGCTGCCAGTCGTCAATCCCCTTATAGTTAGGGTTCCATGTCAGGCGGCGGCATTCCATCCCATGCCTTACCGCCATCCGGCATATCTGGGAGCTGCCTTTTGCAGTCATCGCATTGCTGCACTTGTCCATGTCATAGGCCTCCACCACCAGCTCCGTGCCGTTCTGAGCCAGCAGGGCAAACAGCGGTTCCAAAGGCTTCACATTGTTTGCCCCCGCCACTGCCACAAATGTCCTACCCGTCAGGCAGTGGGCAATGTCCGCCTTCAGCAGGCCCTCTGTGACGTAGACTGCCCTGGAGAACGGGTCCCCTGCGAAATGCACCGGACTCCCGGAAGTGACGCCCCTGTCCTTAGATGCCGAGGACAGCCAGATATATTTCGTCCCGGCTTTCCCCGGAGGGTCATCCTTATCCCGGAACGGGGTGTCCAGCAATATCTGCATCCCCTTGATAAGCCCGTCCATGCCGATGGCCGGGATCAGGATGCCGGAGGCGCGGCTGCTGAACCGGACAGTCCAGTAGCCCTTTTCGTGCAGGTAGAACCCCGGCACTCCCTCCAATGTGCAGCCCTGCTTCAACAGCCTCTCCGCCAGGGAGCGGCACAGGAAGCCGGGCGGCGTGCTCCTGAAGCCGAATGCATCAATCTGGCTGTCCGTCAGGCCGCGTTTTTCAGACTTCAAGTGCGCCCGGTGGGCAAGTGTCAGGCTCAGCATCCCCAATAACAGCGAATAGGCCTGGTGCACCTGCTGGTCACTGGCCCGCTCCGCCTGGGGTATCTCCACTTCATGTTGCAGTGCAGTGTAGGGAAGCTGGATTTCAGGTTCTTTCCTGGCCTCTGCATATGGCGGCATAGGTTTCATTTTCTCCCGCCCGTCTGCGTTTGCCTGGGAAGTTCCTACCCTTTTGGGCAATGTGTCTGCCAGGGTTCCGCCGCCACTGCCTGCATAAGCCGCCTCTTTCCTTTCCGGTTCCCCGTCCCCCCAGGTGGTGTCCCCCGCCAGCAGGGCATCGTAGATCTCCCGGTAGGCATCCGAGCTGGTGGTATTGTTGAGCCTTGCATAAAGGGCCAGCATGCCGCCGCCCTCGCCACAGTAGTTGCACCGCCAGACGTTCTTCGTGAAGTTGATGTTCATCTTGCCCCTGCGGTCCCCGCAGAACGGGCAGTCCGTATACATGCCGTCCTGCTGGCGGCGGCGCACCCTCAGGTGGAGCAGCTCCGCCACGTCCCGGATCCCGAACGGGAATCCCTGCGGGTACGGGTCTCCCATGGGCTCGCCTCCTTTCTTTCCTCTTGTAAAAAAGCTTATATTTCATCCTCTGTTCAGTCTCCGCAGCTTTCCGTTTCCACATCCAGCCGCTTTCCATCTGCCCGTCTTTCATGGTGCTTTTCTTTTTTCCTTATTTTCGCAGCCCATTTCCGGCACTGCACCCGCCTTCTCTCCCCTGGGCGCATTTCCATACACTCAAAGGAATACATATTTTCATCGCACCGTGGGCAGTAGTACAGGTACTCCTCCCGAAGTCCTGCCTCCCTTTCCCGGCGCACTTTTGAGCCGCACCTCCTGCATACCATCCTTCTGCCGACTACCTTTTTCAGGATGGCTCTTCCTAAGGCCCTGCCGGAAATGTGGAGATGCTCTTCCATGACATAGAATTTCGCATACCTCCCGTCTCCGTCTATGGCTTCATAATACCTTTTCCCATGCTCCTCCCGGGCATGGCCCCGTAGCTCCACATATCCCTTCGCTTTCACGGCGGCGATTTCATGCAGCTTTCTGAGCAACGGCTCTATCTCTTCTGCCACCCAGAGGACTCCGGTCCCATCCGTATCCTCTGTGTGCCATGCCCCATGGAGCACATATATCAGCAGTTCCATCTTTCCTCCTGTCCCCTGCAACGTAATGTGTGCTGTTCACTTCCCGAATCAACTGTTTTAACCCTTCATTCCTGCTGCAGCCGAAACCACACAGGCTTCATCTATATGGCCGTGGTTCCGGACTGCTACAGGAAATGCCATCTGCAATTATCTTTTACACTTCTGGCCTTTTTACAGGCACCCATGGCTTCATTCCAGACGCCTTACCTTTCAGCCCATACAGCCGGGCGATGCCTGTAAGCAGGGCAGTGCCGGCTTCAGCTGGCTTTCTGCCCCTCAATGGAGTCCAGCATGACCTGGGCCGCCGCACGGAGGATGTTGTTGGGACCCTTGTATCCTCCATAGCGGTAGAACTTCAGGCTGGGAGGGCGCCTCTCCGCCACTTCCGCAATGGTCTGCCCTTTGCTCACGCCGGTGTCCACCACCACTTTTCCTGCCTCTTCCAGCGTCATCAGTCTTACGATCTCCTCCACGGGCATGTCAGGCGTATAGCGCGGGACAGGTCCGCCCTGTGCCGTTTCCCCATTTACGGGCAGGGCTCCCTCCGGGGGTGCGGCTTCCATGGAAGCTGCCGCCTCATTTCCGGTGACGGTTCCAACGATACTGCCCTTGCTTTCTCCTGCCGGACTTTCAGCTGTACCTGCGGGAAGCGCCTGGCCGTTCAGCAGAGCTATGGCTTCCAGTACACTTGACCTGGATTCGTCTTTCCTGGGGCTGCCAGCAGGGACGGACAAGGCATCTGCCACAGCGGCTGGCTCCGCATTTGTCTGTCCTCCTTTTCCCATGGGCGGGACGGGCAGGCTGTCCGTGGAACCGGATGCTGCATCTGCGGCGGACTGCACTATCCCTTTATTCTCCAGAGATGCCGGAGGCACCGGGAGTTGTCCGGGCTGTTCTTGGGGTACAGTCGGCCTGGCTGCTGCAGGTTGATGCGGCTGGCTCTGTTGTCCGGTGGTAACGGTTTTCGTATTTCCAAAATACCGCTGTCCCTTAGCAGGACGGGCAGTGTCCACAGCTCCTGCAGATGAAGCAGCCTTTCCCTGCTCTGTAGTAGGATTCGGTGCTGCAGCCTGTCCTCCTGATACTGTGCTGCCTTTGACGGCTTCTCCCGAGCGGGAGCCGCCAGCGGCCGCTTTCCTGGATGCTTCGGATACCGGAGCCGCTGTTGCTGCCGGCTGTGCTCCCTTTTCTTGCGGCATTACCGTCTGAACAGGCAGTCTGCTTTCTGCAGGCTCTGTCTCATGCTTCTGCGGCATTGCGGGAGATACTGGCAGTTGATTTTCGGCAGGCAGCACTCCCTGGCCTTGCGGCATTATACTCTGGGCAGGCTGTCCGTTTCCAGCAGGCAGCGCATCCTGTTTCTGCGCCATTGTGGGAGATACCGGCTGTTGATTTCCAGCAGGCGATACTCCCTGGCTTTGCGGCATTACAGACTGTCCGCTTCCAGCAGGCAACGCTTCATGTTTCTGCGCCATTGCAGGAGATACTGGCAGCTGATTTCCAGCAGACGGCACTCCCTGGCTTTGCGGCATTACAGGCTGTCCGTTTCCGGCAGGCAGCGCCTCATGTTTCTGCGCCATAACAGGAGGAATGCCTTGTCTGGCTCCAACGGGCTGTGTACCCTGTCCCTGCGGTGCTGCAGCCAAAATAGGCTGTCCAGTTCCAGCAGTGGATGACACTTTCCCTTGCGGCACTGTCGCAGGCTGCACTTTCTGGCCCTGCGGCATTGCAGCTGTCTGAACGGACTGTCTGGTTCCAGCCGGCTGTCTTTCCTGGCTCCGGGGCATTGCGGCTGTATGAATAGGCTGTCCGGTTCCGACCGGCTGTCTTCCCTGGTTCTGTGGTATTGCCGCTGTATGAATGGGCTGGCCGGTTCCGGCCGGCTGTCTTCCCTGGCTCCGGGACATTGCTGCCGCCTGAACGGGCTGCCTTATTCCGGCCAGCTGTCCTCCCTGGTTCTGTGGCATTGCGGCTGTACGAACAGGCTGTCCAACTCCTGATTGTGCCGCCTGTCCCTGCGGCATTGTGGCGGCCTGCACAGGCGGCCTGGTGCCAAATGTCTGTGTCCCCGGCACTGGTGCCTTTTTCGTTCCTCCATCGGCTGCTGTACCAGGGAACGGCCTTACCACATTTCCGGCATGGACAGTATTCCCGGCGGGAGCCGCTGTCCCCGCAGTCCCGACATTCCGGACAGGGTTCTTTTCTGTTGCCACATCCCCTGCTCCGGGAGGTGCAGACTTTTCTCCATTTCCCGCCATGCTGCTGTCCGTACACACGTCAGCAAACTGCAGCCCGAACCCCGCATCTGTCAGGGCTGCATCCATGGCCTGATCCTGCGCTGTCTGGATATAGCGGCCTCCGGGGGCATCCTCCCTGGCACAGCCGAAAACAAAGCTACTCACCGGGTTTGCATCGCCATAGTGCAGATAGACCCGCGCCTCAAACACCGCCATCTGCTCCGTAAGGGAAATCTTTTCCGTCTGGAGCCGCCCCTCGGGGTAAGCCAGGCGGAACCACAGCTTCTTGTAGGCAAGGCCGAGCTGCTGCCCCTCTTCTCCGACTGCCGTGGAAATGGTAGAACCGAACAGGCTGGACGGGTCGAAGCCCTCCACCTTATTAAGCCCTGCCACCGCCGGTATTGTTCTGTACATGGTTGCCGAATCTCCGTTCTTATTCATTCCTTCAATCTCCTTTCCTTCTGCCACAATACATTTATAATGAATACCCCTTACAGCTGGTAAGGGATTATCCATCCTGTTTCTTTTTCATCAAGAATTCAGGATAGGCTTGTGGGCGCATCCCCCCCTGCCGTTCTCTGCCCGGCATTGTGGCAACGCCCACCCGCACAATCCTGAGAAATATTGATATTGACGTTCATTAGTACCGCACAGATGGCATGATGCCGTCTGTGCGCATGATACTGCTTCAGCCTGCCGCCTTCATCTGCTCCTCCGGGAACACAGGCACCGGAAGCCCGGCGCTCCTGGCAAACGCCTTATAATAGAGGCGGATGCGTTCCCCCAGCAGGGTGTTGCGCTTACTGATCTCGTTGCGGTGGATGCCCATGTGCAGCACCTGCTTCTGCCCCACCAGCACCACCCGCTTCTTTGCACGGGTGATCCCCGTGTACAGCAGGTTGCGGTAGAGCATCACATAGTGGGCTTTCAGCAGGGGCATCAGCACGATGTCGTACTCCGAGCCCATGGCCTTATGGATGGTGGTGGCATAAGCAAGGCTTAAGTTGGCAAGATCCTCCACGCCGTACTCCATCTGCCGGTTCTCCCCGAAGTCAAGGCCAATCCGCTTCCCTTTCTCCGTTTCCTTGATGTAGCGGATGAATCCCAGGTCTCCGTTGGATACCTTTTCCGTGTTCTTTGTCTGCATGACCCGGTCGCCAACCCGGAAAGCCTTTGTCCCCAGCTGCACCTCGTCCTCCGTGGAGCGGAAAGGGTTCACCGCCTCCCTTATGGCGGCGTTGAGGCTGTCCGCAGACACCGCCCCGTCCGTCCGGAAAGGGGAGAGTATCTGCACATGCTCGATGCCGTTCTCCCGGATCTCGCTGCAGTACCTTTCCATGATGGCCGCTGCCGCCGTCTCCTGGCTCTCACAGGGCAGGAACTGGAAGTCCTCCCCATAATAGAGCTTTGTGTCCCCCTCGTTGATGAACCTGGCATTGTGGGCGATGAGGCTGTCCTCTGCCTGGCGGAAGATGATGTCCAGCACCGTCACCGGCACAAGCCCGCACTGTATCAGCTCCCTGAACACGTTCCCCGCCCCCACGCTGGGCAGCTGGTCAGGGTCTCCCACCAGCACCACCTTTGCATCCTCCTTCAAAGAGGTGAAGAACTTGCTGGCAAGCCACATGTCCACCATGGAGAACTCGTCCACTATGACCAGGTCCGCATCCAGTGCGGCAGCGTCCTTCTGCAGCCTTCCCCCGTCTTCCTCTCCCACAAGCCTGAGGCCGCTGTGGAGGGTGCAGGCTTCCAGGAAGCCCGTGCTCTCCGCCATGCGGCGGCTGGCACGCCCGGTGGGCGCCATCAGGGATATCTTCTTTTTGGGGAACATCTTCCGGTAGGCCGCAAGAATCACTTTCAGTACTGTGGTCTTGCCCGTTCCGGGGGAGCCGGTGATGATAGATAAGTTGTACTGGAAAGCCGCCCGCACTGCCGCCTCCTGCTTTGCCGCGGTCTGCAGCCCCAACTCCCTTTTTACCGATGTAAGCACGGCATCCAGGTTCCCCTCCATGGGGAGGTTCCCTGCCAGCCGCTTTGCAATCTCACGGGCAGTGGCATCCTCCTGGGTGAATGCCGCCGGGGTGTAGATGCACCCTTTTGCGGAGACTGCCTTGCCGCCCAGTATCATTTCTTCCAATGCTTTGTCCACCTCACTTTCCCGGACGCGCATCGCCGGCAGAGGGGCCATCTCATTCAGGAGCCGCAGGGCCTCCCTATAAAGCTCCTCTTTTTCAAGGTAGAGGTGGCCGCCGTTCCCTTTCGCCTCCGTCAGTGCGCAGTGGAGGGCGCCCGTTAGGCGCATGGGGTCGTGGGGCCTGCTTTCCGTCTTCTGCACGATGGCGTCCACCCGCCGGAACCCGAACCCCGGCATCCGGCAGAGCTCAAAGGGGCTCTTCCGCAGGATGTCCAGGCAGGCAGGGCCGAAGTGCTCATAGATCTTCTGCGCTGTTTTTGGCGTCAGCTTAAAAGGGGCCAGGAGCGCCATGATGTCACGGAGCATCCTGCTCTCCTGATAGGATGTTTTGATGTCCTGGAGCCTGTTCTCTGTGATGCCCCGGATTTCCAGCAGCCGCTCCGGAGCCTTTTCCAGGATGTCCAGGGTGCCCACGCCGAACCGGGCCACGATCTGGGCGGCGGTCTTCTCCCCGATGCCCTTTATCAGCCCGGAGCCCAGGTAGGCCAGCACCCCTTCCTCTGTCTTCTGCACGATCTCACGGCACTGCTCCACCTGGAGCTGCAGGCCGTACTTGCTGTCCACCCATTCTCCCTCCAGCTCCAGTTCCACTGCGTCCGTCATGGGGATGTTGTAGCCCACGGCGGTGAAGCGGATCAGGTGGTCCCGGTAGCGCCTCCTGTCCCTGGCCTGCGCCGGGACGGATGTGTCGGATGTCTTGACCGACACGATGCAGTACCTGTTCGCCGGGTTGGAAAAGATGGTGCTCTCATATTTCCCTATATAGCCTATTTTCTTACCTCCTTGTGTCGTTGGGTCAGCGTGTCCCGCTAATCATTATGATGGTTCCTGTCAGCAGGGCCCCGGTCAGAGGGGCGGATACTACGATCCACCCCCATCCGGCTATCCCCGCCAGCTTCAATGCCGCCAGCAGCAGGGAAGCTGCCCCTGCGGCACATATGCCTTTTCTGATTTCCCGCATTTCTGTCTCCTGTCTTTCCGTTTTATTGGCCTTTTTGCCGCCCTGGACTTTCCACGGCTTCTCCCGGTTCCTGTTTTGTGCGCCCCCATCCTTGTGTTCCTGCTTCATGCGGCCTCGCCTCCGGCTTCCACAATGTCGCTGGCTTTCACATAGAACCTCCGGGATTCCGATATGGTGACGAACTGTTCGTAGATCTCCGGGTGCAGGAGCTTCAGCCTCATCAGGCTATCCTTGTCAACCATGGGCTTGCGGACGGGGTTATAGGTCACGGTATAACGCCTCCCGTCCCTGTCGCATACTGCGGTGCAGCTCCTCCCCATCTCCGCGGCCAGTATGGCCTGCAGCCTCTGGAGCTCATCCTTCAGCTTCTTTGTGTCCTTCTCCGCATCCTTCTTTTCCTCCTGGAGCTGGACATAACGCATCAGGTTGGATGCCATCTGCCCCTCCAGTGAGACTGCGGGCAGCTTCTTGTCTGCCGGGCCGCAGTGCCGGCTGATGCTCTCCAGGATCACGTCCCCGTCCTCCAGGTAGGGCGGCGGCACTTTTTTCTGCACATGGCCCTCCCAGAACTGCCGCTCCAGGAATACCATCTCATCCTCATAGGCGGCATCCCTGCGGATCTCCCGGATGATAGCCTCGTCCTCCGTGTTGCCGTAGAGACAGCAGAAGAATACCCGGTCGATGTCCGTCACCGCCATGTAGTGCCGCCCCTGGGCCTCATAGTAGGGCGGCACGGTCTCTTTCCCGTCCCTCCACCAGCGGTCTTTTGCGTTGTAGTTGGTGGTCTTGATCTCCAAGATGGCCCTCGTACCGTCCGGCATGGTGACGAAGCTGTCCACATCTGCCAGCATGAAGCGGTAGACGGGATGCTGGAACATCTTTTTGACCTGGTAGACCTCAAACCCGGTCTTGCGCCGGAAGATCTCCGCCACCAGGCCCTCCAGCAGGTTCCCCATCTCCATGGCCACCCAGTTGCCCTCGTATCCCTCCACTGCCGCTATGCCCAGCTTGTCATAGTAGACGTCCCTTGCCGTGCGGAATGGGGAGATGCCCATGATGGCCGCCACATCGCTGCCGCCAATCCCTAAGCGGCGGTATTCCAGCCACTGATCCCGGGACAGGCTTTCCGTCTCCGTCAGCACAAGGGGGCTGTACCTTTTCCTCTCCTGCGCAGTTTCTGCCATAGGTCAGTACCTCCTTCCGGCCCTGCGGGGGAGAGAAGCGGAGCCTACTGCGGCGTAGTGGCTGCGGTGCCTCTGATCGGCTCCGGTGCCCGTTTTCTTACAGACAGCTTCCCTGACAGGGAACCGCACCGCTGCCCTTTCTGCGGACAGCACTCCTCTTGTCTGCCGGCTCCTGCTGGTATTCCTGTTCGTGTTCCTGCTGTTTCTGCTCATTCTTTCTGCCTTCCTTTCTCTTTTATTCCTCAAAGCCGCTGTGGGCGTTTGGGCGGTTTCTTTGTGTCCGCTGCGTTTGCCGGTTTACCACATGGCATTATTGTGGCTTCTGCCTCCAGACATGCCTGCATGGCTGTCCGGATTACCGCATGCAAAAAAGGGCAGGGACAGAACCGGGCTAAAAGCCTGTTGTCCACGTTTTCCCGTGAACCCGGTCCATTCCTGCCATATGCGGCATCCCTGCCGTTTTGTGATAGCTTCTGGTTTATGCACGGACTCCGTGCTGAATAAGAAAGCCAGCAGCCCGCCGCCCAAAGGGCAGAGTGGTACTACTGGCACATGGATACAAACTTGACAGCGTGTGCAATGCGGATGTATGTCCGCTCTCCGGAGGGTTATCCGAAATCCCATGGGGGATACGCACAAAAATCAATTACAAGGACAGTTTAGCACAATATATTGATTCTGTCAATGTTTAAGCACAATATATAGCATTTTAACAATAATCGGAACTAACACATTACCAAAACATGCAGACTTTCCTTGTTAGTTACCGAACCCGGACAAGCCGGAACCAAAATTTTACCAGAATACGCAAGATTTCGTTGTTAAGCTCCTAAACTACATCATACTTAGGTATTTAACAATGAAATTCTACGCAAAGTGACAAAATTTGGATTCCAGCTTGTTCGTGCTAGGCACTTTCTTTAAATAAGATAGACAACCCCTATAAAAAATTCCATAATAAAAACAAAACAAAGGAGCGATTACCTTAATGATTACACTAAACAGCCAGATTGCCGAATACCTTACATACTGTGAATGCCGTAAACATTTAGACACAAAAACCTTGAAAGCATACCGTATCGACCTGAATCAATATGAACTGTTTTGCTCCAACCTTACCGACTATACCTCCAGAATCACTGTTGACAATTTCATCACAACACTACATAAACAATATAAAACAAAAACCATAAAGCGCAAAATTGCAAGTTTAAAGGCCTTTTTTCACTATATGGAGTACAGGGAACAGCTTACAGAGAATCCATTCGTCAAGCTTGACATCCGTTTTCGGGAAGCTCAGCTTTTGCCAAAGACCATCCCTTTCCACTCCATTCAGGCATTCCTATCCACCATGTATGTCTGCAAAGAACAGGCCTGCACAGAATATCAGCTACATTGCTGCATCCGAGATATTGCGGTAATCGAATTGCTATTTGCTACAGGAATGCGCATATCCGAACTGTGTTCTTTAAAGCCATCCGATGTAGACCTCACAAGCAATAATATCCTAATCTTTGGAAAAGGTTCCAAGGAGCGGATTTTACAAGTAGCCAATTCTGAGGTTATCTCAGCGCTGAATACTTATTATAGTACTTTTATGGATGATATTGCCGCTTGCGGATATTTTTTTGTAAACCGACTGAAGCATAAACTTTCAGACCAGTCTGTCCGCTTTATGATTAACCGCTATGCAAAGCTTGCTAATATCAGCCAACACATTACCCCACATATGTTTCGCCACTCTTTTGCTACCCTCTTGCTGGAACAGGATGTAGATATCCGGTACATCCAAAAAATGCTGGGCCATAGCTCTATTAGCACAACGGAAATTTATGCACATGTATCAAACACAAAACAGAAAGATATTTTAGTTCATAAACATCCACGCAATATGATATCAGTCAATAAAGGATAATTACAAATTATCCTTTATTTATTATATCCTGATTTTTCCAATATTTCAATAAAAATAATTACAAGTTTGAAACCTACTTTTTCACTTATCTTCTCCGGTATATTATATAGTGCATCTGCCATTCCCATATCTCTGTCAAAAGCCATTTACTCCCAGCAAACACAGCCATACCTCTACAAGCTGAATTCTGTCTCTCACATATTTCCTTTTCATAGAACTCCTCTTGGTTCTCTTTGCTCCCCTCATAGCAGCATTCCTTTATATGCACCTCACGCAGAAGTGAATTGTCAGATTTCTCAGAGGATACTCATCATAATAAAGAGCCAGCCTGAATACCTTTCCCTGATATCTGGCTGGCTTCCCATTTATTTCATTTTTCTTTCATAAATATAACCTGCATTCCAAAAATATACGCTTATCTGATAAACGTTTGGAGCGCTTTTCTGTCCCCCTCGGAAACATCCAGCACATCCATGGAATGCTCAGCAGACCATCCGGCTTTTTCCATCAGATTTTTGATATTATTCAGCAACATGGACATCCTGTCTTTCTCCGCTGCCCTCCGCTTCATTTCTTCCATGCGCAAACACATGTTCTTCTCATTTCTGCCTTTTTCCATCTCCAGATTTACATCTGCACATGCATTCAGTACATCGATCTCTGCCCGCCCCAAGTGCCGGAACTCTTCATCTACCTCCATGGCCTCCCAAAGCCTGTCGGCCTCCTCCGAATACTTGATAAAAAACAGCACCTCTTTCAGGGATGTATGGAATTTTTCAAAGTCGCTGTCCTTTATGAATACCGGGACTACCAGGTTGATTCTATAGTCCAGCGCCAACGCAAGGATCCTAGCATCCTGCCCCTCAAACATCTCATGGAGGGACATCGGCCCCTCCCATTCCCTGGCAGAAAAATACACCACTAATGTCACTACAGGCAGAAGTCTGCCCCACTTCATAAAACCCGACAGGCCCCCATCCCCATCGGCTCCCCTGCAATCGCCGGAGCACCTGTGGGAAGCCGCAGCATCGGAAACCGGTTCTGTATACTGAAAAGCATCGTATATCATATTCTCTGCCAGCATCACATCATAGATATCCGGCTGCGTCTCCACTGCCAGGAGTAGGTACGCCGCACGCCCGTCCGTCATGGCAACCAGTGACTCCATCACGTCCCCTGTCCTCTGCGCCGGCTGGCCGTCCTCATCCTTTCCTCCATAGAGGGCTTCCGCCTCACGGGTATCCAGCTCCTCCAGGCTGTCTGGGTCTATGGCCTGCCTGCTGCCATATATATAATAGTTGAGCAGGTCGGCAAAGATATGCTTCTGGCTCATGTATTTTGCTGTAACGGTTTTTTTAACACCCAAAGTTTTCTCCTCCTGTCTTGTGCCGCACCTCTGGTATCTGTTTTCCTGCTGTAAATAACATACCATGGCGGCATCTCTCTTTCCATTTGATTACATCTTTTTTAAGCCGTCCTTTTGTTCCCTGGCTTCCTTGCTTCCTTTCTGCTACATGTCATGCCCTTTCTTGCCACTTCTCCGTCCAAATCCGATAGGCTGATCTGTACGGGCTGCTCCCTTTCCTCTTTCTCCATCTCCATGCACAGCTGCCCTTGCTGTGCATGGCGCTGTTGCTCCAGCTGTGCAATCCGCTCCTCTCCCAGCCACCTGTCTGCATGTCTTTTGTCCAGGCTGAATTCTTTCAGGCTTCCATACCCATCATTCAGGAGCTTCTTTTCCAGGCGCTTTATTGCCGCCTCATGCGTCTTTTTCCTCCTTTCCTTTTTCGCCTTTGTCTCCAGCTTCTCCATGTCTGAGGCATGCACCACCCGGATTCCGCTGCGGATATCCTCCAAATCCTGCATCAGGTCACGGGACTCCCTGCGCTCTGCCCGGATGTTCTGCACCTCGATGGTGAATTCCTTCCCATAGCGTTCGGCATGGAACAGCTCGCTGAAATACTCCATCCTGACCTTCCACTCTATCTTGTCCCGGCATAGCTTCGCGCAGGCTCTGCAGATGTCCATGCTCACAGGATGGGAGAACAGCTTCCGGCCGCGGGTGATGTTGGTGTCCACCTGCCCCTCGAACAGCGTCCCGTCCAGGTCGCTCCGCTGGCGCCTTATCTTCACATCATAGAATACGTTTCCTTTCTTTTCGTCCAGCTCGTGTCCCAAAATTGGGCACAGCCCACAGCACTGCCTCTGTCCACAGCGGTAAGGGTCATAGCGCATCTGCCATTCCTGGGTATCCCTGTCGAAAATCATATGCTCCCTACAGACACGGCCGCACCTCTCCAGGCTGAATTTCATTTCTTTTTCCCGAATCTCCTTTTCATGGAGCTTCTCCAGCTCCTCCACGCTCCCCTCGTAGCGGTATTCCTCTGCCGTCATATGCACCTCGCACCAGAAGCGGATTACCTTGTTTTTCTGGAGGTACTCATGCTTCATCCTGCAGTCGGCTTTCTCATATGGGCAGCACACCGTTGCCATGTCGTTTTCAAAAGTCCATCTGATGCCCATGTAGGACAAGCCGCTATGGCACTGTCGTCCCTTACATAGCAGCCCGCATGGTGTCCTGAATGTCTGTTCATAAAGCCACCGCCACTCAAATCTAAAGCCGCCATCGAAATTGTCAAGGCTCTTTCCGCCTCCATAATTGTCGCTGAACACAACATAATCCGGGTGGTCCTCCACTGTGTAGCCTGCCGCCATGAGCCCCTTAGTCAACAGGTTCCGCTCAAAATTCAGTTTTTCTTCCATGCCGCTCTCTCCTCTCTCTGCTCACATTTACAGTTCCAGGCAGGGCCTAATGCTTCCATGTGGTTAAGCATCTGAAAATGCCCTGTCACTGTCCGGATTCATGCAGTCATATCCCCAGACAGGGGCGTATCCCGAAATAGTCCTCCATACGGTTCCGCAGTTCCTCAGCTGTCATGTCGTACTCTGCGGCTATGCAGGATTCACAGCATGGGTACTTGTACGCAAGGGCCTTTGACAGCCTAGCATCCCAGCTGTTGAGCCGGTTCCCGCATTTGTTGCAGTATTCATCCAGCCACTTCAATTTTGCCATCCTTCTTTCACCGTCCTTTCTTGGATGTTTTTCCACACAAAAAGCAGGAACAGCTCTTTCCAGTCTCCTGGTGCCCACGGTTTCCCCCTGGACCAAAGCCATTCCTGCTAATTCCAAACCATTCTAATCATTCCAGCCTACAGCTGCTGAAAACGGCAGGGCGCTCTCACAAGCGCATAAATGTGCCGTCAACGCATACATACAACCTTAACAGCGTGTGCAATGCAGCCTTTGCGGCCGCTACTCGGATACAGCCATCCGAAATACGCACAAAAATCAATCACAGATACAGTCTAGCACAATATATAGTATTAGTCAACAAAAATGCTACTATATTTTGTTCTATTTTGTTCTCCATCCAGCTACATCTCCCACATTTATTCAAATCTCTGCTTGTCCTTTTCTCGTTCTTTCTCACTCTCTCTAAATTGCTCCGTGATATCTTTATACTCTTTTCTGCGGTTTTTAACCATCATCACAATTTCAGCATCTTTGTCTCTTTCAAACAAATCAAATAGCACTTCTCTCCTCTCATATTCCACGCTCCAACTGGAACTTGTAAAGGTGGGGGGCAATTTTCTTCATCAACTTATATACCAAGGATTTTCTATCCTGCACATTCTTCAATGCCGCCAGGACACAGTCCCTCCACTGATATGTTCCTTCGATAATATCATATGATTGAAGCGACAAAAGGGTAAAATAAAAAGTTCCTTTTGCGTCAGGAACCTT
>OFGX01000079.1_pt1 | contig 76779 bp, 64 predicted proteins | sample 1521831 | NCBI WGS metagenome assembly OFGX01 (sample SAMEA3504080, study PRJEB24116) | mouse gut metagenome | biome: mouse gut; feature: mouse-associated habitat; material: faeces | place: Denmark | collected 2011 | reverse complement strand
GGGAACGGCAAAATTTTTTACACTTCTTTTACTTCTTTATCTCACATGAGCAAATGCGCACGGCGGATACCCGTCCATAGACCTCGGATGCATTGTCGCGGACCATGAAAACCCAGTCACGGTCGCTTAAATACTTGTATACCACAAGCTGCTTTACACCGTTTTCATCCCGGTAGGAGTAAGTGCCGGCCTCCGTGCTGCCGTCCGTGCGGATTCTTTTTAAGATTTCCTGGTAGCCGATGTCGGTGGTCTCGGTGTTTAGAAGCTCTTCGTTCTCATGGTACAGATAAGTGCCGTTTTCCACGTTCAGAAAGACGTATTCACTGTTGGGAAGTCCCTTGATATCCAGATTCAAAAGCGCGTCCATAAGGCGGCTGGCATAAACGCCGGCGCCTACATAGCCGATGCAGTTCTTGCCTTCAAAAAGGGGATAGTACATGGAAATGATCATGCTTCCCGTTCCCGGTGATTTCATAATGCCCAGATTCGTAAGCTCCGGGCCGGCCAGAATCGTGTCTTGAAATTCCTTTAAGGAGTCGCCTTCCCGGGTGGTGATTCCGATTGCACCCTGGGAGGTGTGGGTCAGTATGTAGGTGGAAGGGGTGCCGATATAAAGACCTTCAAAGATGCCTTTGACGGCGGCAAAGTCTTCCGTATATTTTTGGCCCTTTTGCACAAGAGCGGGATTTTCGGGATCGGCGAGAAGATCCTGAACCTCGCTGCTTAGGGCAAAGGCTGTCATATATTCCTCTGCGGATGCTACGTAGTCGTTGATAATGGATGCTCTGGATTCAACGGCGTCAATCATCTGGTTGGTGATGTTGTCTTCTACCATTGATGATACGCGGCTGGATACGATGAACCAGAGCAGCAGCATTCCCAGACAGGTTATGGCTGAGGTGATAATGCTGATGCGTGTTGCGAGCTTTCGATTTGCTAGAAATTTCATTGTAGATTTCCCCCTGCAATAAAGAAATTTATTAGAGATTTAGGTTGGCACCGGGTCTGGGGATTACAGATTGTAGTCCGACAATTTGGGTGCGAATCATTTTAACATATTTTGCGGGGGGGGGGTTCAAGGATGCGGGGGTGTTTTAAATGGCTTTTAATAATTTTTTAAGGAATTGGGGGGCGGACGTTCAGACGGGCTACGGCGAAATCCGCCCTTTGGCTTTTCCATATCCTGTGTTCGGACGGTTCGCGTACACGCCGTATGCTCTGAACGGACATTTTTTTTGGTTTTTTGGGGCTTCGCCTTTGGGAGGTTTTTGTAATGTCCGCTCATATCATACGACGTGTGCGCGAACAGCCGGACACCGGATATCGGAAAAACCAGAGGGCGGATTTCGCCGCAGCCCGTCTGAACTGGTTTTGGGTGTGGATGGAGGATTTTTTGGCTTGGAAAATTGAGGGGGAGAAATTATAATAGGGGTGTGGAAGATGGATGAAAGAGGGGGATGGCGTATGAAGGCGAGAAGGAAGGTTTATTTGGGGGTTGTTGTTGGGGTTGGAGTGGTTTATTTTTGTTTGCTTTTGATTCTTTTTTGGTCGGAATCGGGGGATGGGGATGCGGTGATTCGGACTTTTGGGGATGCTTTTTGGTACTCGCTTGTGACGTTGACTACGGTGGGGTATGGGGATTTGGTGCCGGTGACACCGCTGGGGCATATGGTGGGAATGGTGTTTTTGCTTTTGTCGGCGGGGATTATGGTGACTTTGCTGGGGGCGGTGGTTTCTTTTATTGCCAGTGAGGGGGTGCCGTTTTTTTTGCTTGGTCTGCAGAGGAGGAAGAATTGGTATTATTTTGCGGATTGCGGGGTGGAGTCGGAGGCGTTGGCGGGGAATATTTATAGGGAGGATGAGGAGGCGCTGATTATTTATGGGGAGAAACGGGGCGGTCAGAGTGTGGTTCCTGATTATCCTTGTGTTTATTTGAGTGCTTCGCCGGCCAGGGTTGTGGCGAAAAAGAAGGGGGTTGGGGCGGCTTGTAAGGTTTTTTTGATGAGGGAGAATGATATTGGGGTTAATAGGAGAGCGGGGAATCTGCATGAATTGCCGGTGGAGGTGTATGCCAGGACCACCAATGGGCAGGATAGGCTTTCGGGGAATATTCATTTTTTTCACAGCTATGAATGTTGTGCTAGGCAGTATTGGCGGTCCAGGCCGCTGTGCGGTCATGAAAGGGTGATTGTGCTGATTGGGTTTGGATGCTATGGGAGCAGTATTTTGGAGCGGGCTGTTTTGACGAATATTATTTCTGTGGATCAGAATGTGACGTATCATATTTTTGGGGATGCGGGGGAATTTCTTGCCGTTCATTACCGTTTGGGGGAGGTGTTTTCTGTTAATCGGGAATCAGGGACGGGGGATTGTTTGATTTTTCATAAGGATGCCTGGGAGGAGTATCATTCTGTTTTGGAACGGGCGGACCGTATTATTATCTGTGAGGATGATGAGCAGGCAGGGTGGGGGATTTTCTGGACCTTGCATAAGTACTACAGAGTTTTTGGGAGGATTGATCTGCGGAGCAGCTGGAGGGTTCCGGGGATTTCGTGTTTTGGGACAAATGAGGATATTTATACGCCGCAGCAGATTATTCGTACGGAGCTGAACCGGGCGGCTGTTATGATTAATGAGATTTTTCGTAAGTCTGTTTCTTATCCCACGCGGACTTGGGAAGAGCTTGATGATCTGCATCGGCAGTCTAAGATTGTGGCGGCGGATCATCTTTTGATGAAGACCAGGATTCTTTTGGAGGATGAGAGTATTACGGAGCTTACGGCGGCTGCGGTAAGGGAGGCTTATGACAGGTATTGCAAGAGGAGGGATGTGGAGAGTGTCAGGGAAATGTACCGGAAGCTGGACCATATGCGCGGGAGGCGGTTTTATACCTTTTATAATTGGAGCTATGGGCCTGTCCGGGATGATATTGCAAGACAGCATCCGATGCTGCGGCCGTATGAAGAGCTGACGCCGGAGCAGAAGCGGGAAAGGGATGCGGCCTGGGAGCTGATGGGGCGTATTTCGGCTGAGCTTGAGTAAAGGGATGGAGATGGAGGCCCTTACGGGGGTCAGCATCGCGCTTCTGACCGTGTACGATATGTGTAAGGCGTTGGATAAGACAATGGAAATTGGGGAAATTTACCTCTGTCATAAGGCGGGAGGCAAGAGCGGAGAGATTTGGAATCCCAAAGAAGGGAGAAAAGTGGAATAATCGGCTTATTTTCCTGTGAAATAAAGCTTTTTTTGTTTCTAAATATTGATCGAAACGCCAAAATACAGTATGATAGTATAAGATGACTACATTATTACTTGCAAAGCACAGGGGGAAGAAGAAATGTACCAATGCCATCTTAAGCTTTATCTGGTGGGCGATTCCTGTAAAGTATTTGAAACCATTAAGGAGATGTCTCCGCTTGAGAGTTTTACTCACACTTTTTCGGAAAGCCGGACGCCGGAGGCTTCTTTGACAGCAGCGGCGGATGTGATTATTGCCAGGATGCAGGGCGGGGCCGTAAAAGAGCTTTTGGAAGAGCTGATTTCCAATAAGCGGCGTGAAGCCGATCTGATATTGCTTGTGGATTCGGGACAGATGGAAATGCTCTTGGACTGTCTTTCAGATATTAAGGACGTCTGGATGATGCCCATGTCAGAGGAAGAGGCTGAGTTTCGTTTTTTAAGGTGGCAGCAGAGCTGTAAGATGAGCAAGGATTTGTGGCAGACCAGCCATTATCTGGAGGCCACCATTGACAATGTGCCCAATCTGATCTGGTATAAGACCAAGGACGGTATTCATGAAAAGGTGAATAACAGCTTTTGTAAGACGGTCAACAAAACCAAGGAGCAAGTACAGGGGCAGGGCCACGCCTACATCTGGGATGTGGAGCAGGATGATCCGGCCTGTATTGAGTCCGAACGGATTGTAATGACAAAGAGAGAAACGTGTATCTCCGAGGAAGTGGTCCAGGCCGGCGACGGCACAAAGCTTCTTACCACCTACAAATCCCCGCTCTATGATCTGGACGGAAGCGTTATGGGAACGGTGGGGGTTGCCATTGACGTTACCCAGGAGCGGGCCTATGAACGGGAGATTATAGCCAAGAACCAGACGCTTGAGACGATTTTCACCACGATGGACTGCGGAATCATGTGCCATTCCATAGACGGCAGGCGGATCGTAAGCGTCAACCGGGCGGCTCTGGAGATTTTAGGCTATGAGTCTCAGGAGGAGATGGAGGCCGACGGTTTTGATATGATTGCTCCTACCGTTATGAAGGAGGATAAGGAAAAGCTTCGCGCCTGTATCCGTGAGCTGAAAAAGGAAGGGGACAGCGTAAGCGTGGAGTACCGTGTCTGCCCGAGAGAGGGAGACATCCGCTATGTGATGGGCAATATCAAGATCATAAGAGAGAACGGGGAGCTGCTTTACCAGAGATTCCTTCTGGATTATACGGCCCAGAAGCTTAAGGAGACCGAGAACGAGCGCCGCCATATGGAGCTTTTGCATGCGCTGACCATTGACTACAATCAGGTAAGCTATTTTGATCTGGATACGGGTATGGGAATGCCCCTGAGAGAAGAGGAGAACGCGGATACCTTTTCCGGTGATGTGTTCGATGGAGAATATTCTCTGGAAGAGAGTATGGGGCGCTACATAGATCAGTTTGTTTATGAGGAAGACAAGGAGATGCTGCGGCAGATTATGACTGCGGAGCGTCTCAAACGGGAGCTGGCGGATAAGAACCAGAGCTATGTGAATTACCGTGTGATACTGAACGGAGAGATGAAGTACTCTCAGTTTAAGATAGTGCGGGCCGGGAGATGGACGAAAAGCCACGGCGTTGTTCTGGGACTTCACAGTGTGGATGAGGAGATCCGCCATGAGATGGAGCAGAAAAGTCTTCTTGAGGATGCTCTATCCCAGGCAAACCGGGCCAACAAAGCCAAGAGCGTATTCCTGTCCAATATGTCCCACGATATCCGCACGCCGATGAATGCCATTGTGGGATTTACGGCTCTGGCTATTACGCACATCGATCAGAAGGAGCGTGTGGGAGAGTACCTAAATAAGATTATGACCTCCGGAAACCATCTCCTAAGCCTGATCAATGATGTCCTGGATATGAGCCGCATTGAGAGCGGCAAGATGCACCTTGAGGAAAAGCCATGCCGACTGCCGGATATTCTCCAGGGGCTCCGCAACATTCTTCAGGCGGATATCCGTGCAAAGCAGCTTGAGCTTTACATGGATGCGGTGGATGTGCTGAATGAAGATATTTACTGTGATAAGCTGCGGCTGAATCAGGTGCTTTTAAATCTTCTCAGCAATGCGGTGAAATATACAACAGCCGGCGGCATTGTCAGCGTGCGCGTTACGGAGAAGCCGGGCGCTCCGGCAGGCAGCGCCAACTATGAGTTCCGCATCCGGGATACGGGCGTGGGAATGAGCGAAGAGTTTGTGTCCCATATTTTTGAGCCGTTTGAGAGGGAGAAAAATTCCACTACAAGCGGTATCCAGGGCACGGGACTTGGAATGGCGATTACAAAAAATATTGTGGATATGATGAACGGCTCCATTGAGGTGAAAAGTGAGCTTAATTCCGGTACGGAGGTGGTAGTATCCTTTACCTTCCGTCTTCATGCGGAGGCTATGAAGGAGCCCCAGGATATTCCGGAGCTTCATAACTGCCGGGCTCTTGTGGTGGACGATGACTTTAATACCTGCGACAGTGTGACCTATATGCTTGGGCAGATAGGGATGCGCGCGGAGTGGACTTTGTCCGGAAAGGAAGCGATTTTGCGCACGCGGCAGGCCATTTCCCGGGAGGATACTTACTGTGTCTATATTATTGACTGGCTGCTGCCCGATATGAACGGAATCGAAGTCACCAGGCGCATCCGCATGGAAATGGGAGAAGAGGTTCCTGTGATTGTGCTGACTGCTTATGACTGGTCGGAGATTGAGGAAGAGGCGAAGGAGGCGGGCGTTACCGCATTTTGCAGCAAGCCCATGTTTTTCTCAGAGCTTCGAAGCTGCCTTCATTCTATTGTGAGCAAGGGAGACACCAAGGAGAAGGAGCAGGCCGGGAAGGATACGACGGCACAACATTCCCACAAGGGGCGGATTTTGCTGGCCGAGGACAATGAGCTGAACCAGGAGATTGCCGTTGCAATTCTGGAGGATGCCGGATTTTCAATTGATGTAGCGGACAACGGACAGCTTGCCGTGGATATGCTGAAAAAATCAGAGCCAGGGCATTACCTTCTGGTTCTGATGGATGTGCAGATGCCGGTGATGAACGGCTATGAAGCTACGCGGCTTATCCGGGATCTGGATAACCGGGATTTGGCGGCTATTCCCATTCTGGCTATGACGGCCAATGCCTTTGAGGAGGATAAGCAGGAGGCGGCCAGGTGCGGCATGAACGCACATATTGCCAAGCCCATTGATATTAAAAATCTGCTGAATACTCTGGATCAGGTATTAAAATAGAAACTGTGCGGTTACCGGGCGCGGAGTGAACAGTAACACTGTGCGGGCTGCCGGGCAAGCAGCCCGCAAGGATTGGTACAAATACACCGTTCTCTAAGGAAACAGGAAGGGATGAGACCTGTTCTCTGGAGAGGGGTGTATTTGTATTATGGGAAACTTTTTATTCTTATATCACAGTTTGAACACAATTTACTGCTAAACTGAATATCAGTACGGTGTTCGACGCATAACCGGCCCGGTTGCCTGTCCGGTTATTTATCGTATGCCATACCGGGAAAATTCGGCGTAACAGCTCCGGGAGGAGCGGCTGCGGTTTACAGGACCCCGGCGGACGGATGGAAGGAAGCAGTTACCGGGGCGCATAAGCTTGGCAAAAGTATCCGAATAATAATGGAAAATATGATACAAAGGAAGGAGTTATGGCTTATGTATGAATATGGCGGCGGAGGGTCGGATTCGGAGAAGAGATCCTCAAGTGAGTATCGGTACAGCGGTCCCTTTTACCAGGATAATATTGGTTCCGCTTCTTCACGCAGTACCATCGGGGAGGTTAAGGTGAAGGAGAAAAAGAAAAGCTTTCCCAGGCTGATGATGAAGGTTATCTGCGTGGCTCTGGTATTCGGCATTGTGGCAAGCGCGGCCTTTCAGACAACGAATTATGTTGGCACAAAGCTGCGGGGTGAGGATGCAAAGACGGCGGCAAATGAGGAGCCGTCCGTGGTTCCGGAGATTGAGTCCGTGATACCCCAGGTGGGAGGAGAGGGTCAAAAGCCTGCCGGCAGCGACGTGATCTCCATTGTGCAGCAATGTATGCCTTCTCTGGTAGCCATTACCAATGTCAGTATCCGGGAGGTGGAAAGCTTCTGGGGCTTCGGCTGGTACAATATGCCGCAGCAGAGAGAGCAGACTTCCACAGGTACGGGGATTGTCATAGGCCAGAATGAGACGGAGCTTTTGATTGTCACTAACAATCATGTGATTGCCGGCGCTACGAATCTGACCGTTCTCTTTAGCGTAGATGAGGGCAAGGACGGGGCCAGTGCGGTGGAGGCCCAGATCAAGGGTACGGACGCGAGCAAGGATGTAGGTGTAATTGCCGTTCCGCTTAAGGATATTCCTGCGGAGACCTTAAGCGAGATTAAGGTGGCAACCATTGGAGATTCTTCCCAGCTTATGGTGGGGGAGCAGGTGGTAGCTATCGGCAATGCCCTGGGCTATGGGCAGTCCGTAACCACCGGAATTATCAGCGCCCTGAACCGGGATGTGACCTTGCAGAATGACGATGGTTCCCTGATTAACAACAGCCTGATTCAGACGGATGCGGCGATCAATCCGGGCAACAGCGGCGGCGCTTTGCTGAATATGAAGGGCGAGGTTATCGGCATCAATGAAGCCAAGTATTCCGCAAACCAGGTGGAAGGAGTTGGCTATGCCATTCCCATCTCCGATGTGGAGGGAATTATCGGGGATCTGAAAACCATGACCAACCGTCCCGAGGTGGATGCGGAGGATATGGGATATCTGGGCATTAACTGCCAGGATGTGACGGAGGAGATTTCCAAGCAGTATGATATGCCTGTGGGCATTTATCTGAAGTCCGTAGTCAGCGGCTGTGCGGCGGATAAGGCAGGACTTAAGAAGGGGGATATTATCACCCGCTTTGACAACATCGGCGTGAGCAGCTATGATTCTCTCCGGGACCGTCTGCAGTATTATGCGGCCGGCGAGACGGTGGAGGTTACGGTGATGTCGTCGGAGAACGGCGAGTATGTGGAGAAAACCGTGACCGTGACCCTGAACAGTAAGGCGGAAGTGGAGGCGGCTTCCCAGTAGTTTGTATCGGAAATTTCTGTGCATATTTCTGAGTAACAGTACTTGCATATCAGCACTATTTTATAGTAAGATCGGACACCGGGAGAAAAGAGGTATTTTTTTCCCGGTGCTTGGTCTTTTTTCAAATCTGTGTTATACTCTAGGGAAAGGAGAGGACGAATGGACGAGAAAGATTACTTGGAAGAGGTTGAAGTAGAAGATACAAAGGATTCGGAGGACAAGGACGACAGGGACAGTGATTACGAGGAGGTCTGCTTTCTCTGCCACCGGCCGGAGAGCAAGACCGGGAAGCTGATTAACCTGGCAAAAGGGATCTGTATCTGTTCGGAATGTATGCAGAAAACGATGGATACCTTCCAGAACAGCAGTCAGGATTTTTCCAAAATTCCCGGCTTTAGTTTTATCAATCTGGCGGATCTGCAGAATATGATTCCCCAGAGGCAGAAGGTGAAAAAGAAGAAGCCCAAGGAGGAGCAGCCGGCAAAGGAGCTGGATATCCGCAGTATTCCCGCCCCTCATAAGATTAAGGCCAGCCTGGATGAGTATGTCATCGGGCAGGAGCATGCCAAAAAGGTCGTATCCGTGGCTGTTTACAATCACTATAAGCGTGTGGCTACGGGGACCCAGGATGAGATTGAGATAGAGAAGTCCAATATGCTGATGATTGGGCCTACGGGAAGCGGAAAGACTTATCTGGTTAAGACGCTGGCAAGGCTTCTGGATGTGCCTTTGGCTATTGCGGATGCCACGTCTCTTACGGAGGCGGGGTATATCGGTGATGATATTGAGAGTGTGCTCTCCAAGCTTCTGGCCGCCGCGGATAATGATGTGGAGAAGGCGGAGCGGGGGATTGTCTTTATTGATGAGATTGATAAGATTGCCAAGAAAAAGGACACTCATCACCGGGATGTGAGCGGGGAGTCGGTGCAGCAGGGGATGCTGAAGCTTTTGGAGGGCGCGGAGATTGAGGTGCCGGTGGGAGCCAACAGCAAGAATGCGATGGTGCCTTTGACTACCATCAATACACGGAATATTCTCTTTATCTGTGGCGGCGCGTTTCCGGAGCTGGAGAATGTGATTAAGGAGCGGCTCAATAAAAAGTCCTCTATGGGCTTTCAGGCGGATTTGAAGGATAAATACGATAAGGAACCCAATCTGCTTTCCAAGGTGACGGTGGAGGATTTGCGGAACTTTGGTATGATTCCGGAGTTTTTGGGCAGAATGCCGATTGTATTTACACTGGAGAGTCTTACCAAGGAGATGCTGGTGCGTATCCTGAAGGAGCCGAAGAATGCCATTTTGAAGCAGTATCAGAAGCTTCTGGCTCTGGATGAGGTTCAGCTTGAGTTTAATGACGGAGCTTTGGAAGCAATTGCGGATAAGGCTATGGAGAAGGACACGGGAGCCAGAGCGCTCCGGGCGATTATTGAGGAATTTATGCTGGATATTATGTATGAGATTCCCAAGGATGACAATATCGGCCGGGTGACGATTACCAGAGAGTATATTGAGCATACGGGCGGTCCGGTGATTACCATGCGCGGTGTTCTGGCTCTGGAAGGGCAGGGATAATTGGAAGTTAGCAGTCGGTATCGGGAGTTTTTGTGTATATGTTCGGTACGGATTGTTAAGGTGTGGATGATACCGGAATGAAAAATGATTGTTTAAATGTGTGCAAGGGGATTGCGGCTTTTGCCGTTGTGCTGATTCACTGTAGCTTTCCAAGTCCTGTGGGCGGGATGATGAATGGCCTGGCCCGGTTTGGCGTTCCTTTGTTTTTTATGGTCAGCGGATATTTTTCCTATGGGAAAGGGACAGACACCGTAAAGCGGAGGATGCGGAAGCTTTTTGCTCTCTTTCTTGGGGCGAATGGAGTTTATTTTGTGTGGAGGCTGCTGGCTCTCTGGGAACAGGGCAGTCTGACCTTGGAGGCGGCCGCAGGGTTTTTTAACTGGAAGTCTCTGCTTGGATGGGTGCTTTGGAATGAATCGCCTTTTATGGGGCATCTGTGGTTTTTGGGAGCCTTGCTTTACTGTTACTGTTTGTATGGGATTTTTGTGAGGAAGGGTCTTGAGGAGCGGGTGTATTTTTTGATTCCTCTTTGCCTGGGGGCTAATCTTCTGCTGGGAGAGGGGCTTTCTGTTTTTGGGAAGGGCATTTCGTTCTTGTATGTGCGTAATTTCTGGCTGACGGGGCTGCCTTTTTTCCTTTGGGGGCATTGGATGTTCCGGGAGGAGCGGAAGGGAAAGCTTATGGGGACCCCCGGGCTTTGTGCGGCTGGTATTGTCTTTGGGGCTTGTCTTTCGATGGGGGAGCTGATGCTGTCCGGGGGAGGGGAGCTGTATCTGGGCAGTATTTTGATGACGGCGGGAATATTTTCGCTGGCGCTGCGGAGGCCGGATTTTGGAAAAGGGAGCTTCTTGGCTCATGTCGGGGAGAAAACGGCTCTGCATATTTATCTCTGGCAGATGATTGTATTTGATATTGTGGAGAAGCTTGCGTATATAGGCGGTGTCCATGAGCATATGGTATATCAGTGGATGATGCCTTTGACAGTCGGAGGGATTTCCTGGCTTTTGGCGGAGGCGGTGGTTTTGGGAGTACGCTTTATAAGAAAATATTAGGGTTTTGCGGAACTGGAAAATCTGTAGACAGCAAAGCCAAAACCATGCACAGAAGAATTTGCGGACACATGCATCTGTGTCCGAAATACTTCTAATACCTGTGTATGGTTGGGGCTTTGCGGAACTGGAATGGAAAGGAGCAAAAGGGCAATGAACAAAGAAGTATTGGACGACATCGGAAGAGTGATTTCAGGGGCGGCGGACACGGTAAGCCGGAAAACCGGGGAGATTGTGGAGCTGACAAGGCTGAAAAACCAGATTTATAATCTGGAGCGGGAGATCAAGCGGGATTACGCAGACTTGGGAAAGATGGTTTATGAACAGTATCTGGAGACGGGGATTGTGGACGAAGCCCTGTTGCCGATCTGCCAGGGGATTACAAAAAAGGAAAGCCTGGTGGAGCAGTACGAAGGTGAAATCGAATGTCTCAAAAAAGTGCATTAGATGATAATGCTTTCCGCGGGGAATGTACTGCCGCGGATCACATGAGAGAAAAAAGAAACGGCAAACCACAGGCAGAGAAGCGGGCATTTTTTCTCTGGGGTGGTTTGCTTTGTATCAGCGTGCTTTTTCATCTGGCCGCCCGGTTGATTCCGGGATTTGCGGAATGGTATGCGGTTTATGTGTATCCTGTCTTTGTGGGGACCCTGGGGAGGCTTTGTTCGCTCCTGCCCTTTTCGGTGATTGAAATTCTGCTTTATGTGGGTATTGCGTTGATTCTGGCGGGAGTTATCGGGGTGGTGATGAGGAGGCTGGCCCTTAAGCGCGCCTTGGGGATTCTGGCGCGGACGCTGATAGCGGTTTTTCTGGTGTTTACTTTAAACTGCGGTATTAATTATCAGAGGCTTCCGTTTTCGGAGCGGGCGGGGTTTGTGCTGCAGGAGTCTACGGAGAAGGAATTGATTGCCCTCTGTGAACGTCTGGTGGAGGAGATTAATGCGGCGGCGGAAGATATTGCGCTGGATGAGGACGGGCATTGTATACTGGAAGGGGATCTCACGGAGCTTGCCAGGGAAGCGATGGCAGCGGCGGCTCTGGAGTACCCGGAGCTTGAAGGATATTATCCCAGAGCGAAGCCGGTGCTTTCCACCTGGTATCTGTCCAGCCAGCTTCTGCAGGGCGTGTACAGTCCCTTTACGGTGGAGGCCAATTATAACAATGGGATGCCGGATCAGGACAAGCCCTCCACAGTCTGCCATGAGCTTTCTCATTTGAAGGGCTTTATGCGGGAGGACGAGGCGAATTTTGTGGCTTATCTGGCCTGCAGAGCTTCGGAAAATGCGGGATTTCGGTACAGCGGGAGTATTTTGGCTTATATTTATAGCGGAAATGCCCTGTATGCCCATAATCCGGCGGCCCTTCGTAAAGTTCGGGAAAAGCTGTGCGATCAGGCGGTGCGGGATCTTCTGGATCACAATGCTTATTGGGATACATACCGAGGGGCTATTTCGGAGGTTTCGGATAAGGTGAATGATATGTATTTGAAGGCCAATGCGCAGGAGGCCGGGACAAAGAGCTATGGGCGTATGGTGGATCTTCTGCTGGCCTGGAACAGGGAGCAGGATAAGACGTAAAGGAAGAAGATTACGGAACTGGAAAACAGTAATCTTCTGGCAATGCACAGCTCGATTTACAGACACATGCACTGGTGGCTGTAAATCGAGCTAGTCAAAGGTGCATTGGAAGAAGATTACGGAACTGGAATAGGTAAGAAAGTATGGAATATATTGATTTGCGACGGGAGGATGGGAGCCTTACGGGGGAAGTAAAGGAACGCAGCCTGGTTCACAGAGACGGGGATCTTCACGGCACCTCCCATGTATGGCTGATTCGGTATCGTGAGGACAGGCGGTCTGCGGATGTGCTGCTCCAGAAGCGAAGTGAGAATAAAGATTCCTTCCCCGGAAGCTACGACATTTCCTCGGCAGGACATATTCCTTCCGGGGTGGATTTCCTGGAATCGGCATTGCGGGAGCTTGAGGAGGAGCTTGGCATACGGGCAAAGGCGGAGGAGCTTATCTATGCTTTTACCCATATCGGGCGCCATGAGGCGGAATTTTACGGGAAGGTGTTCAAGAACCATGAGTACAGCCGGATTTATTTGCTTGAATGCAGTCTTTCCACAGAGGAAATGCATTTGCAGAAGGAGGAAGTGGAAAGCGTGCTCTGGATGGATTACCGGGAATGTCTTGACCATATACGAAGGGGCGATCTGAATCACTGCATTTTCTCGGAGGAGTTTGAACGGCTGGTTGTAGAAATTGAGGCTTATTTTGCTCGTACCGGACGGCCGCTTGGGGAAAAGACGCTCACGGAAACCTGGGCCGAGGATGCCCAGGCAGAGCTTGAGGACTGGATTGAAGAGCAGGGGATCTATATCCGCCAGTGAGAGAGTCCGTATATGGAACATTTCTATTCATTGAGGGAAAACAGCCCTTCGGCCATTGGCCGGGGAGAGGGCAGGCGTTATGCTTCCTCTTCATTTACGGGAAGTGGCTCCTGGGAGGTCTGCCTTTTGCGGCACAGCAGATTGTTTAAAAGAGCTTTTTCATACCGGCGTTCGGCCTCGGTCCAGTTGATGATGCGGAACCAGTTGTGAATATATTCCGCGCGGAGATTCTGGTACTCCAGGTAGTAGGCATGTTCCCATACGTCCAGATTCAGAACGGGCGTCAGGTTCTTTGGCAGAGGGGTATCCTGATTGGGAAGGGGCAGAATCACCAGCTTGCCCCGTTCGTCAGCGGCAAGCCACAGATTTCCCGAGCCAAAGAGTTCTACCGCCATCTGAAAAAAGGTTTCATAAAAGCTTTCCCAGGTTCCGAAATCCAGCAGCAGGGCGTCTTTCAGTTTCCCTAAGAGATGGGTGGGGTTGGGGGACATGCCGGCAAAATAGAGCTGATGGTTGTAAACGCCTCCGGCATTGTTCCGGACTTTTGTGCGGATATCCTCAGGAAGCTTCTGATTTTCCAGAAGCAGCCGTTCCAGGGTCCATTCGTGGAACTGGGGATAGGGCCGAAGAAGGGCGTTGAGATTGTCTACATAGGCGGCAAGATGCTTGGAGTGGTGGAAAAACATGGTTTCCATATTGATATTCGGCTCCAGGGAATCGTAAAGATACGGGAGCGGCAGTACTTCAAAGGGGTAATGCTGAATCATGGATGTACCTCCTGATGGACATCATTTTGGAACTTGTTCAGAAAATCTGTGCTCATATGGGGTGGGTTGTATCCCAGCAGCCGGTCGCCGGATATTGGAGAAGCCGGAGCGCGGATTTTGCCGCAGGCTGTCTGAACAGTTACGATATTTTGTTACAATTCACACCCACGCCAGTTTTTGAAAAGTTTTTATTTGATAAGGGTGCGAAAAGTAACGATATTTTCATTGTATGTTTCAATAATATAAAATATGCACTTGACAAATGGGACAGAATAGCATACAATAATATTTGCACGTGACGGAGTATGGCGTAGCTTGGTAGCGCGCTCGGCTGGGGGCCGAGAGGTCGCAGGTTCAAATCCTGTTACTCCGACTTTTATATGAGAACTTATATTACATAATCTATTTTACGAAAGAAGTTGAAGGCTGCGGATGTGCGGCAAGGTGTAAGGTCGTAAGGGCACCGGAAAAGAAAAGTTCAACTTCTTTTTTGTTATAATGATTTTTCAATAGTCCGCAGACGGATGCGGAATCCTTTTTATCATGTTTCCCAAGCATATTACCATTTTTATGTTTGAAAATCAATAAGAAAAGAACGTGAAGTGCAAACAATTCGTAATTGCAGGAACGAATAACAGAATTTCATGTTGCAGCAGGAGGTGTGACGATGAAGAAACCGTTGCCGATAGGTGTGGAAAATTTTGAGGACATAGTAAAATCCGGTTACTATTATGTGGATAAAACGATGTTTATGAAAGAATTGCTGGATTTAAAAGGAAAGGTAAACCTATTCACCAGGCCCCGGCGTTTTGGGAAAACACTGAATCTGAGCATGCTCCGCTATTTTTTTGAGGATACCGGAGATGCCGGAAAGAATGCGGAAAATAAGGAGCTTTTTCGTGATTTAAAGATTATGAAGGCAGGCGAAGGGTATGTAGAACAAATGGGCAAGTACCCTGTGATAAATCTGACGCTGAAATCAGCAAAGCAGCCTGTCTTTGAATCGGCATATGGCAAGTTAAAATATGAAATTGCGGAAGAGTATAAGAGACATCTGGCCGTATTGGAAAGCACGAATATAAGCTCTGCTGACAAGGAATTGTTTCAAAGAATCGCAGACGGGGAAGCCGGATACGATAACTATACCGGCTCGCTGAAATTTTTAAGCAAATGTCTCTATCAGATGACCGGAAAAAGTACGGTTATTTTAATAGATGAATATGACGTTCCCCTGGAAAATGCGTATTTCAGAGGCTTCTATGAAGAAATGGTGAATTTTATTCGTTCGCTTTTTGAATCTGCTCTGAAAACGAATGATTATCTACAATTCGCGGTAATTACCGGATGCCTGCGGATATCAAAGGAAAGTATTTTTACCGGGCTGAACCATTTGAACATTATCTCTGTTCTCGACAAAAAATACAGCGAGCATTTCGGCTTTACGGAAACAGAAGTGTTGGAGCTTATGGCCTATTATAATGTGGACAACCGTTTTCCGATAATGAAGGAATGGTACAATGGATACCTGTTTGGAAATACAAAGGTTTACAATCCCTGGAGCGTCATTAAATTTTTATATGATTTGTATTCGGATGTCAATGCATTTCCCCGTCCCTATTGGATCAACACCAGCTCCAATGATATTATCAAGGAACTGATTGCCCGGGCAGACCGTGAAACAATGGGGCAGATAGAAACGCTTCTCAAGGGCGAGACATTGGATATCCAGGTACATGAGGAGATTACCTACGAGGATATGTATGGCAGCGGTGAAAATCTATGGAATTTTCTCTATTTTACGGGGTATCTTACAAAGTCAGGCGAATATTTTAAGGAATCCTCCATTTACTTGAGGGTGTGTATTCCCAACACGGAGGTGAAAACCATCTATCAGAATACAATTCTAAGATGGTTTAAGGAAAAAATAAAGAAAGAGGATTTCCGCGATTTGTACCGGGCGATGGAGGAAGGCGACGGGGAACGGATGCGGGATATTCTGAATGGGCAGCTGTTCCATACCATCAGCTTTTTTGACAGCGCGGAAAATTTCTATCATGGCTTTCTGACGGGAATTTTGAGCCAAAGTGAAAATTATCTGGTCAAATCCAACCGGGAAACATGGAACGGCCGCGCCGACATTATGGTGAAAAGCCCGTCTCTCAGAGGCCGCTCCTTTATTCTGGAGGTAAAGGTTTCCCATTGCATTGATGATCTGGAGGAGGATGCTCAAAAGGCTTTGGAACAGATCTATGAAAAGAGATATGAGGAGGAGTTGAGGACAGAGGGGTATCGAAAGATTGACTGCTATGGAATATCTTTTTACCGAAAGGACTGTGAAGTGCGTTTTGGAAAAGGTAATGCGGGAAAGGCGGGGAATTAGGAGAGAGAGCTTTTCTATGATAGCATAAAATTTATATGACCGATATAAAGCAGGAGAAGGACTGATTATCCTATCACTCTCCTGCTTTTTTATTTTTCAGAAAAAGATTGCGGATTTTTGATTTACGCGAAGTTTTTTACTTTGGGCGGAAGTGTTTTTAATCATTTCTTTCGTATTATATGTAACAAAGCTATAAAGCAAAGCCGTGAAATGATTCAATTGATATCTGTTGAAATCAGCTCGGCAGTCAGTGTAGAGTAAAAAGAATTAAAAATGTACTTCATAAGAAAGAGGTGCCTGTGTTGAATGACAAAAAAATAATTGCAGCCCTTATCAAAGGGGATGAAAAAATACTTGCATTTGTCATACGAAAATATTCCGGGCTTCTTTGGAAAATAGCAGCGTCCATTTTAATCAACGCGGCTTCCGCTCAGGAGGTGGAGGAATGTGTTGCGGATGTGTTTATTCATTTATGGCAGCATCCGGAAAAATATAACCCTGACCAGGGAAAGATTTCGTCCTGGCTTGCAGTTCTTACAAGATCAAAGGCGATTGACAGATACCGCCGGATCACTAAAATAAGGGAGCTTCCCATAGAAGAAATTGCGGCTGACAGTCTGGGGTATATGGAATGGGAGACTGTTGATGAGAAGAAGGAAAAACTGCTGTCCTGTATAGGGGAGTTGGATGAAAAGGAAAAGGATGTAATTATCCGAAGGTACTATTATGAGCAAAAGCCAGCGGAAATTGCGACGGCATTGGATATTCCAAAGAAGCAGGTGGAGAACCGTCTGTACCGGGTAAAGCGAAAGCTGCGAAGACTTATGGAGGCATAAAGCTGCGGGACTTCTGACTTATAACAGATGGAGCAGGATGGAAAGGAGGATGAATGAATGGAAAAGTTTAACAAAACACATCTTGAGAATATACAGAAAATCGTCTGCGAAAAATCCGGTGCGGCAGTTATGGCAGGCCCGATAGGAGGACATAGAAAGAAACGGCTTTTACTTCTGGCTGCCTGCTTTATGTGCTTTGCGGTGTTATCGGCTTTTGCATATACGAGATTCTCGGGCCTGAACGGAGATGAACTGAGCTTTGCACCCGCATATCTGGGGGACGGCCGGTTTGAAATAGTGGTTGTAAATCATTCTAACCGGGAATTAAAGCTCCAGAACAAGGTTAAGGTTATGCAGTGGTCAACCGGTGAAGACGTAAAAGGCGACAGCAAAAAAATCATTATTACCAATCAGACAATCCCGGCCCATTCCCAAGAAGTTGTTTCTCTTGATATATCAAAGGGCTACAATGTGAAGGCAATGGAGGAAGCTCTTCCTAAGGGAGACTGGTATTATTTTGTTTTTACCAATTACAATTTTGCCTTTGGACATGATTGGATGTGTTCCTTTGATTTTGAGACAAAGACTGTGGAGGAGGCACAAAAGGGGCTGGCTTTCCGGCAGGAGTACAATACGCGGAAGGAAGAGGCAGGGGATAGCGGTGCGGAAGAAGCCGGTTACGATATTACGGGCCTTATGGCGTCCGATTGGATCTGGCCCACGGAAAGTCAGAAGGTATCGGATTCCTATGAAGCTTCGGTAAATGAAACAGATTCGGAACGCACCATTCACATAGCCGGCAAAGCCGGGAATGAGGTCTATGCGGTTGCAGAGGGGACCGTAGTGGAGGTGGCATTTGACAGTGCCTGCGGAAATTATATTGTATTGGATTTGGGAAATGGCGTTATGGTGAAGTATGGGTATTTAAAGAAAATAAGAGTAACGGAGCAGGAAGAGGTCCGGCAGGGGCAGGTGATTGGAACCCTGGGCCAGACCGGAATGGCTACGGGGCCAAATCTGATGTTTACGGTTATAACAAAATAGGGAACTTCGACAGATACGGAAATAGGTTTTATTCATACATGGCCGGGATTTTTCTATTGACAAAGACTTTCATAACTGCTATATTTTGAAACAGAGCAAAGGCGTTCAACACAGGAAGAAGAACGCCTTTTTTCATTGTCAGACGGTATGGCCCGGGAAGCCTGCGGCGTAGGGCTTAAGGTTTTAGAAGGAAACATTCTGCGGACAGGTGAATTTGCCAGAAGGATGGAGAGAAGGAGAGAAGATATGAGCCATTTTACAAAAAAAGATATCTTAAGACTGGTGGAAGAGGAGGATGTGGAGTTTATCCGCCTGCAGTTCACGGATTTGTACGGCAATCTGAAAAATGCGGCTATCACAGTAAGCCAGTTGGAACGGGTGCTGGACAACAACTATGTATTTGACGGCTCCTGTGTGGACGGATTTGTGGATGACAATGATACGGATATGTTTCTGTGTCCGGATTTGAATACCTTCGTTATTTTTCCCTGGAGGCCGCAGCAGGGAAAGGTTGCCCGCCTAATCTGCGATATTCAGCGGCCCGACGGTACGCCCTATGAGAGCGATCCGCGGTATATTCTGAAAAAAGTTCTGGAGGAAGCAAAGAGCATGGGCTATCAGTTTGATGTAGGGCCGGAATGTGAATTTTTCCTCTTCCACACGGATGACAACGGGGAGCCTACCACCTTCAGCCGCGAGCGGGCAGGCTACTGTGATATGAGTCCGATTGATCTGGGAGAAAATGCAAGACGCGATATGGTTATGACCCTGGAGGAAATGGATTTCGAGGTGGAATCTTCCTTCCACGAGGTAGCCTCCGCACAGCATGAGATTGATTTCCGCTATGATGAGGCTCTTTTGACGGCGGACCAGATTATGACCTTCAAGCTGGCGGTAAGGGCCATTGCCCGGCGGTTCGGTCTTCACGCAACCTTTATGCCAAAGCCCAGGACAGAGGAAAATGGCTCCGGTATGCACACCAATATGTCCCTGTCCAGGAACGGAAAGAATATTTTTCAGGATTCCAATGATCCCAATGGACTTAGTAAGGAGGCATACTACTTTATCGGCGGTATTATGAAGCATGCCAGAGGTATTACGGCCATTACCAATCCCCTTGTTAATTCTTATAAGCGTCTGTTTCCGGCACAGCAGGCATCGGGCTATATGGCTCCCGGCTATGTGGCCTGGTCAGCCGTGAACCGCGCCCAGCTTATCCGTATTCCGGCACAGAGGGGCGAAAATGTGCGTATTGAGCTTCGAAGTCCCGACCCGTCCTGCAATCCTTATCTGGCTCTGGCCGTGTGTCTGGCCGCCGGACTGGAGGGAATCCGTGAGCAGATACTTCCGCCGGAACCGGTGAATCAGAGCAGCCGGCGGATGACGGAGAAGGAGCGGGCAGAGAGAGGCATTGAAGTCCTTCCCAGGAATTTAGAGGAAGCTTTGCTGGCTATGGAGGCGGACGAGCTGGTGACAAAGGTGCTGGGAGAGAAGGTCAGCCGCAGCTATTGCGAGGCGAAGCGCAGAGAGTGGGAGGAATACTGTACGCAGGTATCGGCCTGGGAGATTGACAGCTATCTTTACCGGATTTAGACGGCGGTTAGGACTTTTTGTTATAGTATGGTACAGGGGGATGTACATGACAAATATTATTGTTTTGTTTCCAAAGGCGAAAGATGCCGGAAATGTACGCAGCCTCCTGGTGCGGCATGGATTTTTGGTGTCTTCGGTCTGCACAACAGGGGCGCAGGCGCTGGCACAGGCGAATGTTCTGGGTGACGGGATTCTGGTCTGCGGTTACAAATATCCAGATATGATTTATTCGGAGCTGCGAACGGCCTTGCCCTCTCATTTTGAGATGATTTTGGTTGCCTCGCAGCGTGTCTTAAGCGAATGTGGAGATCCCGACTTAATATGCATTACATTGCCCATTAAGGTGCGGGATTTGTTAAATACCATAGATCTTATGGCAGAGCAGATAGCCCGTCGGAAAAAACGCCTGCGGCAGAAGCCGAAGATCCGCTCGGAGGAGGAGAAAAGGATCCTTCTGGAGGCAAAAAGTCTTCTGATGGAGCGGAACCATATGAGTGAAGAGGAGGCACACCGTTATATACAGAAATGCAGTATGGACAGCGGGACGAATTTGATGGAAACGGCACGGATGGTGTTGAGCCTTATGAATTTTTAACTCATGTTACAAGATATGAACAGTAATATACAGCAAAGAGCACAAAGTGATTTGCAGGCACATGCGCTTGTGACCGGAAATTGATTTCAAAAAGATTTACATTCATGGAGGTGTACTTTGAGGGATATTACGGAACTGGAACAGTAATATACAGCAAAGTGCACAAATCGATATCCAGGCGCATGTATCAGCGACTGGATATCGATTTCATGGAGGTGTACTTTGAGGGATATTACGGAACTGGAATAAGAAGGAGACTAAGATGAAGTTTACGAAAATGCATGGAATCGGTAACGATTATGTTTATGTGGACTGTACGAAGGAACCCTTAAAGAATCCGGAGGAAACAGCCCGCCTGGTAAGCGACCGGCACAAAGGAATCGGGGGAGACGGTCTGATTTTGATTCATCCGTCCGAAGAAGCAGATTTTGAGATGGCGATGTACAATGCGGACGGTTCCTACGGGAAAATGTGCGGAAACGGAATCCGCTGTGTGGCAAAATACGTATACGATCACGGCTTAACAGAAAAGACAGATCTGCGGATTATTTCCGGAGGAGCTGTCAAGTATCTGAAGCTGACCGTAGAGAACGGCAAGGTATCACAAGTAAGGGTAAATATGGGCGAACCGATTTTATGGCCTTCTCTTATTCCGGTGAAAGGGGAAGGAGAACGGCTTGTGGCGGAGCCGATTGCCGTTGACGGCCAGAACTACGAAATGACCTGTGTTTCGATGGGAAATCCCCATGCAGTTGTATTTTTGGAGGATATAAAGAGCCTGAAGCTGGAGGAATTGGGAGTGAAGTTCGAGACACATGAACGATTTCCGGATCGGGTGAATACGGAGTTTGTGCGTATCATTGATAAAGAAACCTTGGAAATGCGTGTGTGGGAGCGAGGCTCCGGGGAGACTATGGCCTGTGGGACAGGGGCTTGTGCGGTAGCTGTGGCTGCGGCTCTTAATGGTTTTGCCCAACGAAGCGTTACAGTTCGTTTGTTGGGAGGCGATCTGCGGATTGACTGGAGCGAGGAAGATAACTGCGTATATATGACCGGCCCTGCGGCTGAGGTGTTCCAAGGTGAGTTAGACATGGAGATGCTGCGGAATCAGAGATAAGACCGTGAAATGTGGTAAAGGTTTTTGGAGCAAGTTTATACCAGAGCAACGTAGGAATAAATGATAAATATATTGTACGTAAGGCCCTGACAGAATACTGGTTCTTTCTTAACTTTGGATATTTTTGTATCAGTCAGTATTTCAGATTTTGCTGTAAATATAATGTTCCGGCAAAACTGAATTTGACAGTGTATCCAAACATGAGAAAGAACCAGAATATGTCCGGGCCTTTTCAGCTATTTATTCCAGGGGACCACGAACAAATAGTGCATGGCCAGATTGCTTTCTTGATTGTTGAAACACAGTAAATATTTGTAAAAAGTTATTGTATTTTTTTGGAAATATGTTATACTAAATACGTTATAAAAACTGGTAAAATACTGGTTTTAAGGATTTCATAGGAAAACAATTCCGTTTTCCCATTCCCATAATAACAAAAAAGAATTTAAAGAGAGTGTGATGCCTATGAATGCCTTTTTACGGTCTTGCAGGATAAACAGGAAAACCGTATAATGAAAGGAGAACAAATTGAAAATCAAAATAAGCAAAATATTCCGTTTCCGAAAACGGGCCAACCGAAAGTACAAGGATGAACTGTTTCGGTTTATTCCCGCGAGCAACGAGCCAAACGGACATGCTGGCATGTCCATTTGGCGACTGCCGCGAGGGTCAAATATCCCGTAGCTTGCTGCGGGGTATTTGACTTTCCATGATAAAAGGGATCTGCTGTCTCTTTATAACGCCGTCAACGGCACGAATTACCAAGATCCGGAAGACCTGGAGATTAACACCCTGGAAAATGTCATTTATCTGAAAATGAAAAATGATCTGTCCTTCCTGGTGGGTGCCTCCATGAATCTGTATGAGCATCAGAGTACCTGGAACCCAAATATGCCTCTGCGCGGGCTGCTGTATTTTGCGGAGTTATATGAGCGGTACATCAACAGCAAAGGGTATCGCTTGTCCGGGAATACACGTATTCCTCTGCCGTTTCCCAATTACATTGTATTTTACAATGGCTTGGAAAGAGAAGCGGAGCAGATGGAACTTCGGTTATCGGAGGCATTTGAATCCGGGCGGGAGGGATGTGAGCCTGCGCTGGAATGTCGTGCTCTAATCTTAAATATCAATAGCGGACATAACCGTGAACTGATGGAGAAATGCCAAAGGCTGCAGGAGTATGCGGAGTTTATAGGAGAAATCCGCAGGAACCTTCAAAGAGGGATGGAATTGGAGAAGGCCTTGGGACAGGCAATCGAGTACTGTCTGGCACATGGAGTACTGACGGACATTTTGCGGAGAAGTCAGGCGGAGGTGCGTAGAATGTTGTTGGAAGAATATGACGAGGAGGCGGAACGGGAATATCTGCGGAAGGAAGCGATTGAGGAAGGCTTGGAGCGGGGAATTGAGCAAGGAATTGAACAGGGAATGAAATTAGGAATTGAGCAAGGAATTGAACAGGGAATGAAATTAGGAATTGAACAGGGCATTGAGCAAGGAATTGAGCAAGGTATGATACTTGGAAGCTTTGAGATTTTGGCTGAATTAGTAGACAAGAGTATTTTGTCTTTGGAGAAGGCAGGGGAGCAGCTTAAGGACAAAAAAGAGGAATTTATCCGTTGGTATCAGGAACAGAGATAAAAAGTATTTTTAATCCGGGCTATTTTCAATAGGGGGCTTGTGAGCAGAAGACAGAAGAAAACCTTTAATTTTTTATTGACAAAGCTCCCCATAACTGTTATATTTTGAAACAGAGCAAAGGCGTTCGATATAGGGAGAAGAACGCCTTTTTTGCGTTGAAATTTTTGCATAATTAGAAACAGTAAAAAGTTTTACAGTGAACAAAGCATTATAATTGGAAATCGATTTTATTCCAGCGTACTAAAAAGAATATTACAGAAATGAAACAGGAGGTCTCACCGCAATGTATAAGATAAACGAAAATTATTTAAAACTCCCAGGCAGCTATCTTTTTTCCACCATCGGCAAAAAGGTAGCCGCCTACACAGCGGCCCACCCGGAGAAAAACATCATCCGTCTGGGAATCGGTGATGTAACCCAGCCCCTGGCTCCGGCCATTATAGAAGCCATGCACAGCGCAGTAGACGAAATGGGCAGCGCCGAAACCTTCCGCGGTTATGCCCCGGATTTAGGCTATGAGTTCCTGCGAAATGCCATTGCCGAGGGAGATTACCGCTTGCGGGGCGCCGACATCAAAGCCGACGAAATCTTTGTAAGCGACGGCGCAAAGTGTGATTCCGGCAACATCCAGGAGATTTTCAGCACAGACAACCGAATTGCCGTCTGCGATCCCGTATACCCCGTCTATGTAGACACAAACGTTATGGCAGGCAGAACAGGAACCTACGATCCGGCAACAGAGATGTGGAGCGACATAATCTACATGCCCTGTCTGGCCGAAAACGGCTTTGCCCCGGAGCTTCCCAAAGAGACGCCCGATCTCATTTACCTGTGCTTCCCCAACAACCCCACCGGCTCCGCTGTCACCAAGGCTCAGCTACAGATATGGGTAGATTACGCCAACCGCACAGGAGCGGTCATTATCTACGATGCCGCCTACGAAGCCTATATTTCCGAAGAAAATGTCCCGCACACCATCTACGAATGTGAGGGAGCAAGAAGCTGTGCCATAGAGCTGAAAAGCTTCTCCAAAAATGCCGGCTTTACCGGTGTGCGCTTAGGCTATACGGTCATTCCCAAAGATTTGAAATGCGGCGATATATCCTTACACGCACTTTGGGCAAGACGTCACGGAACAAAATACAACGGCGCCCCCTACATTATCCAGCGGGCAGGCGAGGCAGTTTATTCCGATGCGGGAAAGGCTCAGTTAAAAAAACAGATAGCCTATTACATGAAAAATGCCAAAACTATCCGCGAGGGTCTTGAAGCTGCCGGTTATACCGTATCCGGCGGAGTCAACGCCCCTTATATCTGGCTGAAAACACCGGAAAATATGACTTCTTGGGAATTTTTTGATTATCTGCTGGAGAGAGCGGGCGTAGTCGGAACACCGGGATCTGGCTTCGGCCCAAGCGGAGAAGGATATTTCCGTCTGACTGCCTTTGGCTCTTACGAGAATACTCTGGCAGCTTTGGAGAGGATAAAACAAATTTAAAAAGAGAAAATTGTAATAAGCAGAGGCTGTGGATTTCTGCTGTTTGATGTCCCGGAAAGCAGACATTCAAATAGAGCGAAAACACAGCCTCTTTGCTTATTTTGAGGTTTTCAACTCCTGACAAATGCTTTCTAAAGAAGTTCCTATAGAAAAACATTTACATTGAAAAGAGATTTTACTATAATGGTCCTTAGAGAAAGCTGTGAGGGCAGGCATAGGTCCTCCCCAATGGCACAGGAGGGAAAGTATGGCGGCAGTACAGGTAAAAAAGGCGCAAATACAGGCGGAGCAGACGGTGTTTGCTCTGGATATCGGAACCCGTAGCATCATCGGAATGGTGGGAACGGTGGAGAATGAAAAGATCCGAATCATTGCCATTGAAAAAGAAGAGCATACGGAACGGGCAATGGTAGACGGGCAGATTGAGAATATAGATAAGGTGGCGGCTTTGGCCGGGAGAGTAAAGCAGAGGCTTGAAAGCAAGCTGCATTTTAAGCTGGAGCGCGTATGCGTGGCGGCAGCAGGCCGTGCTCTTCGGACGAAGCGGGCGGAATTTGAGATGGAGCTTCCGGGGACGGATTTGATAGACGACGAGGTAATCAGCCGCCTGGAGGCAGGAGCTATCAGTAAGGCGGAGGAAGCCTTTGATGCGGAAAATCGGGCCGCAGAGGACGGACGCCGCTTCTACCTGGTGGGCTACACGGTATGTCAGTATTATCTGGACAAATATATGATTTCCAGCCTGAAGGATCACCGGGGAAAAAGTGTGAAGGTGGATCTGATAGCGACCTTCCTGCCAAGCGAGGTAGTGGAAAGCCTCTACACCACCATGAACAAAATCGGGCTGGAGGTGGCAAGTATCACTTTGGAGCCAATAGCGGCTATCAATGCGGCTATTCCGGCCAATCTCCGGCTTCTCAATCTGGTGATGGTGGATATTGGCGCGGGAACTTCGGATATTGCCGCCTGTACGGACGGAAGTGTTACGGGATATACAATGGCGACCGTGGCCGGTGACGAAGTGACGGAAACCCTGATGAAAGAGTACCTGGTGGATTTCCAGATGGCGGAGTCCATGAAGGCCCAGGCCGATCAGCAGGAGGAAATCACCTTTACGGATATTTTAGGCTTTGAGCAGAGCATATCCAGGGAGGAGCTTTTGGAGTGCATCCAGGATACGACGGATCTTCTTTGCCGTGAAATTGCGGAAAAAATACTGGAGATTAACGGAAATGCACCCTCAGCGCTGTTTCTGGCAGGCGGCGGCAGTAAGCTTACGGGGGTAAAGGACGGGCTGACGGCAGCCTTGCAGATGGATGCCAAGCGTGTTGCCATAGCCGGAAATAATTTCCGAACAAGCGCTTTTTCCGATGAATACGATCTTAACAACCCGGAGTATGCAACGCCTCTTGGAATCGTAGTTTCTTCGGGACTGAACCTGATTAATGCCAGCTTCCGGGTGATTTTGAACGGCCGGCCGGCCAATCTGTTCCGAAGCGGAAGCTTTACGGCTCTCAACCTTCTGATGATGAACGGGTTCAGCTTTCTTGATATTATGGGACGCAGCGGCGCCAATCTGGTTGTGACGGTGAACGGCAGGCGCAAGGTGTTCTATGGCACCCCCGTGGAGCCGGCAACTCTGTTTATCAATAAAAAGGAAGGCCGGCTGTCGGAGATTATCCAGGCCGGAGATGAGATTGATTTTACACCGGCTGTATCCGGCGTGTCGGCCAAGGCCTGTCTTGGCGATATTGAAGGGGCGGCGGACGCCGTGGAGCTGACATTGAACGGAATGTCTGCGGATCTGGAAACACAGTTGAAAATGGGCGATGCCATAGTGATGCGTAAGCCCGGGGAGGAAGCGGAGCCAGAGAAGACGGACGAAGCTTCGGGAGCGGCAGAAGCGGAAGAGGCAGCAGAAGCGCAGGAAGCGGCAAAGGCGGGAGGGACAGCCAGGCTTGAGACAACATTGGATTCCGGGAAGAGAGCTGCACTGACGAGAACCTTAGAAGCAGACAAACCGGTTGCCGCGGCGAGAACACCGGAAGAGAAAATGGCTGCGGCAGAACGTGTGCCGGAAGTCAAGAGGGCAGTTGCTCCGGGAAATGTGCCAGAAGCAGAAAAAGCAGCTGTGCCGGGAAATGCATCAGAAGCAGAAAAAGCAGTTATGCAAATGAGAACGCCGGATACAGAAAAGGCAGCTGCACCGGAGGCAGAAAAAATAGTTATGCCGGAACGAGTATTGGAAGCGCAAAAAGTAATTATGCCGAAGCCGGCAGCAGAAGCTGCAAAGTCAGATATGCCTGTGGGAACAACAGACGTATCGGAAGCAGCGGAAAGCGAAGAGCCTGTTGAGGAATTGAGAACAGAAGAGGTATCAAAGCCAGTTCTGAATCCCCAGGGAAATTTTGCACAGCGTTCCGTCCTGGCAGCAAACGCCTCAATGTCCCGGAATGCGGAAAAGGAAGCAATGTCCCCAGGGCCGCGGGAGATACATTTTCATCTGAACGGTATGCCTATCAGCCTGCCCGGAAAAGCAGACGGAACCCCCTATTTTCTGATGGATATGATTCAGTATTCCGGGATTGATCTGAAGCAGCCCAAGGGACGGATTGTCCTCAGTGTAAACGGAGTGCAGGGCTTGTTCCAGCAGGAGCTGAGAGAAGGGGATAATATCCGAATTGAGGAAGAAATGTAGTTATATAAAATTTACAAACAACCATATCATTTTCGCGACTGAGAAGGAAAATTTTTATGAAGACAGCAGATATCCATGTACACATATTCCCGGATAAGCTGGCGGAAAAGGCGGCTCATTCCATCGGAGAATTTTACGACAAAACCGCTTATACCATCGCGAGCACAGACCGCCTGGCGGAAGAGCTTGCCCAGGCCGGCATCAGCCGCTGCGTAATCAGCAATTCCGCGACTACGCCGAAACAGGTGCACAACATCAATACCTTTTTGGCCCAGGCCGCCCAGGAGCATCCCGGCTTTATCGGTTTTGGCTCTCTGTATCCGGGAATGGAGGGATATGAGGAGGAGCTGGATCGGATGGAAGAGCTTGGCCTTCGGGGACTTAAGATTCATCCCGATTTTCAGAAGGTTCCCATTGATGCCTCCTGCGGCATTGAAATGTACCGTTCCATCGCCAGAAGAGGGCTGCCGGTGCTGTTTCATATGGGCGATGACCGCTACGATTTTTCTTCTCCGGAGCGTTTGACAAATCTTCTTCGGAAGGTGCCGGACTTGAAGGTGATTGCCGCTCATTTCGGAGGGTGGACGGTTTGGGAGAGATCTCTCAATCATCCGCAGCCGGAGAATGTTCTCTATGATACCTCCAGCACCATTCCTCTTGTGCCGAGAGAGCTGGTATACCGCATGTTCGACCGCTTCGGGCCGGAACGGTTTTTATTCGGCTCCGATTTTCCCATGTGGAAGCCAAAAGACGCGGTGGAGCAGGTTTTGAGCTTTGACTTGGGGGAGGATGTGATGGAAAAGATTCTCTATGGGAATTTCTGCAGGCTGCTGGGGCGCGCCTGAAAAGTCAGGCGCAGACTATTCCGTCCTCACCTCCCCATCCTGCGTACTCAGCAGCAGCCGGCATTGATCCAGATATTCATTCATCTGCCCCTCCCATTGATGAAAGACCTCCTCATCGTAAGGAATCCGATCCTGATCAAAGGAAAAAGAACTTCCCGCAATCTGAAGAATCTCCCCGTGCTCTCCTAAGCGAAATACCTGATAAACATACCCGCCATAGGTATCCCGATCCTCCCTGTGCACCCGCATCAGAAAAGGCGTCCCGTCCCGCTCTCCAAGATAAATGTTATTCCATCCGGCCCGGGCAGTATGAGCGCCCTCGGAGTATAGAATGTCCCCGTTTTCATTCTTAAAAAGCACAATCCCGCTGTCCCCGTCTCCGATATTCCCCGTATAAACCTCAGCCGTTTCCAGCCCGTCCCCATCTCCGAAATCAGCTTTTACGTCATATACTTTGGAATAATACGTTTCAATCGGATCTATCCCTTCCATTTCCGGAAAGCCGTGAATATCCGCATACCAGGTATCCGGGGTAAACGGCTCATAAGCAATCCCGCTGCCGTACCATGCACTTTCCAGAGCCGCATGGGTAATCACATTATCCTCAAAACGAAGGGTGCACAGCGGATTGATCCAGGAAAATCCGTCTTCCGCAAGTGCGGCAAATTCCTCAAAGTCCACATCCTCATAGTGAACCGCATTCATCGCCCGGTTCACCCGGAAAACACAGTCCCCGGCAAATGCAAGAAAGGGAAGCTCATCAACGGAATCCTCCGTAAGCATATTATTCACCACATAGCGGTCAATCCCCATAGCGCTCCGGGAAATGCTTTGGATATTCAGCCGGAAGGTCCCGTTCAAATCCTCTCTGGCCAAAAGCGTTTCCAGATCCGACCTGGACAGGTAGGGAATCGACATATCTGACAGCATTTCATCCTGAAAACCGGAAGGAGAACTCTCGCTGCGGGAGGATTCCGTCTGCCCCTGTGCTTGATCCGAATCTGATTTTACAAGCTCACACCGAAGCCCAAAGCCAAATGCCGGCAGAAAGCTTTCCACCTCCTCAGGAAGCATATTTACCCAGAGCTGAGAATACTCCGGCGCCACATCCAGAATTTCCACGGAATGTAAAAATTCCGCCTCCTGCATCTGTCCGTCCTTATCCGGTTCCTGACGGTAGATATCAAGCAAATCCCCGGGCTGCGCCTCAGGCGCCATACCAAGGGGCAGGGCAAAACGATAACAGTTTCCCTCCCCGGGCTGCAAAGCAAAGGGTCCGCGCCCCATCACCTCGATTTTCTCGGCTTTGTGGGAAAACTGCCCGGGATAAGTTTCCATAATGGAGATCTCTTCTCCCTTTGGAAAGGTAATGCGAATGAGATCCCCGGCCTCCAGTCCGTCAAAATCAATCTCTATATATGGCTCCACACGGTCCGCCTCAGGAATATCCATATCTCCAAGACGGGGAACATGCACGACCATAGGAAGCGTTTCCCCCTCCATATCCGCATAAGCCACAATACCATAGAACACAGTTTCTTCATCAGCTTGCGTTTCAGGATTCTTCGGATTGGCCAGAAATTGAAGCGCCAGTATTCCGCAGACGACAGCGGCGGCAACCGCAAGAATCCGGGCAGGCTTCCGGTACTGAAGGACATGCTCTATACGGTTTTTCGTGTCTCCCTCTCCAAAGGCAATGGGAAGGCCCTTCACCATGCGGTGGCCCGAGGCCAGAGCCAGAAGAGAGGCCGAGTATTCCTTTTTCACGCTGCTTCCGAGCCGGCGTATTACAGCCTCGTCACAGGACATTTCCATATCCTGCTCACTTAAGAAAAAGGCCAGCCAGACAAAGGGATTGAACCAGTGAAGGCAGAGAGCCAGATAAGCCAGCATCCGAAAGAGAGGATCTCTTCTGCGGATGTGGATCTGCTCATGGAGAAGCATATAGCGCTCTTCCTCCGGGTCAAGAGCCTGGGAAAGATAAATACGGGGCCGGATCAGGCCATAGACAAAGGGCGTCCCATGCCCCGGCATCCGGTAAATATTCCCTCCTTCATGGGAAGCCTTTTTCAGCTTTTTGCGAAGACGAAGAAGGGAACAAATGCTGTAAATCAGCATAGCCGCAATTCCCAGAATCCAAATCCATGCGCCGAAAAACAGCCAGATTTGCAGGGGATTGACAGAAGCTGCCGGATTGCCGGCCGGAAGAGAAGCGTTCAGAGCATCACTGACGCCGGGAACAGGCAGACTGACCTGAGGCTCCGTCTGATATCCGATATTTTTCGGGATGTATTCCATTCGTCCCTCTGTGGAAGCACTTTTTTCCAGGATACCCAAAAGAGAGATATCCGCGGAAAAGGATACGGGACAGAGAAGCCGGAACAGCACTACGGCCCAGAGAGCATAGGAAAAAATCCTGGGGGCTTTTCCAAGGCACAGCCGGACAATCAGCATGGCCAGAATAATCACACTTCCCGTAAGGCTCATATTTAAAATATGGATAAAAATCTGTTCCATCATGGGTTTCCTCCTTCCGTATCCTCCTCATACGCTTCAATCAGCCTCCGAAGCTCCGCCACCTCCCGGCTGCTCAGTTTTTTCCTTCTGGAAAATGCGGTGAGAAAGCGCGGCAGGGAACCGTCAAAATTCTCCATCAAAAACTGTTCTCCCTGAGCGGCCTGAAAGTCCTCTCTGGTTGTTTTGATTTCCACGGTGCCGCCTACATTTTCAAAGAGATTCCGCAGGCAGAGCCGTTTCAGCATGGTGTAGGTGGTGGTCCGCTTCCACTCAAAGGTCTGTTCACATAGCTTTACCAGTTCTCCGGTGGTAATTGGCGCATGTTTCCAAATCAAATCGGCAAATTTCTGTTCCATTTCTCCCAGTTTATAAGGTTCCATTGTGCTCCTCCTTATAGTTTTATTCCTGCCCGCAGACATAAAATGTCTAACGATATTAGACGAATATAGTCTAACACTATTAGACAAAACTGTCAACCGGAAAAAGAAGGCGTAACTACTTTTAAAATATTAGTACTTGACATTACATAGTAGTTGGCGTAATATAATAGCATAAGCAAGACCAACTGCATCGCAATTTCCGTGCATCAGTTATCATAAGGGAAACCAGGCACATGCGCTAGTGACTGGAAATTGATTTCATAGGAGTGTATTGTGAGCGCTATTACGGAACTGGAAACAGTAATATCGCTCAAAGTGCACAAATCAATTTACAGGCACACGCATTTGTGACTGGAAATTGATTTCATACGGGTGTACTGTGAGCGGTATTACGGAACTGGAATGGAGGGTGCGCATGAATCCACAATTTAAAAAAGGAGTATTAGAGCTTATCGTTCTGGAATCCGTGCGCAAGAAAGATATGTACGGATACGAGCTGGTGGAGGAGGTTTCCCAGGTCATTGATGTGAACGAGGGAACCATCTATCCGCTTTTAAAAAGGCTCACCAACGAACATTATTTTGAAACCTATCTGCGGGAATCCTCCGAGGGTCCGCCGCGGAAATATTATCATCTCACCGCCGCGGGAATCCTCTACCGAGATTCTTTGGAAGGGGAGTGGGAGGAATTTCAGATGAGGGTCAGTCGATTTTTGAAGGAGGCAAAAGAACATGAATAAAGAGATATTTTTGGAAGAGCTGCGCGGATACCTCCGGATACTGGAGGATCAGGAGCAGGAAGACATACTGGAAGAATATGCACAGCACATAGATATGAAGCTTCAGAAGGGCTTAAGCGAAGAGGAGGCCATCCGGGACTTCGGTTCCATGCGGGAGCTGGCGGCGGAGATACTGGAGGCTTATCATGTAAAGCCTGAATTTGACAAAAAATCTTCCTCCTATCAGCCGGAAATCAAATGGAACAAAATGAAAGATACAGGAAAGCAGTTTCGGAAAATGGGAAGCTTTCTGAAAAATAAAACAAAAGCCTGTATACACGGAATCAGCAGATGCTTCCACTGGTGCGGCAGAAAATGCCGGGCGCTGGCCTTGTGGGTATGGAAGCCTTTTTCAAAGGCAGGCACGGGAACAAAAGATGGAAAAACGGAAGAAGCTTTTATACATATGCAGGATACCGGCCTGACAGGTAGGGAAGCAGGGGATTTTCCGGTAAATCATATGGACCGCACCCCGCAGATGCCTAAAGAGGAGGGGAGTTTGAATATTGTGAAAACCGTGAACATAGCACAAAGACGAAAAAGGGGATGGATCTCAGCCTTTCTTCGGGGACTTATAAAGACATGGGAACTGTTCACAGCCTTCTGCATCTGGTGGATACGCCTGTTCTGGAATCTGCTCTGGCTGTTTATGGCGCTGTTTTTCGGCGGCATGGCGCTGATTACGCTGGCAGGTGTAGGAACCATATTGGTGCTTTTGCCTCAGGGCTATCCGATGGTGGGAATGCTGCTTATCTGCCTGGGCGGAATGTTGTGCATGGGAACTCTGTGCTGCGGCTCTTACAGCCTGATACTGCGCAGAAAAAAAGAGGAGCAGGAAACAGAGAAGCGTAAAACAGAGAAGCGGGAAACGGAGAAGCAGGAAAAAGAGAAACGGGAAACAGCGGAGCAAGAAACAGAAGCACAAGGGCAGAAAAGTGCGGAAGAAGTGTATTGATTGGGATATTACGGAACCGAAATAGTCCGGCTAAGAAATCTCAAGTGTTTATAAGAAATACTTTTAGCCGAACGGTAAAGTCGCAAAGGCGCACGAGAGGAACTTTTATGAGTGCCCTTTCGAGTAAAAGTTTCTCTCATTACAGGTGTGCCGAAGTGACTTTACCCTTTAGTGCCGTCGCGCAGCGACTATAGATAGGAGAAAGAAAATGAAAAAGATGCATAAAATATTAATCGCAGTTTTCTGCGCCGGCGTTCTGCTGACAGGAATCGGCGCCGGCGTCCTGATTACGGAATTTTCCGCTCTGTCCTACGGAGGGAAAGAGCTTCTGGGAAAGACGGATATGCGGACGGAAAATTTTGACGTCAAGTTCGAGCCGGGAGAAGAAAGCGTCTGTATTACAGGCTGGTACAATTGGAAACAGGAGGAAGTATTGACAGACGAAGCCGTTCCGGAAAATACGGTCCGCTTCCGCGCAACCTACAATGGAGAGCGGATATTGCCTCATGCCGTGTGGGAAGAGGAAAATAACCAGGCTGCTTTGCTGTGGCGCTGGGTTTCGGAGGAAGACGATATGGAACTGATGATGAAAGCCAAGGATCTGTTCCTTGAAAATCTGAAAGAGGGTCGGATTATATCCTTCGACACTCCGGGAATGGAGGAGGTTACGGTCACAGTCAACCCGGCTAATAAGGACGATGTACATCTGGTTTGGTAGCACATTTTTCCAAAAACTTTTATTGTAAGAAATCCGTAAGAAATATCACGATCCTTTTGTAAGAAATATTTCCTACTATAAATACAGGCTTGAAGAATGTGACTGATACAAAATAGGTTATTTTGCGGCAGTCCATGCATAAGGAAGGAGAACAACAATGAACGAATGTGTGCTGGTGGTGGACGACGACCGGGAGATTGTAAAGGCTATAGGTCTTCTTCTGGAAAAGGAAGGCTACCAGGTGCTGAAAGCCTATGACGGCATGGAAGCCCTGGAGCTTGTGGCAGAGCATCCGGTAAGGCTGATCATCATGGATGTGATGATGCCGAAGCTTGACGGACTTTCCGCCGTAATGAAAATCCGGGAGCGGAAAAATCTTCCAATCATTGTCCTGAGCGCCAAGAGCGAGGACACCGACAAGGTTCTGGGGCTTTCTATGGGAGCGGACGACTATGTGTCAAAACCTTTCAATCCCCAAGAATTGGCGGCCCGGGTGAAAAGCCATCTGAGACGGTACACATCCCTGGGAGATATCCACGCACAGCAGCAGGCAGACGAGATACACAACGGCCGCCTCTGCTACTGCATGGAGGAGCGCACCCTCTATGCAGACGGAGAACCGGTGAAGCTTACCGCCACGGAGACGAAGATCGTGGATCTCCTGATGCGGAACCGGGGCCGGATCTTCCCGGCGGAGGAAATCTACCAGCGGGTCTGGGAGGAGGAAGCCTTTGCCCCGGAAAATACGGTGATGGTCCACATTCGGCGCATTCGGGAAAAAATTGAACTCAATCCTAAGGAGCCAGAATATTTAAAGGTGGTGTGGGGAATTGGATACAAAATGGAGAAAATTGAGAATCATTGTTAGCTTTACGTCATTCTTTTTGGGAATGACCCTGTTACTTGGAAATTTCCTGTCTATGCTTAGTCTTATCGGCAGCAGACCGGAAAACCTGAAAAGCCGCATAGGAACCGATTACCAGGAACATCCTGATTTCCGTCTCTATATGTCGAGCCGTCTGGAGGAGCTGCTTGGCGTGGCAACCGGCGGCAAGGGATGGAATAACTACGGAGTGTGCTTCGAGGGGGACAGCTATTATTTTTATGACAGGTATTATGACGGTTATTATGACAATGTCTGGTGGGACTATCCCGAGAGAACTGCAACCGTAGTGCAGGAGGCGGAGGCGGTATATGAGGACAAGCCTAGTGTTGAGGCTTCGGAGGATGAGGAGGCCGTCGCAGGAGGGATTCCGGCTGAACAGGGGATTGCAGACGAAAGATGGGAGGAGATACAAAGGGAGTTCGGCATAGCGGACGACACTCTGGATGCGCTGAAACGGGAATTTGGAGTTTCAGATAACGGAGCGCCTGAGAATCAAAAGGAGGCCCTGGAAGCCTATATGAAGGAATATGCCAGGGACAAGAATCTCCGTTATGCCATTATTTACCAGGGAAAGCTTCTTTATACAAATATGGAGCAGCTGGAGCCTAAGGTGGGACAGGAGCTTAACAATCCCGATTTCCAGGGGTATCTTCCGGCAGAGGAGGAGTATAATTTCTGCCTGTGGTACAACGAAAAGGGCGACGGAAAGGTGCGTATCAGCAAGGACGGCCGGGAGCTGGATATCTATGGGGACGGCGTGTATACGGAGGACAGCCTTTGGTATGTGCCGGGCTATACGAATTTTAATGTGGATGAATCCGCAAAGGATGCCGTGATTTTTATGGCGGCAGCCAGAAATCCGAAGCTTTATATTACAGGCAATTATTCGGAGTATGGAGTAGTGCAGAGCGGGGGAGGGCTTTATTGGATGGAGAAGCAGCAGATAAGCCGTTATGAGCGTTATCAGGCGGTAAAATGGAAGCTGCTTGCGGCCCTCTTTTTGCTGACCTTGTCGGTGCTTCTTTGGAAGGATAAGCGCCGGGCGGATGCGGCCGTTGGCAAGTTTTTGGGGCGTGTCTGGACGGAGCCGAAGATAATGCTGTTTGTGGGAGTTCCGCTTGTATTTTTGTTTACGGGAGGCAGAGAGATTCTCAGGGAGCTTATATGGCTCTATGAGGACGGCGTATACATGAGCATGGAAGAGCTTGGATATTATGCCGGACAGCTTGCCGTCAGAGGAGCGTTCCTTACGGCAGTATTCTGGATGGTTTATCTGGGTGTCTTGGATCTGCGGGTCAATAAGGGAAATCGGAAGTCTCTTTTGGGTCCGGTGATACGCAGTATGCGTGCGAAGGAACTGAAGCTTTCCGTGCAGAGGCGGATGGTGGAGCGTTATTGTCAGGTGTTTGTGCCTGCGGTGCTGTTTTCCGTATTTTCCGTTACGGCGGCTTTATACTACCGTGTCCGTGATTTTTATTGGAATGAGCCGGGAATTGTATTATTGATTTTGGCTTTGGTTTCCGGTGTGCTGCTTTTGGTTTCCGGGGTTTGGAATCTGCGCAGGAATAAAGAGCTTGCGAAGGATTTGGGGGCTTTGGCGGATCAGATCGCGGCGATTCGGGAAGGAAATCTCACCGGGCGGCTTCATTTGCCGGAGGATGCGGATCTGAAAACGGCGGCGGAGAACCTCAATGAGATTCAGCAGGGAATGGAGACGGCCCTTCGGGAGCAGACGAAGAGTGAGCGCATGAAGGTGGAGCTGGTGGCGAATGTGTCCCATGATATTAAGACGCCGCTGACTTCGATTGTGAGTTATGTGGAGCTTCTTAAGCAGGAGGATTTGCCGGAGCATGTGAAGGAGTATGTGCAGATTCTGGGAGAGAAGTCGGAACGGCTGAAAACGATGGTGCAGGATGTGTTTGAGGTGAGCAAGGCGGCTTCCAATCAGCTGCCGGTGAATTTGGAACAATTGGATCTTGGGAAGCTGCTTCGGCAGACGCTTGCGGATATGAATGTGCAGATTTCACAGAGCGGGCTGGCTATGCGGACGACGATTCCGGAGGAGCCGGTGATGATTGTGGCGGATGGGCAGAGGCTTTACCGCGTATTTCAGAATCTGATTCAGAATGCCCTTAAGTATTCTTTGAATGGGTCGCGGATCTTTCTTACCCTGACGGATGAGGGGAGTGTGGCTGTGGCGAATATTAAGAATACTTCCGGGGTGGAGCTTGATGATGGCGTTGATTTTACGGAACGGTTTGTGCGGGGAGATGCAAGCAGGACCGATGGCGGCAGCGGGCTTGGACTTTCCATTGCAAGGAGCTTTACGGAGGCTTGCGGGGGGACGTTTAAGGTGGAGCTGAATGCGGACTTGTTTACGGTGACGGTTGTGTTTCCGAAAGTTTCTTGATTGAGGTGTGACTTTTTGGGGGAATGGGCATAGGATGGTAGGGGTGGACGGCTCCGAGACAGGCCGGGCGCTGAGAATTTTCCATATCCTGTGTTCGGACGGTTTGGCCGACATCTGTCTGCTCCTGGCGGACTTTGTGGGGAGGTTTTTGAGGCTTTGCCCTTTCAGATCTTGAACAAAGTTCGCCAGTATCAGACATCTGTCGCCAAACAGCCGGACACTGGATATAGGAAAATCCTCAGCACCCGGCCTGTCTCGGAGCCTGGGGTTGGATGTGGTACGTTGGAAAATCTGCCTTGGATGTGGTATGTAGGAAAGTTTGCCTTGAGTGGGGGGATGTGGTATGTAGGGAAGTCTGACTTGGGTGGGGTGTTGGGATGGGGGTTTTAGAATTTTGAAAGGGGAGATTGGCTGTGGAAGAGGTTTTGGTGGAATGGGCGAAGGCGGTACATAGGGAGAATCCGGTGGTGGATGCGCATTTGGATTTGGCGGCGGAGGTTTATAGGCGCAGGATTTATGGGGAGCGGGATGTGGTGGAGCGGAGGTATCTTCGGCGTTTTTTGGAGGCTGGGGTGAATGTTTGTGTTTCTTCGGTGTTTGTGGCTTCGGGGGATCTGCCGGAGAAGGGGCTGCATGTGGCGATGGCGCAGATTGCGGCGCTTCGGGAGGATTTGGAGCCGGTGCGGGATGTGATTGGTGTTGTGACGAGCCGGGCGGAGCTGGAAGGGGCTTTGCGGGATGGGAGGATTGCGGTTCTTTTGTCGCTGGAGGGGCTTGATCCGGTTGGGGGGGATCTTTATCTGCTTCGGGCTTTTTATGATCTGGGGGTGCGGGGGGCCGGGCTTACCTGGAGCCGGCCGAATGTGTTTGCCAGGGGGTGCTGTAAGGCGGGGGAGATGAAGGAGATTCGCGGAGGGCTGACGGAGCTTGGGCGGGAGGCTGTGGCGAAGATGGAGGAGCTTGGGATGTATGTGGATGTGAGCCATTTGAATAATGATGGGTTTGCGGATGTTTTGGAGTGTGCCAAGAGGCCGTTTGTGGCAAGTCATTCGGATGCCTGGACCGTGCATGAGAATTATCGGAATCTGCGGGATGAACAGATTGCGGCGTTGGCTTCCTGCGGAGGGGTGATTGGCGTGAATGCCTGCGGAACGATTGCAGGGGCTGCGCCTTATCCAAGGGAGGAGGCGCTTGAGTGCCTTTGCCGGCATGTGGAGCATATGGTGTGTGTGGCCGGGGCGGAGCATGTGGGGTTGGGGTTTGATCTCTGTAATGGGCTTTCGGCTGCTACGCCGCGGCTTTGCTTTGAGACGGAGGAGGATGATCTTTTGCTGCATCACGGGGAGATGGTGATGCTCAGCGCCAGGCTTTTGGAGCGCGGGATGACGGAGGATACGCTTGCGGGGGTGATTGGGGGGAATTTTCTCAGGTATTTTCGGAAGGTGCTTTTGTAGATAGTTTTTTTATAACAGTGAAAGGAAATAGCGGAGCAGGTCGGCGCCGTTTTCCATGCGGATGTCGGCGTATTCGAAACACATGCGTTCCGGGTGCCACTGGACGCCGAGGATGGGCAGGCGTTCGTGGTATATGGCTTCGATAACGAAGTCGTGGCTGTATTGAGCCACTAAAAGCCCGTCGCCGACAGCGCCTATGCCCTGGTGGTGGGCGCTGTTTGTTATGGGGGAGCTTCCGTACAGACGCTCGGGGAAGGTTCCTCCTGCGGCTTTTGTGGGGTGGATTTTATCGCCGTTTTTGCGGATTGCGGGGATCTTATTATGTATATTTGCGGAAGGGGCGGTTGGCTGCGGCGGGGCGTATGCGTGGACGAGCTGTGAGGCTTCCGGCAAGTCCTGGAGGATGGTTCCGCCGAAGTGGACATTTATGATCTGGAGTCCTTTGCAGATGCCGAGGATGGGCTTTTCGGCCCGGATGAAGGAATCCAGTGTCCGAAGCTGGAGGCAGTCCAGCTGTTCGTCGATGTCCCGGGAGCCTTCGTTGGCGGCTCCGAAGAGGGGCGGGGCAATGTCTCCGCCTCCGGGAAGAATAAGGCCGTCGTAGTCGTAGGGACAGTAGCTGAGCCGGGGGAGGGAGAGGGGAGGCGCCGGCTTTGTCTGGCAGGGAGCGGGAGAGGGGGCTTTGGGCGGTAAGGTGTCACAGGAGGCGCCCAGTCTTGCGAAGGCGTTTTGATAATTGACGGTGGAATCGGCGTATCCGGCGATCAAAAGTTTTTTCATGGTAAGGTCTCCTTATGCAGATTCAATGGGGATATCCTCGCGGACAAGAGGACGCTTGCCTTTTGTCTTTCTGAGGGTATGGAATGAAGATAAAACAGGGTTTTATAAAATATATGAAAAAGTATGAAGAAAAAGACGAGCTGTTTTCGTTATACTTTTTAGAACCGTGTTTTGATGTGGATTCCTTGTAATCCTGCGAAGTGTGTTACTGGTCACGGAGTGAACAGTAACTTTTTGGGAAATGAAGAAATTGGGAATTAAAACTTAAGATTTTATGAAATCTATTGATCTTATGGATAAATGTGTTATTGTATTATTCAAGTAATACAAAAGAAGATATTTTTGCAGCAAGCCGTAATATTTTTTTAGTATATGAATCCATTTTCAAATCTGTGTATTTGCGGCCGGAGATTCGGCCCAAGGTGTGGGGGAAGAATATTGCGGAACGAAAAAATAAGAAGGAGGAGCGGTATGAGCGCACTCGTGGAGGTAAGCGATATCTGCAAGGTCTACAATCCGGGAGAAAATGAAGTGCGGGCGCTGGACCATGTGAGCCTTACCATTAACAAAGGAGAATTTGTAGCTATCATCGGCCAGTCCGGTTCCGGCAAATCCACGCTGATGAATATGCTTGGCTGTCTGGATGTCCCGACCTCCGGGAAATATTACCTGAACGGAAAGGATGTTTCCAAGCTTACGGATGATGAGCAGTCGGATATCCGCAATCTGGAGATTGGCTTTATCTTTCAGGGCTTTAATCTGATCAGCAATCTGACGGCTATTGAAAATGTGGAGCTTCCGCTGATTTACAGGGGTGTGGGCAAACGGGAACGTCATAAGCTTGCGGTGGACGCCCTTAAGATTGTGGGCCTGTCCCACCGTCTCAATCACCGGCCGAATGAAATGTCCGGCGGACAGCAGCAGAGGGTTGCCATTGCAAGAGCCATTGCAGCCAAGCCGCCGGTGATACTGGCCGACGAGCCTACGGGTAATCTGGACTCGGCGTCCAGTAAGGAAATTTTGCAGATTCTGAAAGAGCTGTATGTGGGCGGCAGAACGGTGATTCTGATTACCCACGACGACGGCATTGCGGCTCAGGCAAAGCGGGTGATCCGCATCATGGACGGAAAGATAGAATCTGATAAAACGCTGGAGCAGAATTGAGTATGCCAATCTGAGAAAACAGCTTCAATCTGATATGGAAAATGAGGAGAATCGGTGATGTTTAGAAGAAAAAAGAATGAGCAGGAAGCGGAAATGACAGTGGAGGAGAGAAGCCCCCTGGATGAGTGGGAGGATTCCTTACAGGAGGATTTGGGAGGAAAGCCGAAGAAACGCCTTTTCTTTTGGAAAAAGAAAGAAGGGGCGGAAGAAATGACCCCGGAGCAGAAGAAAAAGCGCAGAAAGCGTCTGATTATCGGCGGGATCGTAGTTGTGATTCTGGCTTTGAATATTGTGCCGAAGCTTTTTGCACCGGAGGTTCTGCCGGTCGTAAGCGTAGCGGAGGCTTACCAGGGAACGGTGGAACAGACCATCGAGGGAAGCGGAAGCGTGAAGTCGGAGCAGGTAAAGACGTATTTTTCTCCCGTATCGGCTACGGTTTCCGAGTTTGATCTGAAGGTGGGCGATACGGTGGAGGCAGGCTCTACGCTTCTGACTTATGATGCGGCGGAATTGGAGGATCTCTATCAGCAGGCAGAGCTGACAGGAAGCGCCGCAGGTTATGGCTATCAGGATGCCATTACAAGAGATAATAAAAATGTATCCGAGTATAATCGTTCCTCGGCAGCTCTGGGAATTTTGGAGCAGCAGGTGGAGGATGAGAAGAATGAATATGAGCATGTGCAGGATCGCATTACGGAGTATACGGAAAAGCAGGCGGCCTCATCTATAGAGCTGAACAACCGACAGATTGAGTTAGAGGATGCAAATATTGAGCTTAGGACGGCGCAGACACGGCTGGAGGAGCTGGAGAAGGCTACACCGTCAGATGTATCGGAGGAGAAAGCAGCTCTTCAGGCAGCCATAGCATCAGCAACAGCAAAGCGGAATAATGCTCAGAAGCGGATTGAAGAAGAACAGAACAATCTCAACGAGATCAATGAAAAGCTGAATAAATATCAGGATCGTCTGAAAGATTCTTCGGAAGAGCTTGAAAAGCTTCAGACCAATAAGGCAAAGGAGGAAGGAATCAAGGATTCCACGGATGCTTCCAGACTGACCTCGGCAGCCCGCAATGAGCTTTCCGCCAATAATAATTTGAGCAATCTCAATGCGCAGATGACCAAGGACGAGATTAATGAAGGAAAGGCCGGAATCCGGGCGGAATTTTCCGGTGTGGTTACGGAAGTGACGGCAGTTGCCGGCGGTCCCGCGGCTAAGGGCGGGAGCCTCTTTACCGTGGCAAGCAATGAGGATGTTGTGGTAGATATGTCCGTAACAAGATTTGACCTGGAAAAGCTGGAGGTGGGCCAGAGCGCCGAAATCAATCTGGCTGGAAAAACCTACACCGGAAAGGTGAGCAAGCTGAGCCGTCTGGCGGCGGAGAACAGCAAGGGAACGCCGGTAGTCAGTGCCGAGATACATATTGACAACCCGGACGAGAACATTTACCTGGGACTGGAGGCTAAGGTGGCAGTAAGCGGCCGCAAAGCGGAAAATGTGGTTGTAGTTCCGGTGGAGGCAGTCAATACAGGCGTGGACGGAAGCTTCTGCTATGTGGTGGATGAGAACGGCGTCGTTGCCGTAAGAGAAGTGGTGACCGGCCTTGCATCCTCTATGGAGGTTGAGATTCAGTCAGGCTTAAGCGCCGGAGATAAGGTTATCCGCAATACCACCGGAATGTTGGTGGAAGAGGGGATGAGAGTTACGGCTGTGGAGGAATAGAGATGGCACAATTACTGGAATATATAAAAATGGCCGTGGATAATATCCGGGCCAACAAGGGCCGTTCCATTCTGACCATGCTTGGAATTATCATCGGTATTTCTTCGGTTATTATGATTATGTCCATCGGCCAGGGAGCCAAGGGAGAGATCAGCGATCAGCTCAATGCCGCTGTGGGCGGACAGATCTTTATCAGCGGCGCCTACGGGGACAGCGATTTGATTTACCTCACCCCGGAGGATCTGGAGGCTATCCGGGGCGTGGAAGGCGTCAAAGGCGTAACGCCCAATGACAGCATGTCCGGAAAGCTGATTTCCCCCAGAGACATTGAGTTTGATGTGGGAATTACCACGGGAACGGAGGATTTGAAATACACCCACAATCCGGAGATGAAGTACGGCCGTTATTTTACGGATTCCGATGTGGAGGCTATGAATCTGGTAGCGGTTATCGGCGAAGGGGATGCCCGGAAGCTTTTCGGCACGGACGATGTGGTGGGAATGAGCGTGGAGGCGACCGTCTACGACACGACCCAGGAGATTACCATGATCGGAGTTATCAAAGAGGAGCAGTCCGACGACGGCGGACTTGTGAACGCCATGATGTATAATTCCAACCGTGTTTCGCTCTATATGCCTTATACGGCCAACTATGCTTTTGGGTATATTCTGGATGAATTTTACGGTATTTTTGTAGTTGCGGACACCGGTTACAGCAGTGTGGCGGTGAGCAGCGAGATTGTAAGCCTTCTGGAGCGCAGATATCGTGTCCAGGGGGAGGATAAGTTCTATGTGGAGGATGCGGAGAGCCAGATTAAGATGATGACGGATGTGCTGGATATGCTGACTGCCTTTATCGCATTTGTGGCGGCCATTGCCCTTCTGGTAGGCGGCATCGGCGTTATGAATATTATGCTGGTGTCCGTAACCGAGCGGACCAGGGAGATTGGTATCCGAAAAGCCCTGGGAGCCAGAACGCGGTCCATTATGATGCAGTTTCTGTCAGAATCAGCCATTATTACGGCTATGGGCGGTATCATCGGAATTGTTCTGGGGATTGCGGGAGCCAAGGCTATCTGTTCGCTGCCAATGCTCGGCTTCCCGGCCAGAATCAGTATTTCCACGATTGTCCTGGCAACCTTCTTTTCCTCCTGTGTGGGAATTTTCTTCGGAATCTATCCGGCAAGGAAGGCGGCGAAGTTAAGTCCGATTGAGGCGCTTAGAAGGAATTAGATTTTTTAAGGAAAGTAATAGTCTGCCCCCGGTACTCACAAAGTGATATGCCGGGGGCAATTTAATTGATAAGAAATATGTCCGGGTCATTTAAAATTTAGATTATTTCAAATATTGTTTTAAGATTCGTGCAACCTCCTCCACATCAATCGGCTTTGCCATATGGGCGTTCATACCGCTGTCCAGACAATGCCGGATATCGTCGGCAAACACGTCGGCGCTCATAGCCAGAATGGGGATGGCGGCGGCGTCCGGCCGGTCAAGGGCGCGGATGGCTTCCGTAGCCTCAAAGCCGGTCATAAAGGGCATCCGCAGATCCATCAGAATCGCGTCATACCAGCCAATCTTTGAGCTTTCGAATTTTTCCAGACAGATTTTTCCGTTTTCCGCCCAGTCCAGGGAAAGTCCCAGATCCGAGAGAAGCTCATTGGCAATCTCCCAGTTCAGATCATTGTCCTCAGCCAGAAGAATACGCTTTCCGGTAAAGTCTACGGGAGCCGTGATATTCTCCGCCGGTTTTTGCGTCTCCCCTCCGGCAAACTGGCGGAGGGCGAAAAACAGGGTGGAGCGGAACAGAGGCTTGGAGATAAAACCGCTGATTCCTGCTTCTATGGCTTCAATCGTCAAATCGCTGCGATCCCCGGCGGAAATAAGAAGGATGGGCACCTCGCTTCCGCAGCGGGCACGAAGCCGGCGCGCCGTTTCCAGACTGTCTGTTACAAGCAGTGTCCGATCCAGGAGAATGATATCGTATTCCTGATTCTGGGCCTGGCGCTTTTCCACCATCTCAAGAGCCGTATCCCCGTCGACGGCCCAGTCTGCCCGGACGCCCAGAGACTTTAAGGAGGTTACGGCGCTTTCGCAGACCATTTCATCGTCGTCTATAATCAGAAGATTCCAGTTGGGAAGAACCATGTTTCCGTCTTTATCAATGGCCCGCTCCATATCCAGGGTAATGTGAAACTCCGTCCCCTTGCCGGGGGCGCTGTCTACCGCAATGGTTCCGCCCATAGCGTCTACAATATACTTGGTAATGGACATGCCCAGGCCGGCTCCCTCGGTTTTCTGAACACGGGCATTGTCCTCGCGGATAAAGGAGTCAAAGATTTTACTCTGAAATTCCTTTGTCATGCCGATGCCGTTGTCCTTCACACGCAGGTGGGTGCGGATGTAGTGATTGCCCCGGGGAGACGGCTCTTCATAGAGTACCACCTGGATGCTTCCGCCTTCGGGGGTGAATTTGACGGCATTTCCCAGAAGATTCAGAAGAATCTGGTTCAGACGGAGACTGTCGCCGCATACATTTTCCACGGAAATATCCTGGATATACACGTTAAAATACTGCTGCTTTTCCCGGATCTGCGGCTGCATAATATTAACAATCCCCTGCATAATATCTTTCAGGGAAATCTGTTCAATGTTCAGGATCATCTTTCCGCTCTCGATCTTGGACATATCCAGGACATCATTGATCAGTCCCAGAAGATGCCGGCTGGAGGCGGTAATCTGCTTTAAGCAATGCTGCACCTGCTGGGTGTTTTCGATGTTGGCGGAGGCAATGGCCGTCATACCTACGATACCGTTCATGGGCGTGCGGATATCGTGGCTCATATTGGAGAGAAATTCGCTTTTGGCCTTGTTTGCCTGCTCGGCGGTCCGGCGTGCGGCATCCAGAGCACGGAGCTGCTTTTTCGTCAGACGGAAATAGCCCAAGAATACCAGAAGCAGCGCGCCCAGAACAAGCAGGCAGCTGCTTAGGGCGGACACATTCCACTGATTTCCCAGCTTATCAATGGATTCGTCCAGCGCGCCGTAGGGCATGGACAGAAGCAGATACCATTCGGAATCGGGAAGACGGGTACAGTAGAGATTCCTCCGTTCGCCTTCAATGGAAATGGTACTGGAGTAATCCTGATTCCGCTTCATGGCGGTCTGTATCTCGCTTAAGTATTGTCCGACATCTTTTTCGGGGGTGCTGTCGTAAAGCTCCCGGATACGGTCAAAGTAATTTTCTCCCTTCACGCCGTTTCCGTGAATGATAAAGCTGCCGTCCTGACGAATGACCGTATAGTTGATCATGGGATCATCCATATTGAGGGACAGGGTTTCTCCTATGTAGCTGCTGGGGAGACCGGCCACCAGGGCAAGACACTGCCGTCCGTTTTCTAAGGTATAGGCGGCGGGGATTCCCATAAGGATAATGTCATTTCCCAGGGTATCGGTTCCCACGGCGACTTTGCCCTCGCCGTTGCTTAGGGACTTTTGGAAAGCTTCCGGATCGGTTAAAGCGACCTGGGAGCCGTAGATCATGTCAAAGCCGCCCTCGCTGGTGTAGAATCCCAGGTAATCGAAGCCTCTGGCCCTTGCATTGCCGGTCAGGGATGCCAGGGCGGAGGTATCCACCTTTGAACTGGCCGGCGGCACGGAGTCCACCAGGGCGCCTACCTGGGAAAGCCGCAGTTCTATAATGGTTTTAAAATGCATATCCACCTGTTTGCTCATGCCTGCCATGTAGATTTCGCCGATCTCCTGAATGGTTTTGGCGCTCCGCCGGTTCATCCGGGCAGCCAGGGAGGTGAAGACGAAAACACAGAGAATGGACACAACAATGAGGCTGATGGTTAAGAATCGGGTTGTTTTGTTTTTCAAGCTTTGCTGCCTCCTGTTTCAGTTCCGTAATATCCCGGCCGGTATACCATATGAAATCATTTTCCGGCTGTAAATGCGTACATATGTAAAGATTTGTACATAGTGAGAGATAGTGCGGATTTCGGTTCTATTATATCTTTATTCAATTTATCACAAATGGTAAGAAAAGTATAGTATGCGCTTGGAAAAAACCGGTTGACACGGTCGGGCAGTTGTGATAAGATATTCGAGTGACAGCAAGCAGAGTATCCACTCTCACCTCAGCGCAGACAGGCGACTCGGGTTTATATCTGATAGAATAAGGCGTTTTGTATGCCTTGTGATCCGGTATGTTTAAGTGGATAGTCTGACTATCCACTTTTTTTGGATATTTCTTTTAAGGAGGGTATTACTATTAGCGATTTAATGATTAACGAACAGATCCGTGACAAAGAGGTCCGCTTAATCGGGGCCAATGGAGAGCAGCTTGGGATCATGTCCGCGAGGGATGCTATGAAGATTGCCAGAGAAGCAGAGCTTGATCTGGTGAAGGTTGCGCCGACAGCAAAGCCGCCGGTATGCAAGATTATCGACTACGGCAAGTACAAGTATGAGATGGCGCGCAAAGAGAAGGAAGCCAAGAAGAGGCAGAAGATCATTGAGATCAAAGAGGTTCGTCTGTCACCGAATATTGACGACAATGATCTGAATACAAAGATAGGCGCAGCGCGCAAGTTTATCCAGAAGGGCAATAAGGTGAAGGTGTCCTTACGTTTCCGCGGCCGTGAGATGGCTCATATTCAGAACGGAAGACGTATTCTGGATGCATTTGCGGAGAAGATGTCCGATATCGCGGTTGTTGAGAAGGCGCCGAAGATGGAAGGACGTCAGATGTTGATGTTTTTAACGGAAAAGCGTCAGTAGATATGGGAATCACCTGCATGCAGGAATGATTTTATAGAACTATGAAAAGAAAACTTGACAGGAGGAGTATATAAAATGCCAAAAATGAAGACAAGCAGAGCGGCTGCAAAGCGTTTCCACAAGACAGGAACCGGCAAGTTAAAGAGAATGAAAGCGTATAAGAGCCATATCTTAACCAAGAAATCTCAGAAGAGAAAGAGAAACCTGAGAAAGTCAACCATTACAGATGCAACCAATGTTAAGAACATGAAGAAGATCTTACCATATCTGTAAGACAGGAAAATTTCAAGGAGGAGAGAAAAAATGGCAAGAATTAAAGGCGGCTTAGGCGCTAAGAAAAGACATAACAGAGTATTAAAGCTGGCAAAGGGTTACAGAGGAGCCAGAAGTAAGCAGTACAGAGTAGCAAAGCAGTCCGTCATGAGAGCGCTGACCAGCTCTTATGCGGGAAGAAAGCAGAGAAAGCGTCAGTTCAGACAGCTCTGGATCGCACGTATCAATGCGGCAGCCAGAATGAACGGCTTATCCTACAGCAAGTTTATGCACGGACTGAAGCTGGCAGAGGTTCAGCTGGACCGTAAGATCCTGGCTGATATGGCAGTCAACGATGCGGCTGGCTTCGCAACTCTAGTAGAGCTGGCAAAGGGCAAGCTGGCGTAAGCGGGAATATTATAATAAGAGAAAGAGCCATTGAAACAGAGCAAAAAGCGTCTCTGCTCAATGGCTTTTTTGCGGATAAAAAAGAAGCGGGTAACCCGCTTAAAACGAATAAGCAGCCAAATGGCAAAAACCGCTTCTTATAAAGAAGAATCTGCGTGATGAAAACAGTCGGATTGAAAGATACAAATATCGTTTTTAAAGAAATGCTATGGTTTACAGGACAGTTCAAACTGCCCCGATTAGACTGATTTTTCCAACAATGTCTGATATCCTACATCAAAGACCTTGGCAAAATACGTAAGCTCAATATCGGTTACAAACCGCTTCCGGGCTTCGATTCTCTGGATTGCATTTTTATCCACATCCAGCCCCAGCAGTTGCAGCGCATCCGCCAGTTCCCTCTGGGACCAGCCTTTTGCCAGGCGATGGGTCCGGATTGCGGCTCCGGAAATATTATTTTTATCACCAATTTTATTTTTATACATAAGCCACCTTTGACAAATACTGAATGTCATTTACTGTTTAAATTCTATGTTAAAATCTTCATAAGTATGACATTTATTAAATGTCAAAATTTTGGAAAGGCGAATTTGAAATGAAAAAAGATCCGGCAGGGGAAGAGAAAAGTGCGGAAAAATTTTGGGAAATCTATGAGCGCTTATCGGGACAGGGAAAGGAAATGGCCGCAATCATGCTGAAAATCGGAAGCAGCAACATATTGACAGAGCGGGAATTTGAGATCTTGATAAAAGCGTTGATGGGGAAGCGTTAAGGAAGCAGCGTTGAGGAATACATTGTGGTTTGACAAATCAAGGGAGCGTGCTATAATTAGCAGTATGTCAAAGAGAGTGCTAATGATATTGCAGAGTTAAATAGAAGAAAGAAGGAATGAACCATGACAGAGATCACCATTATTTCCGGTTTCCTGGGAGCCGGAAAGACAACGCTTATCAAAAAACTTCTGGAAGAGTGCTTTCAGGGAGAAAAGATTGTTCTGATTGAAAATGAATTTGGAGAGATTGGCATTGACGGCGGCTTTTTGAAGGATGCCGGAATCCAGGTGAATGAGATGAACTCCGGCTGTATCTGCTGCTCCCTGGTAGGAGATTTCGGCACGGCTTTGAAGGAGGTTCTGGATACCTATGCGCCGGATCGGATTCTCATCGAGCCTTCCGGTGTGGGCAAGCTTTCCGATGTGGTAAAGGCTGTGGAAAATGTGGCCGGTTCCATGAATGTTCACATTGACAGCTCCATTGTTGTAGTGGACGGGAAAAAGTGTAAGATGTATATGAAAAACTTCGGTGAATTTTTCAATAACCAGGTGGAGCATGCGGGAACCATTGTGATAAGCAGAACCCAAAGTATGGCAGATGAAAAGCTGGAGGAGTGCGCAGCTCTTCTTCGGGAGCACAATGGACATGCTGCCATGATCACCACACCGTGGGACGAACTGGACGGCAGGAAGATTCTGGAAGCTATGCACCATGCGGAGCTTGAGATGGGGGAGTATGACCATCATCACCATGAGGAAGCGTGCGGTCATGCGCACCACCACGGCGGTGAATGTGAACATGATCATCATCATGACAGCGAGTGTGAGCATGGTCATCATCACCACAACGGAGAAGGTGGTCATGAACACCATCACGAGCACGATGAGAACTGTACCTGCGGCTGTCACGATCATCACCATCATGAGCATGAAGGCCACCACCATGCAGATGAAGTTTTCACAAGCTGGGGTGTGGAGACGGCTCATAAATATACGGCAGAGGAGCTGCAGCAGATATTGGAGGAGCTGGGCGGCTCTGAAAAATACGGCATCATTCTCCGTGCCAAGGGCATCGTTCCCGGCACTGACGGCAATTGGATGCAGTTTGACTTTGTTCCGGAGGAATATGAAGTTCGGGGCGGAAGTCCTGATTACACGGGGCGTCTGTGCGTAATCGGCTCCAAGCTTAATGAAGATGTGCTGAAGGAACTATTTCATGTAGTATAACGTAAAAGACAGTTAGCAGGATATTGCGGAACTGGAATAGGAGCAGCTATGAGTTTTTTAAATAAAGTACCTGTTTATGTAGTAAACGGATTTCTGGAAAGCGGCAAGACCTCCTTCATCCAGGAGACTCTTTCCGACCCCTATTTTTCCGACGGAGGCAAAACTCTTCTTATCGCCTGCGAGGAGGGAGAGGAGGAGTATGACCAACATATACTGGAATCCTATGATACGGTTATGACAGTTGTGGAGGGAAAGGCGGAATTTACCCCGGAATTTTTGGAAGCATGCCGGAAGGAATACAAGCCCACCCAGGTTATGATCGAGTACAACGGCATGTGGGGGATGCAGCACCTAAGAGACATGCAGCTGCCCAAGGGCTGGTTTCTGGCCCAGGGCATTACCCTGGTGGACGCCGGAACCTTTGATCTGTATATGCAGAATATGAAGTCTCTTTTTATGGATATGGTGCAGGATTCCGATCTTGTCATTTTCAACCGATGCAGGGAGGGTACAAAGGCAGCCTCCTATAAGCGGAATATCCGGGCGGCCAATCCCAGGGCACAGGTGGAATTTGAGCAGGAGGACGGAGAGCTTTTTGAATACGAGGAGGAGCTTCCCTTTGATCTGGATGCGGAGATCATAGATATCGGGGACATGGACTACGGCATCTGGTATCTGGACGCTATGGATCATCCCGATCATTACGACGGCAAGACAATCCGTTTCAAAGCAATGGTAATGCGCCCGAAGGAATTGGAGGCAGGCTACTTCGTACCCGGCCGCCGGGCTATGACCTGCTGCGCGGATGATACCGTATTTTTAGGCTTTCTGTGCAAATCTCAGAACGTTGACAAGCTCCGCAACCGTCAGTGGCTTACCGTTACTGCCAAAGTGAAGGTGGAAACACGGAAGGAATATTCCGGCGAGGAAGGGCCGGTGCTCTATACAAAAGCGTTGAAGTCTGTAGAGAAGCCGGAAGAAGAGATGGTGTACTTCTAATCACCCTACTTCCGGCCTCCGATACTGCAGCAGCAGATTTTTCAGATGAAACATAGAATCCGTAAGGAGCTTATCCTTATGGTAAACGAGATTAAAGGTACGGTTCCAAGCGTGCTCCGGATGGGGCAGCATGTGGATCGTGCCTTTTTGCAATTCCTCTTCAATCAGGCGCACGGAAATCACCGCCATACAGTGATTGTAAAGAATGGCATGCTTCATAGCCTCCGGAAACGGCGCCTCAATTCGACAGTGAATCTGAATATGATTGGCATGGAGATACTTTTCAAACAGCGCCCGCGTACCGCTGCCCTTCTCACGCATGACAAAGTCCAGTCCTTCCAGATCCGAGGGCTGAAAGGAGGTGAGAGAGGCAAAGGGATGGTCCTTGCCGCAGGCCAGAACAAGGTAATCCTCCACCATTGGAATACTGATGAGATCCGGACTTTTGATAACGCCTTCCACGATGCCTGCGTCAAGCTCCGATTTTAAAAGCTTCTCCTCAATCATGGCCGTATTTCCAATGAAAGAAAAGGTATCCGCCTGGGGCCTCTTCTGCCGGAAATCTTCCAGAAGCGAGGGAAGCAGGCAGGAGCCTACCGTGACCGTAGCCCCAATCCGAAAATGCTCGGTCCGGGTGTGATTTTCCATATGAAGCTCCAGATCATCAAAGGCGCGGACCGCATTTCGGGCCAGATCAAGAAGCTCCCGCCCTGTCTCCGTAATATAGAGGCGCTTTGAGAGACGGTCAAACAATTGGGTGTGATAGTGCGCTTCCAGCTCGTGAATGGCCTGGCTGATGGTAGGCTGAGCCAGATAAAGCTTCTTGGCCGCAAGGCTCATCTTTCCGGTTTCCGCTACTGCGATAAATATTTTCAAATGTCGGATGGTCATATATTACGTCTCCTGCATAAAAAGCGGTGCGGCCCCTGTAAAATTAAGGGGAAGCACCACTTTACATTTTATAAGTGTCAAAGAGAGGTTCCGCCGGCCTTAAGCTGCTCCAGTATATCCGCTATTTTCTTGGTATATGCATATTCCTCCTCATAAAAATGCTTTGTCTCCCATAAGCTGGCTCCATGTACGGAGCAGCGTCCGTTTTCTATGGCAGCAATATATGCCTGGCACTCTGCCATTTCCTTTTGCAGCTTTTCCAGACGGTTATTTCTGTCAGATGCATAGGAAAAAATTTTGTCGTCTGCCGCTGTTATCAGACCATGTGCCGCTGCAGGAGGTGCTGATTTCAGAAATTGCTTCATCTTATCCTGCTGTGAAATGATATTTTGTTCTACAAGCTCTGTGAGCAACTGTTCATAATCCTCATCCGAAAGATTCTCTACATCATATTTTTCCCGGAAATCGGCAATTTGCTCCTCCGTAAGTGTTCCCGGGGCATCAAGTGTTTCCGCAGAACACTGTGCAGCTGCTTCGGCCAGTGTTTTATCGCTGAACACACCGTTTTCTGAAGTAAATAATGTATGCTTTTTTTCTTTTTCCTTATTGCTGCCGCCAAATGCCCGGACCTGATCCCGCAGCAGCGCCTGCCGTATCTCTTTTTGATACGCTTCTACCATTTTTTTCGCCTCCTGCCCGGAAGCTTTTCCAATGCCTTCAGCCTGTTCTTCTCCGGTGCTCTTTTTTTCACTGGCAAGGGCGCCCAAAAAGCTTTGTTTTGCTGTTTCCGCAAAGCTTTTCCCGGGCTTTTTTTCCATATTTGTCAAAAAGCCCGGTGTGTAGCTGTTTCTGCTCTGGTTTTCTACGATATTCATAGTTCCTCCTTTTGATTTTTTCCGTTGATTTTCAGATGCAATTACTCTGTCATTCATAATCGCTGCCATTCCTGTTAAAGTCCATAGCTTAAAATCAACCTGTTTTTTGTGAACAAAATTATAATATTTCTTTTTCTCTGCTATGTCAACAGTTATCAGGAGGCAGGTACGACAAAAAGAAGACAAGATGATGCAAATATGATGTAAATTTGATTCCGTTTTGATGTAGTCTTTCGCTAAAATGAACCTAAGATAAAGAACAGCAGAGGGGAGAAGACGATGAAAAAACGGATGAATAACATATATAAAATCATTTTACTCATATTATGCATAGGAATCAGCTCATTCGGCGCCTCCGGCAGAAAAGTACAGGCTTCATGGGCGAAATCGGGAGCAATGCGTCATTATCTACGGAAAAATGCGGACATGCCCAAGCCGGATGCAGGAGAGGAAAATCATTTCTCAGTGAAGCAGATGAAGGAGAACCAGGAACAGTTTTTGGAAGAGGCGGAGAGCCAGGGCGTGGAGGCGGAGCAGGCAGAGGAGCTTTTTGAACGTCTTTTGGAGGATGATGTGTTTCAAAATGGCGCTATGAAGCTGACAGGGCTTCGTCTGGATGATATGGACGGAAACGGGCGGACGGATATGCTCGTTATGGTGCAGGACGCGGAGGAGATTGTCTTTTACGGGTCGGGAGGCTTATGGCTCTATATGAATGAGGATGCGCCTTATTGCTTTGAGGAGGAAGCGTGCTCTTATTATGGTATTTTTGACGTCTTCTGGGCTGATGTGGACAATGATGAAAATGCAGAGATTGTGTTCAGCGCGGAGGGATTCGGCTGCGGTGCGGTGGGAGACTCCTACAAAGCTGTTTTTAAATATAGAAACAATACCATAGAAAGAATGGAGCTTCCGTCGGATCTTGATGTGGATTATGACCAGGGACTTACGGTGGACGTGATACGGGAGCCGGAGGCAGACAGCTACAGCGCGTACTGTCCCTACCTGGACGAGATACTTCCGTTTCACAGAAAACACGGGGGTCAGCCTCCGCAGACGGCAGAGCTTGCAGGCGGCAATGCACGGGGATTTTACAACTTATCTTTGGCGGAGTATGAGGGAAGAAACGTACTGAAGGCTTCCGAATATCTGTATGGGGAAGACGGAGTGGCAGACTGTGCCGGTATTGCACATTTTTTCATTACATGGGAGGAGGACGGAACTCCGGCGGTAGTCAAATGGTGGCTGGAAGAAGCTTTATAAAAAAGATAATAGGTTTTACCTATGTTATTGATAAAATAATATCATTTTAATTATTAATTCCCAAGTGATATAATAATGGCAAACAGGACATCATGGTATTTTTGACAGAGAATTGTTAAAAAAATCACGAAAAGAAAGGGGATTCTACCGATGAAAGTACTGATTATCGGGGGCGTTGCGGCCGGTACAAAGGCGGCGGCGAAAATCAAACGGGAAGACCGCAGCTGCGAGGTGACGATTCTCACCAAGGGAAAAGACATTTCCTATGCAGGCTGCGGGCTTCCCTATTATGTGGGAGGCGTGATTCCCACAAGGGAGCAGTTGATCGTGAATACGCCGGAATCATTTTCCAGGCTGACAGGTGCGGAGGTGCTCACGGAAACCGAGGTTACGGCTGTTGACACGGCGGCAAAGACCGTTACGGCCGTACATAACAAAGAGAGCAGCACTTACAGCTACGACAAGCTGATCATTGCCTCCGGCGCATCACCCTTCCGCCCGCAGATCGAGGGCCTTGATCTGGAAAATGTATTCTTTATGCGCACACCGGACGATGCCATTGCTTTAAGGGAAGCGGTTGAGGCGGGAAAGATTAAGCGTGCGGTTGTAGCAGGCGGCGGCTTTATCGGCCTTGAGGTGGCCGAAAACCTGGCGGAAAAAGGCGTTCGCGTCAATGTAATTGATTTTGCACCCCATGTACTGCCGAATTTCCTGGACCCGGAGCTTTCCGAGTATGTGGAAAATAAGATGGCGGACGCCGGAATCAACCCCATGACAGGCGTTGCCCTGGAGGGCGTAACCGGCGACGGCAAGGTGGAAAAGGTACAGACCAGCAAGCGAGCAGTAAAGGCCGACGCTCTGGTTCTGGCAATCGGAATCCGTCCCAATACCGCATTTTTGGAGGGAAGCGGCATTGAGATGTTCAAAGGAACCATTCTCACGGATAAAAACTTGCGCACAAATGTGGAGGATGTCTATGCCATCGGCGACTGCGCTATGGTGACTAACCGGGAGACCGGCGAACCGGCCTGGTCCCCAATGGGGTCTACGGCAAATATCGCAGGCCGTGTGCTGGCAAAGAATCTCTGCGGCAATGAGCTTGAATATGCCGGCGTACTGGGAACCGGCGTGGCCAAGCTTCCGGGAGGCATCAATACCGGACGTACCGGACTTACGGAGACAGCGGCAAAGGCTGCAGGCCACGATGTGATTTCCGTGCTCTGTGTGGTGGACGACAAGGCTCACTACTATCCGGGAGCAGGTTCCTTCATTATTAAGATGGTAGCGGATAAGACGACCCGCAAGTTCTTGGGTCTTCAGGTACTGGGAACCGGCGCTGTTGACAAGGTAACGGACATTGCCGTGACAGCGATTTCCCTGGGAGCAACTGTCGATCAGCTGGAGAATCTGGACTTTGCATACGCACCGCCCTTCTCCACGGCGATTCACCCCTTCGCCCATGCGCTCAATATTCTGCTGAACAAGATGAGCGGCGCTTTTGAAACCTTCACACCGGTGGAATTTGCGGAAGGGAAGGCGGAAGGATACCGCATGGTAGACGCTTCCTTACAGCCGTCCATTCATTCGGCTCCTTACCTGGATCTGACTAAGATTGACGGCGAGGTAGAGGGCTTCGGCAAGGACGAGAAGCTTCTTATTGTCTGTGCCAAGGGAAAACGCGCCTACATGGTGCAGAACCGTCTGAAATATTATGGATACACCAACACAAAAGTACTGGAAGGCGGTACGACTTTCAATACGGTAGAGGAAGAAGATTAGATAAAATACATTAAAAATAGCAGGAGGTTTATTATGGCAACATTAACCATCAGTCCTGAGGACGAGAAGAAAGTAAAAGCAAGAGGATTTTTAAGCAATAAGGGAACAGATAATTTTTCCGGACGTATTATCACCATCAACGGAAAGATCACCGCAGAGCAGCAGAAGGTCATCGGTGAGGCTGCCGAGAAATTCGGCAACGGAATCGTAACCTTTACCACACGGCTGACCATTGAGGTACAGGGGATTCCTTATGACAAGATTGACGACTTCTGCGAATACATTGCAAAAGCCGGCCTGGTGACAGGCGGTACAGGCTCCAAGGTACGTCCGGTTGTAGCATGTAAGGGAACCACCTGTCAGTATGGACTTCTGGATTCCTTCGAGCTTTCCGAGGAGATTCATCACAGATTTTACGAGGGCTACCGTCAGGTATTGCTTCCCCACAAGTTCAAAATCGCCGTAGGCGGATGTCCGAACAACTGCGTAAAGCCGGATCTGAACGACCTGGGCATCATCGGACAGAGAATCCCAAGCTACGACGAGGATGACTGCAACGGCTGCAAGAAGTGTGCCGTGGAGAAAGCATGTCCCGTAAATGCCGCTAAAATGGCGGACGGCGTTATGGAGATTGACCGGGAGATCTGCAACAACTGCGGACGCTGCATAGGAACCTGCCCCTTTGACTGCATCGAGGACGGAACCTATGGCTACAAGATCTACATCGGCGGACGCTGGGGCAAGAAGGTAGCCCAGGGCCAGGCTCTTTCCAAGGTATTTACCGATAAGGAGGAGGCTCTTTCCGTAATCGAGAAGGCCATTCTGCTGTTCCGCGAGCAGGGACAGACCGGCGAGCGTTTTGCAAAGACTATCGAGCGTCTTGGCTTTGAGAATGTGGAGAAGCAGCTTCTTTCCGACGACATTCTTGCAAGAAAGCAGGAGATCTTAGATGCGAAGCTTCATCTGACAGGCGGAGCGACCTGCTAGTCAAATACCTAATACAAAAGAAATTTGAGGGGAGTAAGAAAAATGAATACAAAGAAAACAGGCGCCATCATCCTCTGCCTTGTCATCGGATGGCTGGCAACCCTTTCTACGGACTGGCAGTCCGCCCTGTTTGACCGCACGGTTATGGGCGGGCCAATGGTAGCTCTTCTGGTATCCATGATTGCCTGCAATCTGATTCCGAGCCTCAATAAAGACTTTAAGGCCGGAACCACATTTGCAAGCAAGAAGTTTCTGAACTGGGGAATCATACTTACCGGCGCAACCTTAAGCTTTGCGGATATTCTGGGAACCGGCGTGAAGGCGCTTCCGCTGATACTGTTCAACATTTTCCTTTCCTTTACGATTGCCCTGCTGGTGGGAAAGAAAATCGGCGTGAGCAGGAATACTTCCATTCTGGTAGGCGGCGGAACCTGTATCTGCGGCGGAACGGCCATTGCCACCCTGTCACGTATCATCAAGGCACTGGAAGAGGAAATCGCCTTTGCTATGGCGGCTATCTTTCTGTTTGATACCCTGGCGGCATTCAGCTATCCCTATTTGAGCGGAGCGCTGGGACTGACGGACAATCAGTTTGCATTTCTGGCGGGAACTGCTATCAATGACACTTCCTCCGTGGCCGGAGCGCAGGCAACCTATGTGGCGATGAACGGACTGGGAGAGTGGAGCGGCGCTCTGAATGTAAAGCTTGTCCGGACCACTATGCTGATTTTCGTAGCGCTGGTATGGACGGTGATTATGGCAAAGGACGCCAAGAAGAACGGAGAGGGCGGGCAGAACGATTCCCTGTTCGCGGTTGTGAAGAAAACCTTCCCCATGTTCATCCTCTGGTTCGTGGTTATGGCAGGACTGAACACCTTCGGCGTATTCAAATTTGACGTGCCGGGAATCGGCATGTCCGCCACAAAGCTGTTAGGAAAGATTGCGAAGTTCCTGTTTGCCTCGGCTCTGGCCGGCGTGGGCTTCAAGATTAAGTTCAAGGACGTATTTTCCAAGGGCATCAAGCCCATCGCCTTAGGCGGTATTACCTGGGCGTGCGTGGCGGCCTGCTCTTTGGCCTTTGTATTCCTGTTTCCTGGATACATCGGATAAAAATGCTTCTGGACAGTGGAAAATATTTTTGATATGATACGTTATAAAGCAAAAGCAGTTTGCGAAAGCAGGCTGCTTTTGTTGTAGGAATAGATGTACGGTACTGGAATAGAGGATTGAACATGGATCGCATGGATAAGAGGATATTAAAGCACTTGAAAGAAAATTCCCGGCAGACGGCATCCCGGATTGGCCAGAATATTCATTTGTCCGTATCAGCCGTAATTGAGCGGATACGTAAGCTGGAGCGGACAGGGATTATTCAGAAATACACGGTGATCCTGGATGAAAAGCAGCTGGGCAATACGCTGACGGTCTTTGTGCTCCTGCAGCTTTCCCATTCAAAATATCACGAACCCTTTACAAGTGAGATTCTCACCCATGAGGACATCTGCGAATGTCATGCCATTTCCGGCAATATGGATTATCTGCTGAAAATTGTGACAAATTCTGCGTCAAGTCTGGAGCTGATTCAACAGGAACTTCGAAAAATGCCGGGCGTTTCCGGGCTGAAAACCCTATATGTGCTTTCCACTGTTAAAAATGAATATTCGGTCCTGCCCTGTGACGACTGATCCCGTTCTTTCTTTACTTTGATCCGCGCCTGTTTTTTGTGCGGAAAGGTATACATGTAAGGGGTAAAAATTGATAAAATAATTTATCATACTTGACAGAAACGGTTTAGGGGCTTATGCTCCTTAATAATAGAACTGGAATAGGAGATTGAATATGAATCTGAATCGTGAAACCATGAAGAAGCTGATGCTTCTGATTGCTTTTACCATATTGCTCTTGGTGGGTGTCCAGAGACTGGACGTTGTTTTCGGAGCACTGAGCTTCCTGTGGGGAATCGGCCTTCCTTTTGCGCTGGGAGGGGCTATTGCTTTCATATTAAATGTGCCGATGACGGCTCTGGAGCACTGGCTGTTTCCCGAGGAAAAGATGGGAAAAAGCAGGCTGAAAAAGAAGCTTGCCCGCCCTCTGTGCATGATTCTTGCTATTTTACTGGTGCTGGGGGTAATTTCCCTGGTTATTTTTGTAGTAGTTCCGGAGCTTGGCACTACGGTGGTGGGACTGGGAGCCAGCGTTGAGGCATTTCTTCCCAAGGTTCAGGAATGGCTTGAGGATATTTTCCGGAATAATGAGCAGATTGTAACCTGGATTGAGAGCCTGGAAATGAACTGGGAGAAGGCTGTGGAAACGGCCTGGAATTTCTTCCGCAGCGGTGCGGGAAGTGTGCTCTCCTCCACAGTGACCGTGGCAAGGACCATTATCAGCGCGGTGACGAATTTCTTTATCGGTTTTGTATTTGCCTGCTATGTGCTGCTTCAGAAGGAAAAGCTGGGGGAACAGTGCCGGAAGCTTTTGCATGCGGCCTTTCCCGGGAAGCAGGTGGACTATATACTTCACGTGTGCTCGTTAAGCCACCGTACCTTTTCCAGCTTTATCACCGGTCAGTGCATGGAGGCGGTGATTCTGGGGGCTATGTTTTTTGTGGCAATGAGCCTTCTGCGTTTTCCTTATGCGTTGTTAGTGGGGGTATTGGTGGCATTTACGGCTCTGATTCCCATATTTGGAGCCTTTATTGGCTGCGTGGTGGGAGCCTTTCTGATTCTGATGGTCAGTCCGGCCCAGGCGCTGGGATTTATCGTGCTGTTTCAGGTGCTTCAGCAGATTGAAGGAAACCTTATCTATCCCCGGGTGGTGGGAAACTCCGTGGGACTTCCGGCTATCTGGGTATTGGTGGCCGTGACCGTAGGCGGCAATCTGATGGGAATTTTGGGAATGTTGATCTTTATTCCCATTGTGTCGGTACTCTATGCGCTGCTTCGGGAATGGATGTATGGGAGACTGGAGGAGAAGCGGCAGAAGTAAAATGGTAACGGTAGAGGTCTGTTACCGGAGGAGCGAACAGGGGTTATTGCTTTGCAGAGAAGGTAAGGAGGGAAAGGTCTGTGGCGAGAACAGTCGGAATAGGGATTCAGAGCTTTGAAAAAATAAGAGAAAATAACTATTTTTATATTGATAAGACAAAGTTTATTAAAGAATGGTGGGAGAACGGGGATGATGTTACCCTGATAACCCGCCCTAGGCGCTTTGGGAAGACACTTACTATGAATATGGTGGAGCAGTTCTTTTCCGTTAGATATGCGGAGCGAGGAGATTTGTTTGAAGGGCTGTCTGTCTGGGAAGAAGAAAGATATAAAAGCTTACAGGGAACCTACCCAGTGATTGCCGTAAGCTTTGCGGAGATAAAAGAGACCAATTATCCGAATGTGCGCAGGAGAATCAACCACATTTTGACCGGCCTGTATGCGAGAAACTATTATCTAATAGAAAGCGATGCTCTTACATCTGCTGATAAGCGGTTTTTTGAAAGCGTCCGGGAGGACATGGGAGACGTGGAGGCGGCTATGGCGCTCCAGAAGCTGTCGGAGTATTTGTTCCGGCATCATGGAAAACGCGCTCTGATTTTGCTGGATGAGTACGATACGCCTTTGCAGGAGGCATATGTGGGCGGTTATTGGAAAGAGCTTGTGGCATTTACCAGAAGCTTGTTCAATGCAACATTTAAAAGCAATCCTTATCTGGAGCGGGCCATTATGACAGGAATTACCCGTGTGAGCAAGGAATCCATATTTTCGGATCTGAATAATCTGACCGTGGTCACAACTACTTCCGACGCATATGCGGAAAGCTTCGGCTTTACGGAGCAGGAGGTGTGGGATGCCTTGGATGAGTACGGACTTTCCGGGAAAAAGGAGGAAGTAAAAAGCTGGTATGACGGGTTCACCTTTGGAACGCATAAAGATATTTATAATCCCTGGTCGATTATTAATTATCTGAAAACAAACAAGCTTTCCGCTTATTGGGCCAATACCAGCGGCAACAGCCTGGCGGGAAAGCTGATCCGCGAAGGAAGCAAAGATGTCAAGCAGACAATGGAAAAGCTTCTGGAAGGAGGAGCGCTTCATACGGAGATTGATGAGCAGATTGTATTTAATCAGTTGGATGAGCAGGAAAATGCCGTCTGGAGCCTGCTTCTTGCCAGCGGCTATCTGCGCGTGGAGAAGTTCACCTTTGTGGAGGAATGGGGCAGCGAGGAATACGATCTCGTCCTCACCAACAAGGAAGTCCGCATTATGTTTAAAAAAATGATTCGGAATTGGTTTGCAAAGGCTGAGACAGAGTACAATGAGTTTATAAAGGCGCTTCTGCGTGATGATAAAAAAGCAATGAATATTTATATGAACAAGGTTGCACTGACGACCTTCAGTTCCTTTGATGCAGGAAACAAGCCCTCTGAAACAGCGGAGCCGGAGCGGTTCTACCACGGCTTTGTTCTGGGACTTTTAGTGGAGCTGCGAAGCCGCTATATTCTGACCTCCAATCGAGAGAGCGGCTACGGACGGTACGATGTGATACTGGAGCCTCGCAGGGAAGGGGATACGGCTATCCTGCTGGAGTTCAAGGTGCATGATCCGGAGGAGGAAAAGAGCCTTGCCGATACGGTGAAGTCCGCTTTGGCGCAGATCGAAGAAAAGCGGTACGCTGTCATGCTGGAGGAGAAGGGTATCAGGCCCGAATATATCCGAAAATACGGCTTTGCCTTTGAGGGGAAGAAGGTCCTCATAGGGTAAGCGGTTTTCATGGGCTTTTCTTTTTGATATAAGTGTGCTACACTAGCTATCAGGTCAAATGCTCGTGCAGCAAAAGCAGAGCAAACGAACGCAGAGAAAGAAGGTATTTTGTGAGAGAGATTAAAATTGGAGCCTATTATCGGCATTTTAAGGATGGCTTATATCAGGTGACGGCCATTGCCACCCACTCGGAAACGGGGGAGCAGATGGTGGTGTATCAGGATCAGTACGGAGAAGAAAAAACCTGGGTCCGGCCTTATGAGATGTTTGCAAGTGAGGTAGATCATAAGAAGTATCCGGACGCGGCGCAGAAGTACCGCTTTGAAGAGGTGGAGGAGCCTACGGAGGTGAATCCCATGCTGCTGCGTTTCCTGGACACGGAAACCTTTCGGGATAAGCTGGAGCTGTTCCAGTCCTGGGCAGGCTATGAGGACGACAATCTCTTTGAAAGCATTGCCGCTTCCCTGGACATCGGCCTTGCGGCCGGCAGCGCCCAGGACAAATACCGCCAGATCCTGAACTGCCTGAAAACAATGGAGCATTTTGAGACAGATCGGTTTCGCTAAAAACAGCAAGTCTCAATTCTTCTAAATGAGGGTGTACGGGTTGAGACTTGCGGAACTGGAATAGAAGGAGTTTAGGTACGAATGAACATCGTAATCATTGGAGATGGCAAGGTAGGACACAAGCTTGCCATACAGCTTACGGCCGAACGCTATGACGTAACTCTGATTGATGTGCGGGAGGCCCGCTTGAAGGATTCTATCAACGAACTGGACGTGTCCTGTGTAGTGGGAGACGGCGCCAGTGCGGAGATTCAGATGGAGGCGGATGTCCAGAGCGCGGATCTGGTGATTGCCTGCGCTTCCACAGATGAGCTGAATATGCTTTGCTGCCTTCTGGCAAAGCGTCTGGGAGCCAAGCAGACCATTGCCCGTGTGCGCAATCCCGTATACTATCAGCAGATTCATTTATTCAAGGATGACTTAAAGCTGAGTATGGCCGTCAATCCCGAGCTTGTGCTTGCAGGAGAGATTTCCCGGGTGCTGATATTTCCGTCGGCAGCCAAGGTGGAGACCTTTGCCAAGGGCCGTGTAGAGCTGGTGGAGGCATCCATCAGTGAGAACAATCCGATGGCAGGACTTTCTTTCCGGGAATTTTATGAGAAATATCAGATTAAAATGCTGGTATGCGCCGTTCAGAGAGGCACTGAGGTATACATCCCTGACGGAAGCTTTGTGCCGAAGCAGGGGGACAAGATTAATATAGCCGCCTCCCACAAGGAGATTGAGCGGTTCTTTAAATTCGTAGGCGCTCTCCGCAGCCGCGTGAAAAACGTTATGATCTGCGGAGGCGGAAAGACGGCCTATTACCTGTCTTTAAAGCTTTTTTCCCTGGGCATGAATGTAAAAATCATTGAGCGCGACCCGGAGCGGTGCGCCTCCCTTTGTGAGCTTCTTCCCAGGGCTACCATTATCTGCGGCAATGCGGCGGATCATGAGCTTTTGGAGGAGGAAGGCATTGATCATGTGGACGGCTTCGTGGCTCTCACCGGCATGGATGAAGAAAACATTATTATGTCCATGTACGCCAAGACCAAGAAGGTTTCCAAGATTATCACCAAGGTAAATGACGAAGCGCTGCAGCACCTGGTAGATGAGCTTGGCATGGAAAGCGTGGTTTCGGCAAAAAATGTGACGGCCAATCTGATTATGAGCTATGTCCGGGCCATGAAAAATTCTATGGGCAGCGCCAACATTGAGACAGTGTACCAGCTTATCAACGGTAAGGTGGAAGCATTGGAGTTTCAGATTCGCGAGGCGGCCAAATATACGGGGATTCCCTTAAAGGATCTGACTTTGAAGGAAAATCATCTGGTGGCCTGTATTGTGCGGAAGCGGCAGATTATTATTCCGGGCGGAAATGATACCCTGGAGGTAGGGGACAGCGTGGTAGTTGTAACCATGAGCCAGGGCCTGGAAGATCTGGAGGAGATTCTGAAGCGATGAATTACAGTATCATACGATTTATTCTGGGAAGAATGCTGCGGATAGAAGCGCTGGTGCTGCTTGTTCCGGCTCTTGTGTCCATGATTTACCAGGAGCACAGCGGTCTGACCTTTTTGCTTACGGCGGCTTTTTTGATGGCCCTCTCCCTTCTCCTTGGAAAGCGGCCGAAAAATATGGTATTTTATGCAAAGGAAGGCTTTGTAATTGTGGCCTTGGCCTGGATTCTCTGGTCGGCTTTCGGAGCGCTTCCCTTTGTGCTGTCCGGGTCCATTCCTCATTTTGTGGATGCATTTTTTGAGACAGTTTCCGGCTTTACCACAACGGGTTCCACTATTTTGCAGGATATAGAGGCTCTCCCTAAGGGAATCAACTTCTGGCGCTGCCTTACCCACTGGATCGGCGGTATGGGCGTGCTGGTCTTTGTAATGGCTGTGATCCCCCTGGGAAATAAGGGAGCGATGTTTTTAATGCGCGCGGAGATGCCGGGGCCTACCTGTGACAAGCTGGTGCCAAAGAGCAGAGGGACGGCCAAGATTCTCTACGGTATGTATATTTTCCTCTCCGGCGTGGAGGTTGTATTGCTTCTTGCAGGAGGCATGGATCTGTACAATGCAGTGATTCATACCTTCAGTACGGCCGGAACCGGCGGTTTTTCCAGTATGAATGCAAGCGTGGCGGCCTTTGACAGCGCATATATTGACGGTGTGATTACGGTGTTTATGCTGCTGTTCGGCATCAACTTTAACCTGTATTATCTGCTGCTTCTAAAGAATGTGCGGGCAGTTGTAAAAAGCGAGGAGCTGCGGGCTTATCTGGGCATTGTGGTGGGAGCCATTGCGCTGATTACCGTGAATATTCTGCACTTGTATGAGACGCCCTTACGCGCCCTTCGGTATGCGGCGTTTCAGGTGGCCTCGATTATTACCACCACCGGCTTTGTGACAGCCAACTATGAGCTGTGGCCGGAGCTTTCCAAGACGGTGATTCTGCTTCTGATGATCATCGGCGCATGTGCCGGATCTACGGGAGGCGGTATGAAGGTATCCCGTATTCTGATTCTGTCCAAGACCATCGGCAAGGAGGTACGTCAGATTCTTCACCCGAAGTCCGTTAATGTGGTAAAAATGGACGGAAAGCGGGTGCCCGGGGAGAGTATTCACGGCGTGTATGTGTATCTGATCTGTTATCTGGTGATTCTGTGCGGCTCCGTTCTTTTGGTGGCTGTGGATAACCAGGACTTTACAACGAATTTTACGGCGGTGCTGACCACCCTCAACAATGTGGGACCGGGTCTTGCAAGGGTAGGTCCCATTGAGAACTTTTCCCATTTTTCCTACTTTTCCAAGCTGATTCTGAGCATGGATATGCTTGTGGGGCGTCTGGAAATTCTGCCCATGCTGATGCTGTTTGCGCCTCAGGTGTGGAGGAAGAAATTTTAATATAACGCGGCTTTACCGGTAAAGTCGCAAAGGCGCACGAGAGGAACTTTCATGAGCGCCCTTTCGAATGGAAGTTTCTCTCATTACAGGTGTGCCGAAGTGACTTTACCCTTTAGTGCCGTCGCGCAGCGACTTAGAATAGGAGAATAAAAAGGCTATGAACGAACATAATAGATTAACGGCAGAAGAAAACAGAGCCTTTTACCGGATGGCAATTGCCCTTGTAATTCCTATGGCATTGCAGAATCTGATCAATGTAGGAGTTACCACCGCGGACGTGGTGATGCTTGGGAAGGTGGGGGAGACCGCCCTTTCCGGCGCTTCTCTGGCCGGCCAGGTTCAGTTTATTATGAATCTGATTTTCTTCGGGCTGACCTCAGGCGCCTCGGTGCTGACTGCTCAGTACTGGGGAAAACAGGATGTACGCACCATTGAGAAGGTGTTTGGAATTTCAATGTGTATTTCTCTGGGAATCGGCGTTGTGTTTTTGGCGGCGGCACAGGTATTTCCGCGTCAGCTGATGTATGCTTTTTCTTCGGAGGATCCCGTGATTCGGGAGGGGATTTCCTACCTGCGGATTGTGTCCTGGTCTTACCTTCCGGTGGCATTTACTATGATTTATCTGAATCTGATGCGCAGCGTGGAACGCGTGGTGGTGGCGACCTGGACGTACTTTGCTTCTCTGATTATCAATATTATCGGAAATGGTATTTTGATTTTCGGTATGTTCGGGGTGCCCGCTATGGGCGTGCGGGGTGCGGCTTATGCGACTTTATTTGCCCGGATTGTGGAGCTTGTGATTGTGGCGCTGTACATAAACTGGAAGGGCAATCCTATTTCCCTTCACTTTAAGGATTTTGTACGGTTTGATCGGCTGCTTTTGAAGGATTTTGTGGTGTTTTCCTCTCCGGTGGTGGCAAATGAACTGATGTGGGGGCTTGGCATGTCCGCTAATGCGGCGATTATCGGCCATCTGGGGAGTGCGGCCGTAGCGGCAAATTCCGTGGCCCAGGTGTCCAGGCAGCTCATTATGGTAATCGGCTTCGGACTGGCGGCGGCGACTTCCGTTATGATTGGCAAGGTAATCGGAGAACAGAAGCTCCGTCTTGCGGAAGCTTATGCCAGGAAGTTTGTGTGGCTCAGCGTGGGTATAACGCTGGCGGCGGCTACGGGCCTGTTTTTATGCAGGGGATTTATTTCAGGCAGCATGACGATTTCGGATCAGGCCAAGGATTATCTGAATTTTATGCTGTTTGTGGTCTGCTATTATGCCATTTTCCAGTCCTACAATACGACCCTGGTGGTAGGAGTGTTCCGGGCCGGAGGGGATACGCGGATTGGATTCTTTGTGGATGTGATTGGAATGTGGTGCTTTTCCATATTCCTGGGCGCAGTTACCGCTTTTTGGCTCCACTGGGGCGTGAAGGCCGTGTTTGTGGTGCTTTTGTCGGATGAGATTGTGAAGATACCCATTACGACATGGCGGTATCGGAAGAAGCTGTGGCTGCGGAATGTAACCAGGGAGATAGAAACTTAAAATAGTCCGGCTAAGAAAATCAAGTGTTTATAAAAAACTTTTAGCCGGCCGGTAAAGTCGCAAAGGCGCACGAGAGGAACTTTCATGAGTGCTCTTTCGAATGAAAGTTTCTCTCATCACAGGTGTGCCGAAGTGACTTTACCCTTTAGTGCTGTCGCGCAGCGACTTAATTGGTAAAGTCGCAAAGGCGCACGAGAGGAACTTTTATGAGTGCCCTTTCGAATAAAAGTTTCTCTCATTACAAGTGTGCCGAAGGGAGTTTACCCTTTAGTGCTGTCGCGCAGCGACTTAAAATAGGAGAAAAAGTCATGATTGATTTAACAAAGTTAGTTGAGATGTCAAACAAGCACGGGAAAAACCCGGATCTGGTACTGGCGGGCGGCGGTAATACCTCCTATAAGAAAGATGGAGTTCTCTATGTAAAATGCTCCGGCACCAGTCTGGGAACCATTACGGCGGACGGCTTTGTGGCGATGGATATTGCAAAGCTTACGGCTCTTATGGAAAAGGACTATCCGGCAGAGGATGCGGCCAGAGAAGCGGCGTTTCTGAAGGATGTGATGGACGCCCGGTGTGATGAGGATCTAAGCAAGCGTCCCAGCGTGGAAGCATTGCTTCACAGCCTGTTTCCCCAGACCTATGTGCTTCACATTCATCCGGCGCTGATCAATGGTCTTACCTGCTCCAAGGGTGCCGAAGAGCTGGCAAAGGAGATTTTGGGCGCTCAGATGATCTGGATTCCCATCTGCCGTCCGGGATACACCCTTGGAAAGCTTTGCAATGAGGCTATGAAGGTGTACAAGGAGGAGCATGGCCAGGAGGTGCAGGTGGTGCTTCTGCAGAATCACGGAATCTTTATCGCGGCGGAGACCACGGAGGAGATTGACCGTATTTTGGCGGATGTGATTGATAAGCTGGAGGCTTATGTGCGCACGGAAGGCAAGGAAGAGCTGACCTCCAGGCTTCATGCCATTACCGGACGGGCGGCGGAATTTCTGCCGATTCGCGAGTCCGTGCATTTTGTGAGCAGCAGGGAGAAGGCCGAGGCTCTTTTAAAGCCGTTTACGCCGGATCATATTGTGTACTGCGGCGCGTTTCCGCTGTTTGTGGGAGAGGATGAGGATTTGGAAGCAGCACTGAATGCGTTTAAGGAGAAGGAAGGAGATTATCCGAAGATTGTCCTTGTGCAGAATGTGGGAGCCTTTGCCCTCTGCCAAAGTGAGAAGGAGATATGCAATGCGGAGCTTCTTTTGACGGATGCCATGAAGGTGGCTTATTATGCGGAGAAGTTCGGAGGAATCCTGCCGATGACAGATGAGCTGACGTACTTTATCACTCACTGGGAGGCGGAGTCTTACCGGAAGAAACAGGCTTAAAAATGGATTTATTCTTATATTGATTATTGGGTAAATAGCACTTATTATTCTCATTATCCGCGTATTTGTGAAGTTAGCCGTAGATTACTACGCTGTTGCTTTGCAGATATACGGTTAGTGTGAATATTAAGTGCTATTTGCGAATAAATGAATGAAATGTTGTATAAAGAAAAAGAAGATTTGAAATAGTCATGACAGGCAGAGGATAAAGTATTGCGCCTGATGGAAGTTTATGAAGGAAGAGACAGAGGTATGCTTAAGGTGTATCTCTGTTTCTGTTTACGAATACCGGAAAAATAGGATTTTTCAAGGTATTGGATTGGAACCTTAAAAGAAAGTACAGGAAAGGTTTACTTTCATTGTTGAAAATAGTATACTGCTAATGAGGAAAATAGAACTTCATTTTCTTATACACGGACAGAAAGGAGCCTGCCCATGACCTGTAAAGAAGCGGAACAAATGGTAATGCCTTACATTAATAAGGAGCTGACAGACAAAGAGCTGAGCGCCTTTTTGTCCCATATCCACACATGCCAGGATTGTTACGAGGAGCTTGAGATCTACTATACTATCTACACCGGCCTTGCCCAGTTGGAAGATGGCGGGGAAGATCAGAATATCCACCGGCTTTTGGAGGAATCCTTAAGAGTATCGGAGCTTCAGATCCGGGGGAGAAGATTTTTTAATGTGTACTATGTATTGTCCCAGGTAATGGCGATGGCAGCGCTGGCTGTCATTATGGTAATGGAGATTTTAAAAGTTTTAACGGATGTATTATGATGGAAATTTATCTTTGATATCTCCGATACCGGGGTGCCGAAGCGACTTTACCCTTTCGTGCTGTCGTGCAGCGACTATAGATAGGAGGCAGAATATGAGCGAAAAAATATTACTTGTTGACGGGCACAGCATTATTAACCGGGCCTTTTACGGAGTGACCAATCTCACCAACTCCCAGGGCCTTCACACCAACGCCATTTTTGGCTTCTTAAATACGCTGTTTAAGGTTCTGGAGGAGGAAAAGCCCGACTATATCACCGTGGCCTTTGATGTGAAAGCCCCCACCTTCCGCCATGAAATGTACGCGGAATACAAGGGAACAAGAAAGCCCATGCCCGAGGAGCTTCACGAGCAGGTTCCGGTGCTGAAAAATCTGCTTCACGCAATGGGAATCCCCACAATGGAAAAGGCCGGCCTGGAGGCGGATGATCTTCTGGGAACGGTGGCCAAGCGAAGTGAAAAGAAAGGTCTGGAGGTCACGGTGCTTTCCGGCGACAGAGATCTTCTGCAGCTTGCCACGGAGCATATCCGCATCCGCATGCCGAAAACCAAGGGCGGCGTGACGGAAATTGAAAATTATAATACACAGGACGTCATAGACCGCTACCAGATCACACCTTTGCAGGTGATAGAACTGAAAGCCCTTATGGGCGATTCCTCCGACAACATACCTGGTGTTCCGGGCATCGGAGAAAAGACGGCGACCAATCTTGTAGTCAAATACGGAACCATTGAAAATGCCTACGCCCACGTGGAGGAAATCACGCCGAACCGGGCAAAAGAGGCCCTTCGCAATCATTACGATATGGCGCAGCTCAGCAAAACTCTTGCTACCATCAACATTGACTGTGATTACGATTATGACTGGGAGGCTGCCCGCCTGGGCAACATTTATACCCAGGAGGCATATGAGATTCTAAAGGAACTGGAATTTAAAAATATGCTGTCTCGTTTTTCAGTGGAAACTCCGGCCAATGAAGCCATTGAAAAGAGCTTTTTGACCGTGACGGATCTGGGCGAGGCGGAAAATATATTCGAAAAGGCCGGGAAGCAGGAACGGGTGGCCTTTGAGCTTATTCGGGAGAATGGGAAGGTACTGGCGCTTTCCCTGGCATTATCCGGGGCGGAGGTATACATTTTCCCGGTACAGGGCTTTCTTACGGAAGCGTGGATCGTGGATCGGCTGTCCCGGGCGCTTGCAGGAGTGAAGGAAGTTGTATGCTTAGGGCTTAAGGAGCAGCTGAAGTTTTTGGAGGCAAAGGCTCCCGACATTTTCCAGGACGTGGAGATAGGGGCTTATTTGCTCAATCCGTTGAAGGACAGCTATAGCTGTGAAGAGCTTGCAGGGGAGTTCTTAAACCTTTCCGTGCCCTCCTGGGCGGAGCTTTTCGGCAAGCGGCCCCTGGGTGAGATTTTGGAGGAGAAGCCGGAGGAATTTCGCATTTATGCCGGCTATTTAAGTTATGTGCTCTATGAGGTTTATCCTGCTTTGGAGAAACGGCTTCGGGATGAGGGCATGGAGGAGCTTTACCGGAATATGGAAATGCCTCTTGTATTTACCCTGTTTTTCATGGAACAGGCAGGTATCCGGGTGGAGGCTCAGGAGCTTAAAATCTACGGCGATGCCCTGGCCGTACGGATTGGAGAATTGGAAAAAGAGATTTACGGGGAAGCAGGAGAGGAGTTTAACATCAATTCGCCTAAGCAGCTCGGCGTTATCTTATTTGATAAAATGGGAATGAAGGGCGGAAAAAAGACAAAGACCGGCTATTCCACCTCGGCGGAGGTGCTGGAAAAACTGGCTCCTGAGCATCCGATTGTGTCGCATATTTTGGAATACAGGCAGCTTACGAAGCTGAAATCCACCTATGCGGACGGCCTGGCCGGTTATATTGGAGAGGATCAGAGGATTCATACGACCTTTCAGCAGACCATTACGGCTACGGGGCGTTTGAGCAGCGTAGAACCGAATCTGCAGAATATTCCGATCCGCATGGAGCTTGGAAGGCTCATACGCAAAGTTTTTGTTCCGGAAGAGGGTTATACCCTTCTGGACGCGGATTATTCTCAGATTGAGCTTCGTGTGCTGGCTCATATGTCCGGGGATGAGAATCTCATTCAGGCTTACCGGGAGGCTCAGGACATTCACCGGCTGACGGCTTCCCAGGTGTTTCATATTCCCTTTGATGAGGTGACGGACCTTCAGCGGCGCAATGCAAAGGCTGTGAATTTCGGGATCGTGTATGGTATTAGCTCCTTTGGACTGTCTCAGGACTTGAGCATTACCCGGAAGGAGGCTCAGGAGTATATTGAGAAGTATTTTGAGACGTATCCCAGAATTAAGGAATTTTTGGACGGCTGTGTGAGGGACGCCAGGGAGAAGGGGTATGTGACGACTATGTTCGGCCGGCGGCGGCAGGTGCCGGAACTGAAATCTTCGAATTTTATGCAGCGATCCTTTGGGGAGCGTGTCGCCATGAACGCGCCTATTCAGGGGACGGCGGCGGATATTATTAAGTTTGCTATGATTCGTGTGGATCGGAGATTGAAGGAAGAGGGACTTCGATCACGGCTTTTGCTACAGGTGCATGATGAACTTCTGGTGGAGGCGCATTTGGAGGAAACCCAGCGTGTGAAAGAGATTTTGGCAGAGGAAATGCATGGGGCGGCGAAGCTTTCGGTGCCGCTTGAGATCGATATGAAGCAGGGGGAGAACTGGTACGAGGCGCATTAAGGTGCGGAATCGCTGCTGGTTACGGAGTGAAGAGGAATGCGGAATCTTGGAAATACGGCTTTGAGAACAGAGGGATTTTTGAATGTGGGTAATTGGAATCACAGGAGGCGTAGGAGCCGGGAAGAGTGAAATTCTGGCCTTTCTGGAAAAAGAGTGCGGGGCCAGGGTATTTCAGGCGGATCTGGCCGGGCATTTGGTGATGGAGCCGGGGACGGAAGCTTTTGATAGAATTGCCGCGCTGTTTGGCGGGGGGATACTTGGGGAAGACGGCAGGATAGATCGGAGAGCGCTGGGGGCGGTAGTGTTTGCTGATGAGAAAAAGCGGGAAGCCTTGAATGAGATTATTCATCCGGCGGTAAAGGCAATGGCCCTTAAGGAGATTGTCCGGGCGCGGGAAGAGGGGAGATATCCGTTTTTTGTGATTGAAGCGGCGTTGCTGATTGAGGATCATTATGAAAAAATCTGTGACGAGCTGTGGTATATCTATGCAGCGCCGGAGGTGCGAAGAGAGCGGCTCCGGGCATCCCGCGGGTATTCGGATGAGAAGATTTCGGCGGTATTTGCCAGTCAGCTTACGGACGAGGAGTTTCGTAAGCATTGCCAAAGAGTGATTGACAACAGCGGTTCCATAGAGGCGGCCTGTGAGCAGATTCGCGGTTTTTGCATGGAAAATCGTATGGATTCTCTATAACAGATTGACAAGTACACGAAAATAACATATCTTAAAAAAGCGGTGTCATTAAGTTTGGCTTGGCGGTGCCGGTTGGAATTTGATTTGATACCGGTGTGCCAGGACGATATTAAGGAATAACTGATAGGAGACAAAAGATATGAGAATGTGCAGTATCGCCAGCGGGAGCAGCGGAAACTGTATTTACATAGGTTCTGACAACAGTCATATCCTGATTGATGCGGGAATCAGCGGAAAACGGGTGGAGGCAGGTCTGAAAGAGCTGGAGCTGCAGGGGACGGATGTGAACGGGATATTGATTACCCACGAACATTCGGACCATATCCGGGGGCTTGGGGTACTGGCCCGAAAATATGACGTTCCCATCTATGCCACACCGGGAACGGCGGCGGCTATCCGGGAGATGAACGGCCTTGGAAGGATTGAGGAAGAGCTGTTTGTGGAAATCGGGGCGGATGTGCCCTTTGCCATCGGCGATTTGAAGATTTCACCTTTTCGGATTTCCCATGATGCGGCGGAGCCGGTGGCTTACCGGGTGGCCTGCGGGGGACACTGTGCGGCTGTGGCTACGGATCTGGGTGTTTATACGGATTATACGGTGGACAATCTAAAGGATCTGGATGTATTATTGCTGGAAGCAAACCATGATATCCATATGCTTGAGGTAGGAGGCTATCCCTATTATCTGAAACGGCGGATCGCCGGAGAGCGGGGGCATCTGTCCAATGAATCCGCAGGGAAGCTGCTCTGCCAGGTGCTTCATGATAATCTGAAAGCCGTATTTCTGGGACATCTGAGCAAGGAAAATAACTATGCGGAGCTGGCACGGGAAACGGTGAAGCTTGAGGTGCAGCTTGGAGACATACCCTATCAGCCGGAGGATTTCCCTATCAGCGTGGCTTGCAGGGATGAGATCTCGCCTTGCGTTGAGATATAGTTTATCTAATAAAAAAATTGGAAAGTGTATTAAGGAACCTTTAATAGTCCAGCTAAGAAATATCAAGTGTTTAGAAAAATAATTTCTGCTGGCCGGTAAAGTCGCAAAGGCGCACGAGAGGAACTTTTATGAGTGCCCTTTCGAATAAAAGTTTCTCTCATTACAGGTGTGCCGAAGTGATTTTACCCTTTAGTGCCGTCGCGCAGCGACTTAAATAGGAGGACATTATGAAAAGAACAATTATTACTGTAGTAGGAAAGGACACGGTTGGAATTATTGCAAAGGTATGTACATACTTGGCACAGAACGGAGTGAATATTCTGGACATTTCCCAGACCATTGTACAGGGATTTTTCAATATGATGATGGTGGTGGATACCGGAAAGGTAAAATCTTTTGAAAGCCTTTCCTCAGAGCTTGAGCAGATTGGAGAAGAGATTGGCGTGGTGATCAAATGTCAGCACGAGGAAATTTTTGACCGGATGCACCGGATTTAGTATCGTATTCGAACCTGTGCTGTGATGCGGTTCTTCCTGTCACGGCAAACAAAACTGAAATAAGGGGACATATATATGATAAATTTATATGAGGTAAGAGAAACCAATCAGATGATTGAGCAGGACAACCTTGACGTGCGCACAATTACTCTGGGAATCAGTCTTTTGGACTGCATTGATTCCGATTTGGACCGGCTTAATCAGAAGATTTACGATAAAATCACTACGGTGGCAAAGGATCTGGCGGCTACCGGAAAAGCCATTGAGCGGGATTTTGGAATCCCCATTGTAAATAAAAGGATTTCCGTAACGCCCATAGCATTGATTGGGGAGGCGGCCTGTCATTCGCCGGAGGATTATGTAACCCTTGCGGTGACTTTGGACCGGGCGGCCAAAGAGGTAGGCGTAAACTTTATCGGCGGCTATTCCGCATTGGTATCCAAGGGAATGACAAAGGGCGAAGAAAATCTGATTCGCTCCATCCCGGAGGCCCTTTCCAGAACAGACCGGGTATGCAGCTCCGTCAATGTAGGCTCTACCAAATGCGGAATCAATATGGATGCCGTGCGCCTGATGGGAGAAATGATTTTAAAGACAGCGGAGTATACAAAGGAACAGGATTCTCTGGGCTGTGCCAAGCTGGTTGTGTTCTGCAATGCGCCGGACGACAATCCCTTTATGGCAGGGGCGTTTCATGGAGTGACGGAGGCGGACGCTATTATCAATGTGGGCGTCAGCGGTCCCGGCGTGGTGAAGCATGCTCTTAAGAAGGTCCGGGGAGAGAGCTTTGAGATTCTCTGCGAAACCATTAAAAAGACGGCCTTTAAGGTGACCCGAGTAGGGCAGCTTGTGGCTCAGGAGGCTTCTAAAAGGCTTGGGATTCCTTTTGGAATTTTGGATCTTTCTCTGGCGCCTACGCCGGCCATCGGCGACAGTGTGGCGGAGATTTTGGAGGAAATCGGTCTTGAGCGCTGCGGAGCGCCGGGAACTACGGCGGCTCTGGCTCTTCTCAATGACCAGGTGAAAAAGGGCGGAGTGATGGCTTCCTCCTATGTGGGAGGCTTAAGCGGCGCGTTTATACCGGTCAGTGAGGATCAGGGAATGATTGACGCGGTGCAGGCAGGAGCGCTGACCATTGAAAAGCTGGAGGCTATGACCTGTGTGTGCTCGGTGGGACTGGATATGATTGCCATTCCGGGGGATACGAAGGCTACTACGATTTCCGGTATCATTGCGGATGAGATGGCGATTGGCATGGTAAACCAGAAGACCACGGCCGTGCGTCTGATTCCGGTGATTGGCAAGGATGTAGGGGAAATGGTGGAGTTCGGCGGCCTTCTGGGGTATGCGCCTGTTATGCCGGTGAATCGGTTTTCCTGTGATGCCTTTGTGAAGCGCACCGGACGGATTCCGGCGCCGATTCATTCCTTTAAGAATTAGCCTGGTTTATGAACGGCAGCTGCAGTTGTATGAGTTAAGATAGAGGAATGGTGTATTTGCAGAAGAAAGGGATAAAAGGAAAGGACGCGTTTATGAAGGCTTACTCCCATTTGGTGTTTGATATTGACGGCACCTTGATTGATACGGTGAAAATTCATATGATTTCTCTGGAGAGAACCTTGAAAAAATATTGGGGAGCGGATGCAAAGCTGCCAGATCTTAGATTTTCTTTTGGAATACCCGGGACAGCTACTATGGAAACTTTGGGGTTTGCAGATCCGGCTGAGGCTCACAGAGAATGGGAGAAGGAGTACCTGGCCTGTGCAAAGGAAGCGCCGGGGCAGTTGTTTCCGGGGATGAAAGAAACTCTGGAGAAGCTTAAAGGGACCAAAACTGCTATGGGGATTATTACCTCCAAAACGCGCTCCGAATATGAGGAGGATTTTCGCGGCCGGGGATTGGGGGAGTATTTTACCTGTGTTGTTACATCTACGGATACCGAGAGAGGGAAGCCGTTTCCGGAACCTATGCTGGAGTATTTAAAGCTGACAGGAGCAAAGCCGGGTGAGGTTCTCTATCTGGGGGACAGCGTTCATGATATGGCGTGTGCCCGGGCAGCCGGGGTGGATCATGCTCTGGTTCTCTGGGGGAGCCTGATGCCGGAGGGGATTGAGGCTACTTACCGCTTGGAGAAGCCGGAGGAGATTTTGGGTTTTACTCTTTAGTGCCGTCGCGCAGCGACTACTGGTAAAGCCGCAAAGGCGCACGAGAGGAACTTTTATGAGTGCCCTTTGGAATAAAAGTTACTCTCATTACAGGTGTGCTGAAGCGGCTTTACCCTTTAGTGCCGTCGCGCAGCGACTTTTAATAGGATGTTTTGTTTAAGGCAGTATGACGGGAGTTCGTGTGTATTCGTGGATAAAGTCTGCGCCGTATTGACATACCCTGGCAGATTCATAAATATGAGCTGCAAGGACATCCTTTTCAAAAAGTGCATATTGAACGGGTGTGAGAACTGATTGGGCGTCCGCCGCTTTTACGAGAAGCGGTGAGGCGCTTTTTTGCTTGATGGCGTTTAAAAGGGGGGCGGCGCTTTTTCGGAAGCCCAGGGTCCTTAGGTAGACGGGCCAGTGGTTTGTCTTTAAGCTGTCCAGATCCGCCTGGTGAAGATCCAGCAGGATATGGCAGAGAGCGCGGGTGATGCGGCTGTGGGTCAGCTCCTTGGTTTTTAAGAGATCGGCGAAGGCGGAGCAGCAGGTGAAACGGAACCGGTTGTTTTCCATACGGGCGGCCAGATCCGGGGATACATCCTGGAAAGAGGCCAATTCCTGCCGGGACAGTGTGAGAAGGCGGTATAGGAGGGCGGCGGAGAAGGCGTCCATTGTGAGGGGCGGGCAGGTTTTGAAAGCATCCTTCAGGATTTGGAAGGAGGCTTTTGGGAGCTGTGCTTCTACGGATTCGGAAAGGTCCTCTTGGGCTATGGCTTTGCGGATGGCGGAGGCGGAGGCAAATTCGACGTTCATGGAAGTGTCGTGGTAGCCCGAGGAAGCGCGGCGGAGGGTTACGGGGCGGATTTTGCTGTTGCGGCTAAGGAGGGCGCGGCAGTATTCGATGCCCAGGATGTTGTTGGGGTGTTCCAGAAGCTCAGATTCCTGGCGGCAGTCGGCGTCGTCGCGGGAGCAGACGCAGACGTGATCGGTGTAGTGGAGGTATTCTTCGGAGGCTTTGCTGCGGGCGGACGGGAAGGGGAAGCCTTGTTTTAGGTAGTATTTTAGCAGGTTTTTGTAGTCTTCGGGTTCTTCCTCGAATAGTCGGGCGTAGGAGGCGAGAGCGTTTAAATCGCCGGATTCGCTGCCGAAGAAGAGGGCGTCCGTGCAGCCAAGCTCTTCGAAAAGGGAGATTGCGCCCTGGGCGAAGGCTTCGGCGCTGCCGGTTGCGTAAGGGACAGGGAGTTCTAGGACGAGATCGGCTCCGTTTTCCAGGGCCATGCGGGTGCGGGTGTATTTGTCTGTCTGGGCGGGAAGGCCGCGCTGGGTGAAGGGGCCGCTCATGACGATGATGGTGTAGTCGGCGGAGGTGAGGTATTTGGCTTTTTGGAGGTGATAGGCGTGTCCTTTGTGGAAGGGGTTGTATTCGGCGATGATTCCGGTGGTTTTCATAGGGGAGTCCTTTCTGGGGTTTTTACTTTCTGTATGGGGGTATTTTAGCATGGGTGGGTGGGGGGAGTAAAGGGG
>OFGX01000070.1_pt1 | contig 81751 bp, 72 predicted proteins | sample 1521831 | NCBI WGS metagenome assembly OFGX01 (sample SAMEA3504080, study PRJEB24116) | mouse gut metagenome | biome: mouse gut; feature: mouse-associated habitat; material: faeces | place: Denmark | collected 2011 | reverse complement strand
CCGGGCTTTTGCCTGAAGCAATTGCAGCAGTTATTTTCCGACAATTCCTAAGTATTGCATATCTTTCAACATCCTTCATAGCCGTCTCCTTCACAATATGTATACTTGCATTCACAAAAATTTGCACACGAATGCCCTTCTTCATTGTAACCCGACTCGCAAGCGAAGGGTATCAGGACTGGCGATAACGCGCCGCTATCGCTTCCTCTCGGACACTTCTCTCCTGTGCGCCAGATGTATCCCGATATGCCCGATGCCCAGGACAGTAACGGCAAGGAGCATCAGCGGGTTCCTGCCGTAGATTCCCAGCAAGGAAAATGCCGCCACCGGCAAGCTGGCTCCGGCTACCGGTATTCCGAGAAAAGAGGAATAGAAATCCGTCATTTCCTGTCTGCTGCGGAAGTACCGAATCCAGTAGCCTTCGTAGAGGAGCATCGCCAGGGCGGCAAGGGCCGGGCAGAAACAGCCCGAAATTGCCATCGTATCTGCGAAGCCGGATAGAATCGCTGATTTCTATGATTTCCGGCTGCGGGGTGTCCTTTAATGCCATTTTCTAAACCTCCGTCTCGTACAGGGCCGTTGACCGTCCGTTTGGATAGTCGATGATATCAGCTGAAGTTGCTGTGTCCATTCTATTGAACTGAATCTCCATATTTTTCATCCTTTGGCATCCTCTTTCTTCCTGAATTGTAGCATGACAGAGACGATGTGTTTACAGTCGAATCTCCTCCCCGCTATGTACATAGGAAAACTGCCCGCGCACTGTCGAAAAAGCGCAGATGCATCAGGATGTGGTCATGGGACAGCCGCATGATTTCACTGGCCAGAGATGAAATTTTCCCGTTGTCTTTTGCCATGGCTCCTCCACCAGGCAGGTCAAATCCTCTCAATTTCACATGTGTGAGCCTTTGTCTTTGAATCACAATGAATCCCGACCATAACAATCTCACCGCCATAGCCTTGCAGCACTGCGGGATAATTCCTGTCTTTCATCTGTCCGATGGCCCTTCTGGTGACGTATCCCATTTCAGCTCCACAATCATAGCCGGAAGCTCGGATTTCCGCCTGGGCAGATACACCACATCCGCAATCCCTTTGCCTGATGGCAAGTGGTAATATCAAGATTCATGACATGATACTGGTTTAAGTGAACCAGGTACCCTTCCGCCCCTGCGATTTCCTTTTCATCAAAGAGGCCGTGGGAATCACAGGAGCAGTCGTAATAAGCGCAGAGCATCTGTGCCGCATCGCTGTTTATGATTCTTTGAAATCCACTGTTTCCCGGATTTAAATAGATTCCCATGCAAACTCCTTCCCAACATCCGTTATCTGTAGACAGTTCCTTATGCTGTGAGTTCCCATAAGCCGGAAGCTATGCCATAGAAGCCAATTCCTTCTTCCTGGCATTCAAGGTCTTCGTCCAGATGATGTTGGGGATAAACAGCATCAGGCTCCGCTCGCTCGGAAGTCAAAGTGCATGATTTCCCGCCCCTCCGTACAATTGCACCCTAAAAACCGCACCGATTCCATTCATCCGTCTACAAGTAAGGATACCAGTTTAATTCCGCCTCGTTTTGACTTATTATATCCTAACGCATAGCGCACGCTTTCCGGAATATAATATTCACCGTCTGCTTCCTTTAAATATCCGTACCTTTCCAGCGCCTTCCGCTCATCACTCCCCAACCTGCTCATAACATGTTCATTTAAAGGGACTTGCTTATCCTCCTGCTTCACTTCTCTCAATATCTGGAAGCAGTTCTTTAACTGATGGATTTCCTGCTCCACTTCTTCCAGTTTTTGGTCGGAACATTCCTTAACAGCCTTTCTCATATCCTCAGGGGTCAAAAACCTGTCACAGTACTGTACCCGCCCCACATTGCCATCTGCCGTCGCAAATTTCAGAAAACGCACAATGTCTCTTGCCTGCAGTTGGCCATTGAAATCAGAGAGGGAGGCCAGCACCCAACGGACTGTTATCGCATTTTTCGAACCGTCGGAGCCCATTTTCTTGCCCCATAATCTGGTCAGATTCTGCTCCAGTACAATCCGAGTCGCATTGTTTAAAGGGAAATCATCCTCTCCCCACTGTACACCGCTCATTTTCGCAGCTCTGTCCGCCATCTTCCAGGCCAGCAGCAGTGCGTCCTTCTGCGACCATGTCAGTTCAAATCGCTGGTATTGGTCTCTGAACTGCGCAAGATTTGCATCCATCGCCAATTCGGCAATATCTTTCCTTACGAATACAATAATGCCGGCATTATCGATTCGATATTCATACAGGCGATTGATCAACCCCCTGCACAATGCCCTGATACCGTCTTTTTCCGTACCATCTTTCATGATATTACGGAACAGCGTCTCAAGTCCATCTACTAAGAAAACTACTTTCCTGTGAATCCCTTCCAAGTAAGCATCCAGCTCACTCCAGGAATTTATATTTTGGAACATTCCCAACACAATCTCGTCCCACAGGTCCTGCCATTCATTTTCTCCGCTCATCTTACTGATAGCGTCCCTGACTTTTCTTTCATTTTGAGACAAAATATCTGCATCTGTCTTCATTACCGGCATGCTCTCAATGCAATATTGCCTGCAAGCAGCCAGAAGCGGCTGGAAGTGTGTCCTGTCCTCTGAACAAAGCACCGGACAGATTAGCACCTCCTCTGCAATCTGGCTTTTTTTATCTAAAATCTTTAAAAAATTGTCCCAGTTTTTTGAACTGAGCAGCTGTTTATATAAGTATGTCTTTCCTGACCCTTTCGCGCCCAGCACATTAATTTTAGGAATTTCCCTGGTAAAACTTCCCAACTGCAAGACTGATTTTGTTGCCAATAAATTAGAATAATCTGCCCCTTCTGCCGTCACGTTTTCGGCAGCGATTCTGTGCAGGCAGCTTTTGAACTTTGCTATTGTCTTTTCATCATATTCAGGAACCGCTCCTTTCTCTTTATCCCGAAACATCTCCAATACAATATCTCGAATCGGATCTGTCATTCTCGGCTCAGAATTCAAATTCTCACAAATCTGGTCTAAATTGCCCAGATGAATCATTTTGTCACATTTCTCTATTTCTATGACCGCCTCCACCTGCATGATAGAATCTGCAATGTCTTCCCCATCCCCATGTCCATCTCCCTGCAAAAGCACATCATATATGTCATCTCTTTCCTTCCCCCGGAAAGTATCTTTCATGACCATGGTCAGGAGGATATTCGTTACGCCGTTCCCTTTCTGCTTTCCAATCTGCTGCAATAACAGATGCGTACCATAAACGGATTGATTCGAAGTAGACGTGATAAAAAATTTCGATACCCGCGGGTCAAACAAAAATGGAGCAGAATATTCGCTGATTCCTGCCCGGAGATCCACCAGAACCATGTCCACGCCCAGTCTCGCTCCCAACTTGGACAATACATCCACTATAATATATTTATTGCTTTCACCAGCCATGATTCTCTCCGGATTGGCGTAGATATCAAACAGCTGTTCCTCTTTCCTGTAGGTCGGAAGAAAATACTGCGAAATTTCTATTTTGTCTGTGTGAAATGTCAGTAAAGAATTTTCCACCTCATGGCTTAGATTTTCGATAATCTGATCGTCCTCGCCTTTTGCGCCAATAATGGAAAGGACGTCCAGGTAGCTTACCGGTATGCTTCCATTCTGTTCCTGTCCCAGCCACGTCAGTCCCGGCGCCTCTATGTCGCTGTCAACAATCAGAACCTTTTTGCTGTCCTGAAATTCCTGTATCATATTCCTGACGAACGTTATTAAGGACAGCGTCCTTCCCACTCCACCTTTATAGGAATGGAATGCGGTTACCGGCACCCTGTCTCCCTCCAATGCCTTTAGCGAGACCTTACTCTCATTATCTATATATAAGAATTCCTTGAATAAAGGCTGCGGAAGCATCTCGGTTTCTACTCTTTCTTCCGATTCCTCCCACAAAACAGATATCTTTGTCTTCGTTGTTTTAATCACAATTTCATCATCAACGAAATATTGTTTCAGCAATTGCTTTAAATAGGTTTTGCTGCTCTGCCTTGTTTTTTCAGTTATATTTTTTACATAAATAACCAGTTCCATGCTGTACGCTTCAATTCCCTGCCATTCCTGCGGCCAGTTTGCTTTATCCAACAGCAGAGTGCGCTCAATGTCATGCCATGTATATACTATCAAAATCTCTTCACTCATATTCGGCTCCATTTTCTCCCTTCCAGTTCATGCAGCAATTGCAGCGCCTTTAGCATGTTCTCTTCTATGATTTTCCCCATTTCATCTGCTTTCTTAATGTTAATTCCATATCTCCACATTTCCTGGTACTGTCCTGGCGATATGCTCTCTCCATGTTCACTTTGCAACGTGGGAAACTCACATTTTTCTTCCAACCCCAATTCTTTCAGCACCTTATTAATATCATGCAAAAGCTCTTTGAATTTATTGGGCATCCGAGAGTACATGAAGCAGCCCTCCCTCAGCATCAATAGATGCTTTCCACCACATTCCACTGCGTAAAAAAGCATCATTCTTCTTGCACAGGCATCCGATATCGATTTTGCTTGCTGCTCCTGCCTTTTCCAGCTTCTTTTGAATTCATTCGAGCTTACATCCAGCATTTCTGTTTGCATTCCTTTCTCTTTTACGCTTTTCATTTCTTCTTTCCGGCAAAATCCGCCGGCCAGACAGCCATCCTGTTTGACCCCTCACTTTTCACATATTAAAAGACTTTCTCTGACGGAAAGCACACTCTCTTTCTGCCATCATACTATGGATCCCACCGTTTCGCAATGGCTTTCCTTTCACTTTACAAATAAATACCCATTTCGAAAAAGGAGGAGCTGGGATGACCGGCGACAGAAAGCCAAATACCAGCTGCTGACCGCCATGCCCATGTCAGATTTCCCCGCCGCTTGTACATAGGAAAGCTGCTCTCCCATGATGTCTTTCAGAATCCGATAGGGAATCTCCCCGGTGCAATGGCCTGTGTAGAACCGGACGGGGAGTCTGCGCAGCTCCTCTCCTGTCTGTCGCACCAGCTCCAGATCCGCCTGGCTGTAATGGGGCTTTCTGCTCATATGGAACCCGCTGATGACGGCATCGGGGTCAGAGCCGTAAAGCTCCCGGTATCTGTCCAGGATGTTCAGGATTCCGTTGTGGGCGCAGCCGGAAATCAGGATGCGCTTTCCTTTCTCTTCCAGGACCAGGTATTGTTCGTGGCGAAATGTGTCCTGTTCGAAAGCGTCTCCCTTTTTGAGCATCAGCTCACGGTTGCCCAGGGGCCACAGCCTTCTGCCAGTCACGCGGCTGAACAAAAACAGCTCACTGTCGATTCACCTGTCCCCTTCCACCCATTCAATCCGGGGCAGTTCCCGGATTCGCGGGTCTAAGCCAATGTATTTCTCCATGGTTTCGTTCTTGTGGTAGTAAGCCTCCCCGGCCAGGCGCTGCATCCATATCCTGGCATGGGGGTTGCGCTCCGCGAAAGCCATGAGCCCGCCGCCGTGGTCGTAGTGCCCGTGGCTGATGATGACCGTGTCCACCTGCTCTAAATCCACGCCCAGCTGTTGCGCATTTCGCAGAAAAGCGTCCGTGGCCCCTGTGTCCACAAGGAGCCTGTGCTTTTCCGTCTCGATGTAAAAGCTGAGACCGTGCTCGCAGAGACATCCCTCAGCGCCTTGTGTGTTTTCAATCAAGTTCCGTATCTTCACATTCTATCCCCATATTCTATTTCCCAATACCCCTTTTTCGGAGAGCCATGACGAATCAGGATTCCACGCTCCTTTAGCTTTTTGATATTGGCTTCAATATTTCTCCTGGCAACACCTATCTGGTCTGCCATCTTTGAAGCAGAAAGCTGTGGGTCTTTTGATAAAAGGATAAGGATTTTCTGTTGCGTGTCAGTCAATTCTTCTCCGATGCTTCTCCGATGCTTCTCCACCGTTTCTATCCTTTTTTATCGGCATAGAATTGCGGAACAGGTTTACTCGAAGCATATCATCAAAAACCTGAAACTCCGGTACCGGAAGACCATAATCTTCTGCCGCCTTTATAATTCTGCTGATTCCCGTTCCCCATGACTCCACAAACCCCATTTGCCCCAAAACATTTGCAATCGTCCTGTTACGGAGCTTGGAATGTCCATTCATAAGTTCTTCATAAGTCATCCCATTATAAAGGCCGCCAGGAGAAGTCACCTCCAACCTGTCATCATAAAGCGCCACCTGCACACAAGAATCATCCGCCAGATTGCGATGGCAATGCGCATTGATGATCATTTCGCGGATTGCTTCTATTGGTAATTCATAGGATTCCTTTCTTACCAGCCAATTTCACATAATAGGGCCTGTTCGGTCCTGGTGCCACCGTGACAACGATAACCGTTTTACCATCTACCGTTTGTGGTTCCACATTTGGCACAATCTGCGGCACACAGGAATCGGAAACCGCATTGGAAATACTGTCCATCACTCTAAAAAGATTTTCCTCGTCAACCCCCACAACTTCCCGTGTCCTGTCATCAACTCCAACAACCAATTGCCCGCCCTGGCTATTTGCAAAGGCCACAATGGTTTTTATATATTTTTCAGAATCCTTCGGGAGCATGACCTTAAATTCGACTGTTTTAGATTCTCCCTTAACAATTTCCTCAATCATCATCCCTTCACCCTCCACTTTACTGTCCTCAGAACGTTATCCTCGTTCCTCATCCCCCATCTCCAGCACCACTTTCATGCTCCAGAGCGACACCGGGGCGCGGTTTTCGTCCTCTTCCAGGAACGCGAAGATGACCCTATGCGGCGGCGCGAAACCTATGCCGCTTATCTATAAGTCTACCACGGACAGGCCCGTTTTGTCACTATCTACTGCAAAAGTCGTTTATCCGGTATTTTACTCTTCCCACAGATTGTCCACCACGAATTGAATGTCCTTGATCTCCGACATCATTTTCTGATAAGTGCTCTTCTGCTCTTCGTCCTCCGGGTCGTACTGCACATCGCTGGCATAATGCAGAACATATGTTCTATCACTTGTGGCCAGAAGATACCGATAGGCGGTGAAATCCAGACCGTTTTCTATAAACTGCCCCTCCGTCATGGCTTCCTCGTAGCAGACGATGGTGAACAGGACGCCGCCGTCCAGCAGATAGGTTCCCTCGCCTACGGCTTCCCGCATTTTGGGGTTGTAGACCACATAGTTCTGCCCGTTTTTTTCCACCGCGTACTGCCCGGCCCAGCTGTCGGGGAAGATCAGCGTCAGGTTGACTCCCTCCAGCATGAGGATTTCCTGTTCCATGGGCACCTTCACCACGATTTCCCGGGCAAAGGCGATCGCGCCTGCGCTGAAGCTGGTGACCATCAGCACCAGGGCCGCCGCCATGGCCAGAAGCTGCCGCCTTCTCCTTCCCCGGCGCAGCGCCGCGTAATCCGGAATCTGCTCCGCCTGCTGGACAAGCCTGTCTTCAATGTTCCCGATGTGTTCCGCCAATTGCTTTTGATTCATAGTCCAAACCCTTCCCTTTCCAGATATTTTCTTAACTTCTGCCGCATTTCGTACAAGATGGACTTTACTTTGCTCTGGGTGAAGCCTGTGCTTTTGCAGATGCTTTCCACCGAATCGAAATACCAGTACCGCCTGATGAAGACATTCCGCTTCTCTTCTTTCTGCTGCCAGAGGAATTCCGTGATGGCCCGCTCTATCTGTCCCTTTTCCGCTTCGGACTCCACGCTCTCCGCCCCGGACACGCAGTCCCCCAGCTCCTCCAGGGATGTGACCGCGGCGGGATTCCGCTTCGCCGCGGAGAGGTACTCATACCTCTTCAGCGCCAGGTTCCTCGCGATTCTGCCCACAAAGGCCGGGAATCTGCTGGGGCGCTGGCTGGGAATGGCGTTCCACAGGGCCAGATAGGTGTCGTTCACGCATTCCTCACAGTCCTCGTGGCTTGAGAGAATGTTGCCCGCGATATAGGCGCATAGTCTGCCGTATTTCAGGGCGGTCTCCCGGATGGCTTCTTCTTTTCGTTCCCAGTATAGTTCTACGATTCTGTTGTCTTCCACATGTGTTTCCCTCCTTGTATCCGTAGATTGAAAGCTGCTTTCTATCTATAGGTACGGATTTCGCGGCATTGGTTGTAACCTATTTTTTAAAAATCTAACCACAAAGGCCGCTTCCGTTCTCTCTAAAAGCAGCGACGGAAGCGGCTCCATATCCCGAAAATATTCCACCTGTGCGGTGGGTTGCTAATCCAATGGCTTGTCTGCATTACAATAGCTTGCATGCAGACAAGCCATTGGACTGCAACCGCACAGGTGAAAAATATTGTATTTTTGCGGCTGAGGTGTCGGCAGGCCAAACTCATAGCCGCTCTCCACGCAGAACTGCCCCTTGTCCCTCAGTAGTCCCTCAGTAGTCCTTCAGTACGATATCCGGCTTCCGTTTCCGCCTCTTTTTAGCCATGCTGTATTGTTCCCTTTCTTCCCTGTCTGTATTATACTATCACAGCAGGGGAATATCAAGGCTGTCACCCCAGGCACACTTTAATGCTTTTTTCCTGCTAATCTTATTGGGGACTTTTCGTGGAGCTGGCCCGTGGCACCAGTCAGGAGACAGCTTCCGAAGGCAGGCATGCTATAAGCCATGCCTGCAGCAAATCTCCTGTCCGGTTTGGAAAGACAGTAGTATAGTTGTCAATTTCATCATTCCATGCTATACTGAACATTGCATTTTCCTGATGTTGGGTGATGAGCAAATTTTGTGATGAGGGGGCGCGTGTATGACTATCTACGAAAAAGCAGACGAATTATTTCATAAAAGCGATTTCATGAGCCTTTTAAGCAAATATGGAGACGCATTTGTCGTCGGGAGTTATCGAACGAAAATCATGACATGGAACGATTTGGATTTTTACATCGATAATTCGAAATACAGTCCTTCCCAATATTACGATCTGGCCGGAGAGATTCTTAAAAGGATGATACCGACTCGATTTGATGGTTTCTTAAATGTTGAGCAGGGGGCGGCATTCCTTGGATTTGAGACTGCCATATATGGCGAGCGCTGGAATATCGATATTTGGTGGAAGCATCGTGAGGAAATCGAATCTGCCCTTTTATCCGAAGATAAACTGGTGCAGCAGCTGAAAGAAAGGCCGGAATGCAAAAAAGCAATCTTAGAGATCAAGGAGGAGTTGTCCAGGCTCCGGCTTTATGGCTTCGACAAAAAGAAGAAGCATTATCACAGCAAGGAAATATATGATTCTGTGCTTTTTGGCAATGTCCTTTCCGCGGAACAGTTTTTGCTTGCCCAGGAGCCTTAAAGCCCCTATTGCAGACAGCGTATCCAGGGCTCGTTTCCGAAGTGCCCTGGATTGCTGTTCTGTATTACTATTCCGTAGCCATATTCTGCACTACGTCGCACCGCTTTCTGTCTCTTCGTCCACCTGTTTCCACAGGGGCGCAGACGCAGCTTGCAATTTCAGGCAGCTTTCAGGTCTCCGGGACTTTCTCCTCCTTCTCCACCATGATGACATCAATCCCTTTTTCCTCAAAGGAAGCCAGATCCGTCTCGGCGGCGTCCCAGTCGGTGATCATGATGTCCAGCTTCTCAGCCGGGCAGATGCTCACCACGGAATCGAATCCAATCTTCTCCTTGGGATACAGCCCAATGACTTTCTTAGAGCTGGCTACGATGGCCTCGTAAAAGCTGATGGCGATGGTCTTCTGGATGGACAGCCCGAACTGGACGGAGATGAACGCGGAAGTGATGAAGCTTTTGTCAAAGCGCAGCCTCCTGATTGTCTCCACCGCGATGCTGTCATAGCAGTTGCCCTTGTGGTCCATCTCGCCGCCCAGCAGGATTACGGAGATATTGTCCCTGGGGCGCAGTTCCTCCGCGATGATGATGGAGTTGGTCACCACTTTGACCTTTCTGTCCGTGGGCATGTTCTTGGCCATGAAATAGCCCACTGTGGCCGGGGAGAGGTACACCACGTCATTGTCCGCAATCATGCTCACCGCTTTCAGGGCAATCTGGTAATAGTTTTCCTTTATGGAGACCACGTCCCTTATGGTCTCCCTGGGGGGTCTGCCGATGGCAACCTGATGCAGGGGAAGGGCCCCGCCGTGCGTCCTTTTCAACAGGCCTTTCTCGTCCAGGATTCTTAAATCGCGTTTGGCCGTGTCATAGCTTACGTTGTACTGTTCGATGATGTCGTTGGTGGTGATGCTGCCGTTTTTCGCCAGATACTCTAAAATTAGTCTGTGCCGTTCTTCAATAAACATACTTACCTCCTGTTCCCGTTTCTTCACGCATCGATGGGGCGTTTTGCCCTGTTTTCTGCATGGCATGTATTTTTATGGATTCCACAAATCAGGTTCCTGTTTGTTACACATATATTACCACTTGCCAGTGCTTTTGTCAAGCTAATTTTGCACATTTATTCACGTTTATTAACATTTTCTGTAATCGGCAATACGGTTTCACTTATGCCTGTTTCCGCCTTATCAGAGATATCCAGCGGAATCCTGAACACAACGATTCTTTCGTGCAAAGACCATTACGATGATAAGGAATTGTCTACAAATAACTGATGCGAGTTTATAGCCGTTTTCGTTGTATTTCTGGGCTTTCTCCTAAACAAGTTGCATCAGTTATTTTCCGACAATTCCTAAGTGATTTGGAACGGATGGCTTGTCAAAATTCCCCGCAGCAAAACTGCGGGGAGTCAGACCCTGAGAAACCGACACAGGTATTTTCCTTACGGAATGCCGGCGTTAAATCCTCTCGATTTCACATGTATGAACCTTTGTTTTCGGATTATAGCCGATTCCGACCATCACAATCTCACCGCCGTAATCCTGTAACACCACAGGGTAGTTCCTCTGTTTGATCTGTCCGATGGCCCCCTCTGACGACTTATCCCATTTCAGCTCCACAATCATAGCGGGAAGCATTGACTTCCGCTTAGGCAGATACACCACATCCGCAACCCCTTTGCCTGACGGCAGCTCCTCGACCTTAAGATATTGGTCTATGGCGGCAATGTAAGCAAACTTAATCACATACCGGAGCGCCTGTTCATTGTTGTAAAATGTCGGCGCATACTGCGCTTGACGGATTGCTTCAATCGCTTTCACCACGGTGCCCGAATCACCTGCAATCGTACTTTCCAAAAGTTTCTGGAAATGCCGTATCATTTCAAGCCATCGTCGGTTTACATTCTCGCCTTTCAAAACTTTCCTGAATTCAGCCTTTATCTCTTCATTCGGAATCCTGGCCACTTTTTCTTTTCTGTCCCAGGTCAGATATCCCAAGTGAATGAGCAATGTCTTCACATCGTCCCTGCTCCTGAAAGTCTCAAAATCGTTTTCGAATCCCTCTGTGTCAACCTCAATCTCTTCCCCCGCTATCAATCGCAAAACAACTTCCTGCATTCCTTCAAAGTCCATGTTAATATATGTCATCAGCGATTCTGCCGCAGAAGTCTTCCTCCAGTAGGACTGAAATTCCCGCAATCTGACTGCGCACATGACCGAATATGGATTGTAGGCTGCACCAATATCCGAAAAATCGTATCCATCGTACCATTTTTTTGTATCTTCAAAACTCATTCCATATTTTGAGCACAATTTTTGTACATCTTCCTCTGTAAAACCGGTATATTCAGCGAATGCACCCGGGTTAAGGATGGGATATTCCGTAAAATCAGAGATGGCGGACTGGGAACCATCTTTTTTGATGGGGAGGATGCCCGTCATGTAAGCAGCGGCCACCACTTTCGGGGTAAAGTTATTGCTCTTGAACCATTCCCTCAAAAGACTAAGATACCGTTTTTGTGCCACAGCATCATCCTTCGCTTCCCGAATCAGCGCATCCCATTCGTCTATGATAAACACGAATTTCCTTCCTGTCTTTTCCACGCAGCGAACCAGGCTATCCGCAAACCCTCCTCCGCTGGTACAGTCAGGATAAAATTCTTCCAGTTCAGCAAAAAGCCGGTTGACAATCATGTCCGGTACCTCTTTCAGTGGAATCCCCTTTCTCTGTGCCGCCGAAAGAAAAGTCGTAATATCAAGATTCATTACCTGATATTGGTTTAAATGAGCCAGATACCCTTCGGTCCCCGCAATCTCCTTATCGTCAAAAAGGCCGCAGGAATCGCAGGAACAGTCATAATACGCGCAAATCATCTGGGCCGCATATGATTTCCCGAACCGCCGGGGTCTGCTGATGCATATCAGATTATTCACTGTGCCAATCGAATCATTCACCTGATGAATCAATCCTGTTTTGTCAACGTATTCACTGTTTATGATTCTTTGAAATCCACTGTTTCCCGGATTTAGATAGATTCCCATGCAGTCTCCTTCCCCATGCAGGCCCTGATGTCATCGCCTGATTCCATCTTATGTCCTAAATGCGGAAAGGTCAATGTCATTCACTCATTTCACCAAGGTTTCGCGGCTGTAGCCTTAAGCCTCGTCAGCTTCTTCCACGCTTGCGCGTGCCAATGTCTGCCGCCTCTTCATCATATGTCTCATCTTCATGCGGGGCCTCATTCACGTCTGCGCGTGCCGACGGTCTGCCGCCGCTTCGGCATATGCCTCATCTTCATGTGGGGTTTCTTTCATGTCTGCGCGTACCAATGGCTCTGCGCCTGATACATAGAAGCATACACCCCGCCTTTTTGCATCAGCGAATCATGGTCTCCCTCCTCAATCAGCTCGCCCTTCTGCAGCACAAGGATCCGGTCTGTATACCTGGCCACCGCCAGTCTATGAGAAATCAGGATGCAGGAGCGGCCTTCCATCATCTCCACGAAGTTCCCGTACAGTTCGTTTTCCGCCACGGGATCCAAAGCCGCCGTGGGCTCGTCCAGCACCAGGACTTCACTGTCCCGATAGCAGGCCCGGGACAATGCCAGTCTCTGCCACTGTCCTCCAGAAAGTTCCATGCCCTCCGGCGAAAGGTTCCCCAACGGCTGCCCCAGCTTTCCGGCCAGGCCGTCCGACAGCCCTTTATGCAGAGCGGCTCTTACCTCCCGCTCCCGCCCATGGCCGGCCCTGTGCATCTTCTCCACGTCCCCCAGTTCCACGTTCTCCTGTACGGTAAAAAAATATCTGCCATAGTCCTGGAAAATCACGCTGAAATACCGCTGCAGCGCTTTCTGGCCAAGCTCCGCCGCATCCCTCCCGTCAATCAGGATTCTGCCCGAATCCGGTGGGTACAGCCCGCAGATCAGCTTTATCAGGGTAGATTTTCCCGATCCGTTCTGCCCCACCAGCGCCGTCCTGCTTCCGGGCACCAGCGTGAAGTTCACATCCCGAAGCACCGGTTCCGCCTGTCCCGGGTAGGTAAATGTCACATGCTCGAACCGGATGCCCACCGTCTGCGCCGCCTTGACATTCTTCGACTTCTCTATGGACGACTCCCGCTTTTCCGCAGACACTTTCTGCCTTTCCATGAATGCTTTCCGCTTCTCCTCAGGTACTTTCTGCCTTTCTATGGACGACTCCCGCTTTTCCGCAGACGCTTCCTGCCTTTCCATGGACAATTCCCGCTTCTCCGCAAGCACTTCCTCCAGTTCCATAAAAGCGATATAGTAGTCCACGGAGACCATCCGCCGCTGCAGCTCGGAATACCTGTCCCCTATTCCGCGGAATGTCCCCAGAATCTGCTGCAGAGCTCCCGCCACCGCCACGAACAGGCCGATAGTAAGCGTCCCCTTCACCAGCGCATACACCGAGAAGAACAGAACGATTCCCATCCACGCCGCAATCGTCATCTCGCCGTAGGCGTAGGCCATCTGTGACCGTATGGTGCGCCGATAGCGCTCTTTTACTATCCTATCGGATATTTCTTTTCGTTTTTTCACCAAATAGGGCACTGCTCCCGCCACTTTCAGGTCATACAGCGTGGTCTTGCCGCCCAGGATCTGTCCATAGCTGTCCATCAGGCGCTCCTCCATGGTCTGCTCCTCGTACAGTTCCGTCATGAGCCGAATCCGCCTGAAGTCGAAAAACACCATGGCCGCAAAGGCAGCCGCCCCTAGGGCCAGACACCAAAAAGAAAGGCTGGCAAAAATAATTCCATAGCAGAATGCACTGACTGTTTCCGAGACCACTGCCAGAAAGGCGCTGAAAAATCCCAGGATATGCTCCTGAGGCGCATCGCCCATACGCCTAATCACATCCATGGTCTCCTCCGACTCATAGGCCCCATACCGAATCCTGGAGAATTTATCCAGCACCTTCGCCGAAAACCGGCCGTACAGCCGCCGCTTCATCCGCTGTCGGCCCATTTCGCTCCCATACCCCGTCAGAAAGGCCAGGGAAGCCGCCGCGCCAAAGCAAAGCATCTCCCACAGCAGATTCCCTTCCCCGGACACGGCTGCATCCAGGATTCTGCCTTTGAACAGAAGCTGTGCGGGACCCAGCAACGCGGCGGCTGACATCATTAACAGGTACCAGACTGTCTCTTTCCCGCACTCCTGAAACAAGGCGGTGAAAATCACTTTATATTTGGATTGCCTCATGTTTCGCAAATCCGCCTTTCCGTAAATGCGCCCCGGAGGGTGCCTAATCCGTGTACCATTTGCTCTGGGCGTGATAGAGTTTCGCGTATTCCCCCTCTGCCGCCATCAATTCCTCATGGCTCCCCCACTCCGCTATGCTCCCGTCCCGCATGACGGCGATTCTGTCCACATGGCGGCACAGCCCCACCCGGTGGGAGATGATGACGGTGGTTCGCCCCTGCGCCAGCCGGAGGAATTCCTCCAGGATTTCATTCTCCTGAAGAGGATCCAGGGCAGAGGTGGGCTCGTCCAGGATAATCAGCTCCCTGTCAGCGAACAGCACCCTGGCCAGGGCCAGGCGCTGCTTCTGCCCGCCGGAGAATTCCGGGCCGCCGAACTCCTTTCCCATGATTTCTCCGAAGCCGCTTCTTTCCCATGACAATTTCTTTGCATGAACTCGCTTCTCCGCTTTTCGGAACTGCCCTTCCTTATGAACTCGCTCCTCCGCTTCCCAGGACAATCTCTCCATATGAGCCTGCTCCTCCGCTTCCCGGGTCTGCCCTTCTGTATGAGCCTGCTTCTCCGCTTCCTGGGACAGCACTTCCATGTGAACCCGTTCCAGCGCTTCTTGGATGCGCTCTCGCTCCTCTGCCCTACCGATGTCCGCCAGCGCTATGTTCTCTTCCAGGGACAAAGGGTACAGGGCAAAATCCTGGGACAGCAGCGCCACATGGCGGTACAGGGACTCTTTGTCCAGTTCCTCCAGGTTCCTGCCGTTATAGCAGACCTCTCCCTGTTCCGGGCTGTATATGCCCAGCAGCAGCTTGACCAGGGTGGTCTTGCCGCTTCCGTTGACCCCTACCAGGGAGACCACTTCTCCCCTGTGTATGGTCAGGGATGCGGACTTCACCGCCAGGGACTGACTGCGAGGATATCGGAAGCTTACATTCTTCAACGCGATTGTCTCTATCCTTCCCTGAAATGCCTGCCGTTTTTTCTCCCGCTCCTTCCCCCATCCTTTCTGCCGCCCGGCACTCTTGCCAGTCCGCGTCTCCGCCGCGGGTGCCAAGTCTGCAGCAGATGCCGGGACTACAGCAGATGCCGGGACTTCAGCAAGTGCCGGTGATGCAGCAGATGGCCGGGATGCAGCAGATTCCGAATCCGCAGAACCTGGCGGCACCCATCGGCTGTCCGCTCTGCAGCCGCCAGGCTCTCTGCCCGCGGAGACGAAGGCAAAATAATCCGTCGCCAGGCCCGCGAAGCCCGGAATCTTTCCCACAGAACTGAAGAAATTTCCCACAGCCGTCTGCACGCTGGCAAAGGCCACCAGGCACGCGCCGAACACGCCCACGGACAGGGTCCCTCTCCGAAGCAGCAGCACCGCAAACAACACGCCGGTCAGATAGCCGAAGGTCTTTACGCAGTCACAGAGCAGATGGAAGCGGCATTTCTTCCTGTCCAGCCTCCACTCTTCCTCATTCACCGCGTCCCGCTCCCGCTTCCAGCGCTCTGCCAGATGCCCGTCAAAGCCCATGACCCGCATCTCTCTGACGCTGCCGAAATCCGTGAACAGATTCCATATATAGTCCCGCATCCTTTTCTTCTGCGTCAAAGACGCCTCCACACGATAGCCTTCCTTCTCCAGCATCCAATCCGACAGGAAGAACTGGGCGACGCTGGCCACTGCCACCACAGACAGCAGCGGATGGTAGGTCCCCAGCGCAATCAGCAGCGACAGGATGCCAGCCACGGAGGTGGACAGCACGATGGTCAGCATGAAGATTCCCGGGATGCGGTCATTCTCCACGCATTCCTCCGCCCGCTTTCTACAGGAAAGCATCCCCTCATCCTCGTATTGAATCAGCGGAAGCCCCGATGATGTCTCCACCAGGTCGTCCTTCAGCAGGCGCATGGATTTCTCATAGACACCGGCGTTGATGCATATGCTGGACAGGGAATACAGAACAGTATAGACGATATAATAGCCTGTCATCGCCGCGGCATAGCCCCAGAGAGCCGCCGCCCCGCCCTTTCCGGCCAGGTGATCATAGGCGGCCTGGAAAAAGTTGGCTGACAGTATTGTCAGAATCGTAGGATGGAAATTCTCCAGAAGATACGCCAGGCCGGAGAGGGCGCTCTCCAAGGGCATTTTTTGAAAAAAGAATTTGATGATGCGCCGAATCACTTTCCCTGTCATCTTTCTCGTCTCCTGTTCCGTTTCCGCTTCGTCTGCGGTTTTCTGCGATGTTTCCTCATCTCCTTAATGATAGCAGAAACCGCTGCGTTTTTCTGTACCAAAAACAATACAGAACCATTTTAGAAATTCTTCAGAACCCCGATGCCTGTGCCATGACTCTCTACGCAAGTCCTTTCTCCCTCAAAAGCCCCGCAGCCACCTACAAAAAAACGGCGGCCCCCTGTCTGACAGGAACGCCGCCGGCGAATCATAACGCGGAATGCGCCTCAAAAAAGCTCATTCCTCAAAAGTCCACACTTCCATATACTCCTCACACCCCCGCAGCGAATCCGGCAGCACGTCCCTTTCCACGAAGTACAATTCATGCAGGGCCCTGGTGCATCCCAGGTACACCTTGCGCCTCATATTGGCATCCTTTTCATTGCCATGGATGCAATCAAACAATATCACGGCATCGAATTCCAGCCCCTTTGCGAGCAGCAGCGGCATGATTACAACCCTATCTTTCAGCTCATCTTCCGGCGATATGATCAGCTGTGCCTCTTTCTTTCCCCGCAACCAGGATTTTACCCTCAGGGCCTCCTCATCGCTGTTCACGATAACCGCCACGGAATGGTACTTCTCCAGCTGCTCCAGCAGAGGAACCAGGCAGGAGAGCATATCCCGGCAGACCACATACTGCGGCTTCCTCACCGCCCGCTCAAAATAGGAGTATTCCTCCTCTATGGGCCGCTCCTCCTCCCCAATCAGGGCAAAGGCCAGCGCGTTGATGTCGCTGGAGGAGCGATAGCATTTGCTGAGCCGAATCCGCATCAGACCATCCCCGAAGACCTTTTCGAAATCCTCATGCTTTCGAATTGTCGTCAAGGAATTGACGGTCTGATAAATATCCCCCAGCAAGGTGAAATTGCTCCTGGGGAATAAATATTTCATAATGTACAGCTGAATCCGATTGTAATCCTGTACCTCATCTATGACGATATGATAAATATTCGTAAACGGTTTCACATCCCCCATCAGCACCTTGACGAACAGATAGAGCAGCGCGTCCTCGTACCAGAGCCTCCCCCGCTCCAGACAGTCGGACAGCCTTTCCACCTCCTCGCTCCCCTCTCCCATCTGCCGCAGATAGCCGGAGAAGATTTCTATCATCTGCTTTTTCGGGTCCAGCCGGTTCAGCCTGGCCACTTCCTCCCGGGTCGCATTCACATATTCGAACTTCCTTCTATTATAAAGCGCATTGATCTCTCGCTCGGACAGGCTTTCCCCCTGATTCTCAATGCTGTCATCGCATATTTCCTCCTTCATCTCCTCTCTGCGGAGCCGGAAGAAGTCCTCGATGGACGTTTTAATCAGATAGTTCAGTCTCTCCAGGGTGGCGGAAAATGACAGGGGCTGCCCGGTCTTCAGCTTGCCCTGAATGGTCTGGGGCGACACAATCACCTCCTCCTTATAGCGGACTTCCGGAATCTGGAAGGAAAAGGACGCAAAATAATCAATGCAGTATTGCAGCATCTCCGCCGAATACTTGACCTGGAGCCATTTTATCCGCTCCTCTCCATAACATGCTGCCACCCGCGCGAAGTCCTCCACCCGCTTCAGCTGGGTATAATAATCCTCAATCTTGACGCCTTCCCCCATAGCCTCCTCCAGGATGTCGGCAAACACCTTCGTCTCCGCTGGCTTCTCCCCCAGGTCAGGGAGTATGGTGGAAATATAGGAGCCGAATATGTTGTTGTTCGACAGAATCAGGATGTTCTCCGACTTTATGGTATCTTTATTGTGATAAAGAAGATACGCCAGACGGTGAAGTCCGATGCTGGTCTTTCCGCTGCCCGCCAGCCCGTAAATCAGGCAGGAGCGCCTGGTGTCGCTGCGGATGGCCGCATTCTGCTCCCTCTGGATGCTCCCAATGATGACTTTCAGCCTATGGTCGGAATCATTCGAGAGGACCTCTCCCAGAATGTCGTCATACATGGAGGAGTCTGTGTCGTACACGGAGAGGAAACGACCGTCTTCGATTTTATATTGCCGTTTCCGCGTAATTTCGACATCTGTTTTATAGCCGTTGACCTCATACCAGCCGGGCCCTAGGTCAAACTGATAGAACATGGACGCGATGGGGGCCCGCCAGTCCACCACATATACCTCGTGGGATTCCTCCTCCGTCAGGCTGTAGATGCCGATGTAGATGGTGTCCGGGCTGCCCGTCTCGCTGTCCTCGAAATCCACCCGGCCGAAATAGGGGGATTTCTCCAGCTTCGACAGCCTCTGGATTTCCAGCTCGTTCCGCTCATACTGCGCCTCCGCGTAATTCACGGACGCCTCCTGGGCGCTCAGCAGGATGACATCGTCGAACTCCCGGATGATATGCCGGTTTTCATCCCACATGTCTTTCCGTTCCCGCACCACCTGATCCCGCAGCGAAGCTTTGCCGCCGCACAGTTTCTCCAGCTTCCTCCGGATGATGCCCTCCACTTTTTCAAAATACGCCGCTTCCCTCTGAAAATCACTTTTTTCCATGGCAATGCCCCTTTCTGTCACAAGTTTCCCACTGCTTTCGGCCAGAGCGCCTGCTTTCCCAAAGCCGCAATCCGCTTCTTCCGCTGTTTTTGCCGCGAATCCGCGATACACTCCTTCCGCTGCTTCTACCCCAAATCCGCGATACGCTCCTCACGCCGCTTCTGCCCCAATGCCGCTTTCAGGCTTTCCCCATCCCCGCCCCACATGCGCTCCACGGCTGGCTGAGTTGCTGTGGAAGATGATTATAGCAGACAATGAACCGAAATGGCAGTCTTGAATTTTGGGCATTTTTGTAGTATAATAGATAATGTCAAAAAGTATTCTTTAGGAATTGTCGGAAAATAACTGATGCAACTTGTTTAGGAGAAAGCCCAGAAATACAACGAAAACGGCTATAAACTTGCATCAGTTATTTGTAGACAATTCCTTACTCCTGTCTGTCCCCTCACCGCACTGCTCCCCCACCGCAGCCTTGAATCGTCCGATGCCTGCAGAGGACACAGCACTGGCCGGAACAGCCAGGAAAAACGCCCTTTGACAATATGGAAACCGAGCTTTATGGAGCACATTTTTTCGATGCGGGCACTTTCGACTGGGAAACCCATGAGTCCGACGAGAAAGACGAGGAGAAGACCATCTCCCTGTAGGATATTCCCCCAAGGTATTTCAGCGAGGTGGTGCGGCAAATCATGGAGGCGGGAGCCGAGTCGTATCTGGGGGATGAATAACGGACTGTTGGCGGCTTGTGAAATTTGCAAAACGGATACATATCACTGGATTTGCCTAAGGATATCGCCGGGAACACACCACGAGAGCGCCGGGGAAATCTGGATGCCGGGGCGCAGAAGGCTTTGGCTCCGCCCGGGAATCATGGCATCGGAATCATGATTTTCAGCACGAACCGGCCTTCCTCCGCCCTGACGCTGCACTGACCCCCGTACCGCTCCACGGCCTTTCTGATATTGGGGATGCCGAAGCCGTGGGCAAAAGCGTCCTCTTTCGTGGTCCGCTCCGGATCGATTGTCTCCGGCAGGGCATTGTTCTCCACGCTCATCACCAGGATGTCCCGGATGCGGCCGGCCTTCACTGTGATGAGCCGCTCCTCCTGGGGCAGGCACTGGCTGGCCTCTATGGCGTTGTCCAAGGCGTTGCCGAAGATGGTGCTGATGTCCAGAGGCTCTATGAAAGCGCCGTCCTCCAGGGCGATAGCGGCGCTGAAATCAATCTGGCTCTCCCGGGCTTTTTTCGCTTTATCCCGTATAATGATATCCAGTATTTCGTTCCCCGTGTGGTAATAATTCTCGTACGCATGAATCTGGCTCTGCAGTCCCTGGATTGAAGCGTCCACCTCCTGCCGGTTTCCCGCCTGGGCCTGAAGAACCAGCAGATGGTTCTTCAGGTCATGGTAGATGCCCCGCACCCGCTCCTCATCGCCCATCCGGTCTCTGTAATAGGACTGCTTCATCTCCAGCTCCTGGGCACGGTAGGCCGTCTGTACGGAATTACAGATGTACGCCGCCAGATAGATGCACCCGAAGCTGGAGAAGATGGAGGCCCCGCAGATGGGATAGACAATCACAGGATCCTCCGGCATGAAATAGATGATCGTGAAAATCGCCACGAAGGGCGACAGCATCAGGATGTCCACCACCATCCACATCTTGGCGGTCAGGCCGGATGCGATCCGGCGCAGATACTTCCGGAGGAAATGCCATGCGCCAAGCCAGAACAGCAGCCGCAGCAGCATCGTCGCGACATGGATGGCCGTGCTGGCAAGCTGCTCCTCTTTCGTCCACAGAGCGATTTCTTTGCCGGAAGCGTCCGTCACCCCAAAGAAAAGCCTACTCCCCATATCCATCATCAGGTAATTCACGGCAATCAGCGCGGGGTAAAAGACCAGCACCGCCGTCAGCCGCTCTGCCCATGAGCCTCTGTGGAACACCGCCACATAGGCCACGAAGCCCAGCAGCGCCCCCAGCAAGTTCGCCAGGTCATTGGAATAGATGATTACCACCGCCAGGAGGCTATTGGCAAAAAAGGCCAGGACGCGCATGGCCATGCTCCGGCGCAGCGGCAGAAAGGTCTGCAGCATCCGGAAAAAGACGAACACATAGCCCCATTCCAGCCCCAGAGACAGAATGTCAAAAAACCGTATCATAGCAAATCCCCCCAGTATTCTGTCAGCCGCTCCGTGAACTCCTTCCGCCTGGGCTGGCTGATGGGGAGGATTTCTCCCGTGATCAGTTCCAGTTCCAGCTTTTTGATGCCTTTTATGTAGTTCAGATTCACCAGGTAGCTGGTGTGACAGCGTGCGAAGCCTTTCTCCTTCAGCTCCCGCTCCATCTCCTTCATATTTTTATAGCAGACGATTTTCTCCCCTTCCGTGTGCAGCAGAAGATTGCGGTTGTAAGTCTCCACGTACCGAAGGGATTTCAGGAAGACTTTGTATCTGCCGCTGTCGTTGGCGATTACCAGGGACGGGCTTTCCTCTTTTCTGCGCCTTTTCAGCCACTGGTTCATTTCTTCTTTTAATCGGATATATTTCATCGGTTTAATGATATAGTTCACGGCCTGGTATCTGTATCCCTCCAGGCCGTACTGCACCAGGGTGGTCAGGAAGATGATGCCCACGCCCTCGTCCATCTGCCGGATCCGCTCCGCGGCCTGCAGGCCGTCCATCCGCTCCATCTGGATGTCCAGGAAAACCAGATCGATTGTGGTGTCATATTTTTCTGTCAGTTCCAGACCATCGTAGCAAGCGGTGATCCTGATCTCCTCGCCTGTCTCGGCGGCGTACCTCTCCAGCAATCCTGTCAGATAAGCCACGAAGTCCCGCTCATCATCGCAAATCGCTATATGTATCATCGCGCTTCTCTCCATTCCGCTCGTGCTTTCGGGCATTCCGCAGCCGGCTTCACCCGTAGCCATAGCAATCCCAGAGACTGACTTCAGCCACAGCACGTTTTTACAAAGGCAATGGAATGCTCTCTGGCAGCAGCGCATTGGGTCCCTTCATAACCATGCCCCGCGCCTTCCATCTTTATGAGCTGCCCGTCGCTGCAGTAGGACAGCGCCCTCTCGGAACAGCTGAGAGGCACGACGGAATCCTCTGTGCCATGAATCAGCAGCACAGGCCCCGGATATGCCGCTATGCTTCCGTACACATCGATTTTCCTGGCCTGTTCATCGAACGCTTTCCCCAGGACAATGCCGAAGACCTGATTTTCTCCGGCCATGTACCGTCTCTGGGCGTCCTCCGGAATCGAAAAAGCCGGATACCAGAGGATCAGGCCACTGATGTCCTGAGGGCGGCGGGCAGCCACCAGCGCCGACACCAGCCCTCCCATGCTCTCGCCCTGCAGAAAAATCCGCTGCGGGTCAACGCAGTCCAGCCGTTTCGCCGCCTCAAGGACAGTCTCCAGATCCCCGCACTCGGATTCCACGGTCATCTCCTCCATGGTGCCATCGCTGCGGCTCTCCCTGCCGCCTCCGCAGAAATCGAAGAACAGACAGCCCATGCCGGCCTCGGCGAACCCGTCCCCATGGTGCACAAGCTCCCGGTAATTTCCGCCGAAACCATGGCTGAAAATAACCAACGGCAGCTTCCCTTCCTTTTCCTCCGGCCAGTACAGCCGCCCCTGTATGTTCCTTCCGTCCTCTTTTCTGAAAGTCATTTCCTGTATCATTCTTGCTTTCCTTTCTCCCCCAATATATAATATCCTCTCGGAATCTCCGAACCGCTTATCACGCTGCTTTCCAGAAACCGTTTTGGGCGGTTCCCCCGCTTTTCCAGATACCCTTTAGGAATTGTCGGAAAATAACTGCTGCAATTGCTTCAGGCAAAAGCCCGGAAATACAATAAAAATTGCTATAAACTTGCAGCAGTTATTTGTAGACACTTCCTTAGTCTCGGGTTGAAATCCTTTATAGCCAGAATAGCGGATGAACCATAGGTTGTCAAGGACAGATTGCCGCCCCTCACCGACTATCACCCATCATCCCCCCCAGCGCCCTCACTCCATCCTGATTGTTTCGTCCGCAAAACGGTTAAATTCCAGCCGATGGGCCACGCTGATTACAGTAGCCCCTCTGGCCTTCTGCTCCCGGTGCAGCAGTTCCGCCATGGCATCTTGGGTGGCTTTGTCCATCTGGCTGGTGGCTTCGTCCAGAAGGATTACTTTGGTGTCTTCTAGTAGGCACCTGGCTATGGCGATTCGCTGCCGTTCCCCGCCGGACAGCGCCATGCCCTGTTCCCCGATTTCCCGGTCAAGCCCACCCTGGATTTCCCTCAGGATTCCGGTTCTTTCCGCCGCGTCAATCAGCTGCGCCTGTGTGGCATCCGGCTTCACCAGCAGCAGATTGTCCCGAATCGTCCCCTGCCGCAGCACAGGCTCCTGGGGCACATAGGACACAGACCTGCGCAGGTCATAGAGACTGATGTCTCCCAACGGCTGCCCGTCCACTCGGATGCAGCCCTCGTCCACATCGTAAAACCGCAGCAGCAGTTCCAGAATTGTGCTCTTTCCGATGCCGCTGGCGCCTGTGATGCCCACCCAGTCCCCTTGCCTTATCTTCAGGCTCTTGTGCTTCAGGATGTCCTTCTGGGTATGGGGATACCGGAAAGACACATCCTCGAAGAGGATTTCCTGTTCAAAACGCCACCTGCCCTGGCCTTCCCTGTCCCGCTCGTCCTCCAGCTCCAGGTAGCCCTGTATGGCGGCCACCTGGCCCCTGGCTTTCTGATATCCGTTGTAGGTGGCAATCAGGCTGGTGAAAATATCGTGTATTCTGGAGGCGTAGCCCACCGCCGCCGTCATGGAGCCGATGGTGATGGCCTGCGTTGCCGCCAGCAGCGCCGCAAGGATAAATGTGGCCCCATAGAAAAAGCCGGGCATCAGGGTGTTGGAGATGCCGCCCACGAAATTGTCGAAAAAGGCTACTTTGCCCCAGATTTTCAGCACGCTCCCCTGGATTTCCTCCACTTTCCTGTCCTCCTGCTCCTCCATCACCCCGGCTTTCACCAGGCGTATGGATCGGAAGGCCTCCTGCATCTGCTTCTGGTACCGGGCGTTGAAATCCACCACCCTGGCAATCAGCTGCTGCAGCCTGTTCCCCACCAGTTTCATCAGGCCTATGCTGACGGGAATGTACAGCAGTTGGAACAGGGCGGCCAGAATATGGATGCGGCACAGCAGGACGAAGACCAGGATGCCGCTTGCCGCGCCGGACAAGAGCCTGGGCAGATCTATGGTCCACACCGCAATGTAAGACACCATGTCATCGGACGCCTTTCTGGCCAGCTCCGCGGAATGGTTCTCGTCAAAAAAGGCCATGGGCTGATGAATCAGCTTGTCGAAGCATTCCAGGTTCACCCGGGCGATGAGCCTGCGGCTCTGGAGCATCAGGAAGTATTGGTACCAGTTATAGCCGAAGGTCACCAGCACGGGAATGCCGCAGAAGGCCAGGATGGCGAAAATCACTTTCCCGGTCTCTCCTGACGGAATGTAGGTGTCAATCACCGGAGGCATCATCGCCACCGGGAGCAGGGACATCGCCTGGAGCAGCATCGACAGCACAGAGGACATGACGGCGATTGCCGCCACTTCCCGCCGGAAGCGACTCTTCGTTCTTTGTTCTTCATCTTTCACTTTCATCTTGTCTCCTTTGCCTTTGGCTTGTTGGTTGCCCGGATCCTGGTTCCGGCTTGCCGGTTGCTGAAGTTCTGGTTCTGGCTTGTCTGAACCAGGGGAGCTCCAGGAAATCATATGACAGGATTTCCTTTGCCAACTGGTCTATCGTGTCGTGCACCATAAATCGTGTTTTGGCGTCCTCGCTGATTCTGCGAAGCCGTTCTATTATATTATTGTCTTCATCTGTGGACTGCAGCTTTCTGGCCATGACTGACGCAAAGCCGCAAAGATAATAGTCTGTCTCGTGGCAATAGTCTGTTCTTCCCAGTGTCTCCAGCGCGGCGCAGATGGCAAGGGCGGCTTCTCCCTTCTCTTTGGCGGAGAGACCGCTGCAGTACCATAGCTCATTGCACTTTTTATTCACGGTGAAGGCACCCAGCTCCAGCATATTAAAGCGAAGCTGATGGGCGTACTCCGGCGTGTCCCTGGCAAAAAGCTGTTCCGTCTTCTGACCGCAAGTCAGGTACCAGTTGGGGATTTCTCTTTTGTACAGGGCCATGGCCTCCTCTGTCTTCCCCTGAGCGTGCAATATCTTGCCCTGCATGTTGACGGCGTCCAGCCGTAGGAAAGCGTCGCTGCAGCCCTCCAGAGTCCTCCGGCAGATTTCCAGCAGCTCCTCCCGGTCTGCCAGAAGCACTTCGGGGTCATTGTCCACATAGTCTCCCACCTTGTCCCACATGTAGTAGTTCATGACTCTGTAGTCATTGGGGTATTCCCGATAAGCCTTCTCGGACAGCCGGGTGTACTCCTCCTTCTTTCCCTCCCGGAAAAGCTTGCCGTGCTCCTCCAGGAACTGCCTGATTTCTTCCTCTATCCGGGCGGCGTCATAGCCCATGAGCGCATCGATGGACACGCTGAAATAGTGCGCCAGCAGAGGAAGCAGCGAGATGTCCGGCAAGGTCTCCCCTCGCTCCCATTTGCTCACGGCGGCGCAGGAAACGCCCATGGCCGCCGACAGCTGCTCCTGGGTGATTTCTCTGCCCAGACGCAGCCTTCTGATGTTTTCGCCGATGTAGATGTTCATCACTTTTCCTTTCTGTTTTGATGTGGCTTTTCGTTTACCTTATAGTCCGTTTTCGTCTATGCGAAGTTCTGCCTGTTGTTCCATTATATTGGCATTTTCCGATTATGTACAGATATTCACAGGAAAGCTTCTTTTAACCTGTGGTTAAAAAAAGAGCGTTCTCCTCAATAACGCAATCCCGAATTTTCCCTCTGAATCCTATATAAAATCCCATATAATCTCATCGCCCTGGATGTCCTGTCTGTGAAAATGCGGTTTGATGCCCTTGATGTGAAAATAAAGAATGCCATCCAAGACAATATTCATCCTATTGTCTTGGAATGGCATATTGAAACTACAAATTTAGATTCTTCACAAATTATGCGCCTGCTACTCACAATGTATATCCGCCTGATTCTCTGTCTCTTCAAAATCCCGGGAATTCCATGTTCACGGATTTTTCCGTAAATCCGTCCGACACATGCCCGTCATAATCCGTATGAGTGTTTTCCAGTGTAAGCTCGTACTCAAATCCGCACTTTTCGATCACGCGCCTGATAACCCTTCAATATCCCCAGCGAACTCTCCCGGTCGGCATGAGGCGCCCAGCCCGCCATCGGCCCGCCTGCGGATTCCGCGCATATTCGTACAGATCTTCCGTCCTCCGCTCACGTAAGACCAGCCTCGCTGTCTCCAATGAGCTGTACTTCATCTCTGTCCTCTCCATTCACCTTTCAGCTGCTCCATCATGGAGAACATCCTGTCCATGTCCACCGGCTTGGCCAGGTGCCCGTTCATCCCGGCATCCTTTGTCATGGCGATGTCCTCTTCAAAGGCATTGGCCGACAGGGCTATGATGGGCACGGCTCCCGCGTCCGGCCTGGACAGGCCGCGGATTGTGCGGGCCGCCTCAAATCCGCTCATCACCGGCATCATCAGGTCCATCAGGATGCAGTCGAAGGCCCCGTGCTCCGATGCCTGGAAAGCCTCTACGGCGGCCTTTCCGTCCTTGGCAGTGACCACCGAGGCGCCCGCCTGTTCCAGGATGAATTCCACGATTTCGCAGTTGACCTCATTGTCCTCCACCAAAAGCACATGCATCCCCGAAATGTCGGCGCGGGCATCGGATTCCCTGGTCTCTTCCCCTGCCTCCGGCGCCGCGTCCCCCTGCATGTCCAGGGGAATGGACAGGGTGACCCGGAACAGGCTTCCCCTTCCGATCCGGCTCTCCGCCTCGATTCTGCCCTCCATCTGCTCTACCAGCTTCTTTACAATGGACAGGCCAAGCCCCGCCCCGCTGAAGTTCGTCCTTGCCCCCGCATTTTCCTGGGCAAAGGGTTCGAACATACGTTCCTTGAATTCTTCTCCTATGCCGATTCCGGTGTCTTCCACCACGAATTGATAGGTGGCGGAACCTTCCTGGCAGGAAATCTCTTCCGCCCGTAGGAACACGGAGCCCCCAGGCCGGTTATATTTCACGGCGTTATCGATGATGCCCGTGAGGATCTGCTTCAGCTGCACGGGATTGCCGATCAGCCTGCTGTGGCGCAGGCCGGCTTCCTCCAGCACCAGCCGGATGTCCGCCGCCTCCGCGTGGGGGGACATGATCATCCTACATTGCTCCAGCGTATCGCGGAGGTCGAAGGATTCCACCCCAGCGACGGGCTTGCCGCTGTCCAGCCTGCTGACCTGAAGGACATCATTCACAAGGGACAGCAGATGCTGCGTGGAGACGCGGATCTTCTCCCGGCAGGCTCTCTGCTTCTCCAGGTCTCCTTCGGTCTGCTCCATAATGGTAAGCATGCCCAGGATTCCGTTGATGGGCGTGCGCAGGTCATGGGACATATGGGAGAGGAATTCGCTCTTGGCGGAATTGGCCCGCCGCACTTTCTCCAGGAGCTCCATGATGACCTGCTCCTGCTTTTTCCGGTTCACCATCACTTCCGTGATGTCCTGATGGTATCCGTTGAGGCAGACGCCGGGCTTTTTGAATTCTTTGTCCCGCATGCCGCCGCAGCGGACATAGATTTTCCCCAGCGTGGGATGGTTCCATGGATACGCCACCTCGGAGCGCCCGGTTTCCAGAATCTCCTGCACCGCTTTCCGGACCATCTCCACGTAGTCCGGCTCGATGTTCCCGAACCAGCGGCGGTAGCAGGCCTCCGGCTCCGTATCCTCCTCCACCCCCAACAGCATCCGCATGGTCCTGTCCGCATACATCCTGGGTTCGCAGCCCTCCTCCAGCTCCATGGACCAGATGCCGGTCCTGCCGCCCTCCAGGATGTCCTCCAGGCTCTGCCTGGCCTCCAGCCGGTACCTTTCCTCCTGCTCCACCACGGCATTGATGTCACGGAAGGCAAATATCGCGCTCTGTTCCTGCGCCTCCCGCCCAGTGACGGAGAAGTGGATTTCCAGGTTCTTGAGCCCTTTGGGATTGTCCTTCACCTGGTAGCGGACATAGAATTTCTTCTTCGTCTCCAGCTGCGCCAGGATGTACTCTTTTTTCGTCACCATGCGGAGCCGCTCCTGATCCCGGGGCGTCACATACCGGGAGATGTAGCTTTCCATGGCCGTCTCATAACCATCCGCGAAATTGATGGGCTGGTTCTCCCCCCGGAATTCGTTCTCCCGGTAAATCCGGCATGTGTCCGCGGCAAAGTCCGCCTCATAGATGCCCAGATAGTCCACGTTGAGGGCATAGAGGACATCATGGCTGCGCTTCTCAAGCTCCCTGACCAGGTTGCGCCGCCGCAGGGAGGAGACGATGAAATAGGCCGCGGTCTGAAGCATGTTCGAGGTGTACTCCAGGGACTTCACCGGGGGATTGTCCACGCCATAGAAGCCTATAATCCTGTCTTCATCATACAGCGGGACCACTACAAGAGAACGGATGTTCTGTGCTTTCAGATTTTCGTATTGCAGAGGGTCGCTATGCCTGATTTCCTCCAGGCTGTTGATGACGATATATCTGCCCACGCTGAACTTCCGGTACCAGCTGGCGCAGACCTGCGGGGGGACATTCTGAAGGTTTTCCTTCTCCGGCCGCACCCCTTCCGCCGCCCACTCATAGGTATTGTCATCGCCCCCCGCGGGATTGCGCTCGAAGATGTAAGTCCGCTCTCCCTCCAGGGCCTTTCCCAGATATTCCAGGAACACCTCCAAAGTCCTGTCCGGCGACTCTTCCAGAAGAGCCGCCCTTAGACCTTCGTTGATGACGGCTTCCAGGTTCTGGACGTTGCGCACTATGCTCTTGTGCTGTTCCTGGCTGCTGATGTCCAGCGCCATCTCCAGGCGGTAGCGTTTCCCATTCTCCTCCAGAATCGCGCTCCTGAGTAGGAAATGCCTGTTCATCTGCTGGTGGAAATGCCGCTGCTCAAAGTAGCCCTCTCCGGGTCCGCATCCGTTACAGAACGAGCATGGGACGGCGCTGCCGCGCAGGACCCGGTAGCAGGGCTGCCCTTTGACTTCCGCCAGGGAGCCGATGCCGAAGACGTCCATGGCCCTTTTGTTCATATAGACCAGTTCATGGACCGCTATGTCTGCCACGTAGACGATTTCGTTTATATTATCAAAAAATCCCCCTAGATTCCCCATAAAGTCGCCCTCCCTGTCCTATGACGTCCTGAAGCCTGCCTGCGGAACCCCATGACGCGGCAACCCCATCTACGTCCTGCCACAGAATGCCTGTGCCGCGCCCTGCGGCAGCGGCCCTGGAATGCCCCTCGGCCATCCATTGCGCCTGGCGGTTCCGCGTATGTGCAGCCGCGAGCTCCGGGACTGTCCGGCAATGGGCCAAGACCCCTGGGAGCTTCCCGCCGTATCTGTCAAGAATCGCAGCTTTGGAGGTCAGTATAACATAATACGGCCAAAAAGTCCACTTTTCCGAAAGCCTAATATACGCCAATTCCTTAAAATAGCCATGCCCGTCTCTCCGGGCAGTGCGACTGGGATTTCCCTGAGGATGCCGTCTCCCCCCTGTGGGCGGAGCGCATGATGTGCCACGGCGACGCCATGGACTGCCTTTCCGGCGGACGCTTCCATGCCGCCAGGTACCAGCGCAGGCCGGCAGAGCAGCATCCGGCCAGGGTCAGCGGGCATATGCCGGCATCTGTCAAATGGCGGACGCTTTTTAAGAATGAGATGCATGACCAGGGCGGGGCTTTCGCCCCGCCCTCTCTGTCCTGTTTTCCCCGGAATCCGTCTCACTCCTCTGTCCCCGCGTCACAGACCCGCCACTTTCCGTCCCCTCCTGACATAGAAATCGCGGCAAGCCCCTTCCCTCTGCCGGGGTTCCCTCTTTCTCCTATATACAGTATGCCATTGATACCCGGCACTGTCAAGCTGCTCCGCTCCGCTTTTCATCCTTGCTTTTCATCCAAATCGGCAGCGCCCGGAGATTCTCCCTTGACCGCCGCCAGCCAGAAGCCGAGAGCCTGGGAATCGGTTCCCGGTCAGAGCCGGCACCGGAACATCCCCGTGGACTTGTGGATGAAAATCGCCCCTTCCCTGTCCATCCGCTTCCGGAGAAGACTGCGGAATTCCTCTGCCCTCTGCTCCAGGATGCAGGCGGCATTGCCGGGATAGGATGACACATAGCCGCAGATTGCCTCTATGTCGTCCACAATCAGGTCATTGTCCTGATCCATCCGCTCTACCTGTGGGAAGAAGGCCTGCAGCTGGGGCCCGGCGTTCTCCAGCCGGAAGGCCTTGGTGATGCTCTCGAAGGGCATCTCGATCCGGGCATCGAAGGCCGCCACGAGTTCGTGCAGTTCCCGCATATGGCCGTCGCCTATGGTGGAGCACAAAAATCTGCCCGTAGACTTCAGGCCATGTGCGATTTCCCGGAGACAGGCCTCTCTGCGCTTTACATGGTACAGCATGTGGTTGGCGACGATGCAGTCATATCTTTCCTTCTCCAGTTCCAGGCTGTCCGCGTCGCAGATTCGGTATTCTATTTCTACCTGTTTTTCATCTAATATTTTTCGGAAAACAGATAAGTTTTCCTTTGCTTTCTCAAGCATGCCCGCAGACCGGTCAGTCAGCGTCAGGCGCAGTCCCGGCGGCAGCCTGTGGACGTTCATCTGCCACAGCAGCCCTGTCCCGCAGCCCAGTTCCAGGACATCCTCATTCTCCCCAAGCTCCAGCCGCTCATAGACCCATTCCATCCACCCCTGGGGGCTGGTGCTGTAGTCATGGAGCCGGATGCGCTTCTCCAGGTTGCCCGATGTCCTGTACTGCTCCTGTATCTTCTCTTCCTCTGTGAGCAGGTTCAGCAGCCGGATCAGGAAGCCCAGTTTGTCGCTCTCCCTGCTGTTCTCCATCATCTCCATGGCGGAGAGGATTTCTTCCAGCTGGCGCTTTTTCTGCAGCAGAAGCTCCTTCTGCTCCGTCAGCTGCTGCTCCATGCTCCGGGAGGACATGATCTCCTCGATTTTCTGGAGGGAGAAACCCAGGTACTTCAGCGTCAGGATGCGCTGGAGCACGGCCAGGGAGTCCTGATTGTAGTACCTGTATCCCGCCTCCGAATGGGAAACGGGCTTCAGCAGGCCTTTTGCGTCATAAAAGCGTATGGTGCGCAGGGATACCCCGGCGATTCTGGCGATTTCACCCGCGGTGTATAAGATTTCTTTCATGTTAGGCTTGTCTCCTTTTTCTGCTTCTTCTTTCATGTAGCTGATAACTATCATACGGGATGACGTAAGGGAACTGTCAAGAGGGTTTTTAAAATTTGCCAAAAATCCCCGTTAACCAATGTCCCGAATCTGGTACTATATAAGCGAAAGCTTTCAAAATACGGCATTGGGCCCTGGCCAACACACGAAAAATATAGAAAGAAGGAAGCATTATGAAAAGAGAATTTGGAGAAAAGAGTTACCGTCCGGTAAAATTTGAATTCAGTGCCGTTTTTTTCGGCAGCGCCAACATGGAATATCAGAATCTGTTCAACAGGAAGCTTCCCGGCAATATCCTGGCGAGCGCCTACCGCACTCCTATGACCGTCCACCAGCTTGCCGTGGAGCTGGGCGTGGCTTCGGCATATCTGGAGGATGAAATCGCCGTCTTGGAAAAATACAATCTGCTCACGGCTCTGCCAGGCGGCAAGTACCGGACACGGCTGATCATATTTACGGAAGAAATCATGAATGAATTTTATCAAAAGGCGGAACAGGGCATTGCCCCAGAGGTGAAGAACATCCTTGCGAATACCGCGAAAAAGCTGCCACGGCTGCGGGAACTGCAGTTCATCGGTTCCGGGCTGGACGACAATTCCCTTCTGTGGGATCTGCTCTTCGAAATGATCCGGGAAGGGTGGATGCTTTCCAAAGCAATGCAGAAAGAAATTACTGATACCCATAGCCTTTACAGCGGTCTTAACGGTATTTGCTATGGACATACTTATGAGGTTCCGAGTGACTGCGTATACAAACTCCCCTCCTGTGCCGGATACTGCCAGGTCGGGGGCTGCTATGCCGCATCCTATGCAGATTTCGGTATTCTGCCTGACAAGAACCGCTATACTTCCCATATGGAAGAGGTGAAGGCCAGCCTGGATGCCATGCTGTCCGGCGAAGCCGATGCACTTCTCCCCGTCGTCACCAAAGAGCAGAAGGACGCTGCTCTGGAAATCCTTCAGGAAGAGATATCTGCTTTTGCCAGCCTGTTTGACACGCTGTGCGGCTGCGCCCGTTCTATTCTGCAGGCCCATGCGCCCGAAAGCGTGAGCGCGCTCATCGACCCTGTGCTGGCCAACGTGCTGTTTTTCAAAACGGTAAGTCTCTTTGGTGTCTGCGCCGTCAGGACAGAAGCATTGACCATTCCCGAAGACGAACGTCTGCTGGGCGGGATGATTTATGCCACTGAGTGAGATTTCAGATCCGGCATCGGAACCTCTGTCTGTACATGGGGCGCAAGCGGCAGCTGTTGTCTGCCATTTGCGTCCCCTCGCATTTCTATCACGTTCAGCCCCAGGCGGCGCGATAACTCCCTTTTCGGTAAAACTGTTCCTCAAAGCATATATTCGGCTTTTTCTTCGCCATCATAATCCAGAAGATTTCTTTTTCTGTTTTCCTCCGGGCAAAAAAAGGAATACTCTCTCGGAATAGATTGTCTGTAATATCGGGTAATATATTTCCGCATTTGCATATTATTTTTGACATAATCTCTATCTCCCCGGATCCTGAGTTATATGCTTGATTATAAAATATATGTCTGCCGTTTGCAATGCACATTTATAAGGCCGCTTTTCCAAAGCCTTCCCAAAACTGTGGCACAATAAAATTCATGTATCCAAAACAAAAAAGACATGGTATGATAGAAGGTAATGACAGGCTCATCTAAGAAACCTGAAAGGAAATAAGGCTATGGCATTGGCACAGATAAGGACTTATACAGAAGAAGACTATTACAATCTGCCGGAGGATATCCGGGCTGAGCTGGTGAACGGGCAGCTTTATTACATGGCCGCGCCCAGCAGAATCCACCAGAAAATACTCAATTTCCTGAACACGGAAATCAACCTCTATATCCGCTCTAAGAAAGGCTCCTGTGAAGTCTATCCGGCCCCTTTTGCCGTCAGGCTGTTTGCAGACGACGACAAGACTGTAGTGGAACCGGACATCAGCGTGATCTGTGACCTGGACAAGCTGACTGACCGGGGGTGCACCGGAGCACCCGACTGGGTCATCGAAATCGTCTCCCCAAGCACTTCCAGCCACGACTACGTGCGCAAGCTGAATCTATACATGGATGCCGGCGTAAGAGAATATTGGATTGTTGACCCTCAAAAAACTTCCGTCTATGTATATCATCTGGAAGAGACAAAATTCGAGACCGCGGCATACACTTTCCGGGACAGAATCAAAGCCAACATCTATGATGATTTATGGATTGACTTCCATGGATTTGAGGAATAGGCAATGCACCGGATGCATGGCTGCAGCTTGCCAGACCGCTCCATCCATATCTGAAAGCGATATCCCCCAGTCCCTCTTTGATTTCCTGTCTGCTTTCTTCATTGGAACCGCGCTCACCAGCGAAAGCTTTCGGGAACATGGCTGCAAATTCCATCGCTGGTGAGCATAAAAAACAAATCAGGAGGAAACCCCATGCTAATCCGCCAATATGCTCCGTCAGATTGCAGAGAACTGACAGAGCTTTTCTACAATACCGTACATCAGGTCAACGCAAAAGACTACACAAAGGAGCAGCTGGATGCCTGGGCTTCCGGGAAGGTGGATCTGCATCAGTGGAACCGGTCTCTCCAGGAGCACTGCAGCGTGGTGGCAGTCGAAAACGAAGTGATACCGCAAAAGCAGTGGTCGGGCGGCTTCGGGCGGACGGTTTCCCTTACATCACCGCCACCCATGACATCAACAATCCCCGAAGCGGCAACGTGATGCGGCAGCTAGGCATGCAGTACCGGTATTCCTATGAAGAACAGTGGCAGCCCAAAAAACTCCTGGTCACTTTCCGGATGTACCAGCTGAACTTGAATTGTGACGAAAACTGGGTATACCGGAAATACTGGGAAGCATCAAAGGTGCATTTCGTGGAGCCTAACCTCCTTCCTTCTGATAAAGGGACGCCTGATTACTGAACAATTCCGAATACAGGCCGCATTTCTGCATCAGTTCGGAATGGGAGCCATCTTCCACTATATTCCCTTTGGAGAACACGAGGATGCGGTTGGCGAACTTACAGCTTCCCAGTCTGTGGGAGACGAAAAACGATATGGCGCCCTGGGTAATCAGGTCGTATTTCTGGTACAGTTCATATTCAATTCTAGGATCCAGGGCGGCCGTGGGTTCGTCCAGAATCTTGACTTTGCTGACCCTGTGCAGCGAGCGGGCGATGGCGATCTGCTGCCCTTCTCCCCCGCTGGGCTCGATTCCGCGGTCGTCAAATATCCGGTATACATTGGTATCGAAATGCTGCGGGTACTGGTTGATGACCTTGTCCAACAGGCCGATTTCCGACAGCTCCTGGACAAAGCTTTCCTCCATCTTCTCCTGGTCGCTCATGGTGATGTTCTCCTCTATGGTGGCGGCGAACAGGGAGTAGTCCTGAAAAGCCGCGGAGAACAGGCCGATGTAATCCTCGTAGGAATACTCCCTGATGTCCACGCCGTTCACCAGAATCGTCCCCTCGGTAGGGTCATACAGGCGCATCAGCAGCTTGATGAAAGTGGATTTTCCGCTTCCGTTCTCCCCCACGATGGCAATCCGGTCAGCGCTGTCCAGCTTGAGATTTATGTTTTTCAGCGCATAGGTGTCCGATGTGCCGTATCGGAAGGAGACATTCCGAAATTCTATGGAAAGGGGCCTGGAGCAGTCCACGACCCTGCCGGAACCGGACTGCATCTTGGGAATATTCATGTAATCCCTGAAATCCTGGAAATACATATCGAAGGAATGCACATATACAATCTTGTCCAGGATGGCGCCCATAATCTGGGCATAGCTGGTCAGCGCCGAGATATAGAGCGTAAAGTCGCCCACGGAGATGGTTCCCCTGACCAGCATGGAGATCACGAAGAAATAGCCCAGTCCAATCTGTATGACATAGAACAGGTTCGACAAGGTCTCGCTTAGGACATGCCTTCCCCGGATTCTGGCATAGAATCTGACATTCGCGTCATAATGGTTCCTCATTTTGCGCAGCAGCGTGGGCTTGTAGGAGAAGACGCGGATATCCTTCATATATTTATGGTCGGAAATGATATTGGTATAGTAGTGGGTCTTCCGCTCATGCTTAATCTTCTCGTCCTGATCCTGCTTCTCTTTTTTCTTGATGCTGCCGCCCACCCGGAAGGAGATAAGCGTGAACAGCAGATTGACGGCCACCACCAGGGGGCTGAATTTATAAATGATGTAAATGTAGCTGATGGCCGTAATGGAATGCTGGATAATCTGCATGGAACAGGTGAATATGTAGCCGAAGCCCCAGCCGCCTGCATAGATATAATTTTTCGCCTTCTCGCTCTGCTCCTGGAAAGCGTTCGACTCCAGCATGTCAAGATCCGCGTCCATCAGCCTTTCGCTCATGTCCATCTGGAAGTCCGAGAACAGCCTGGAGGAATAGTTGCCGGCTCCATATCCCACCCAGGAGGTGCCGATATTCAGAATCAGGAAGCTCGCCACATATAACAGGACGAACAGAATGGCCTCCTCTTCAAAGCCGTCCGCCGCCGTATCCAGGATCAATTTGGGGATATAAATCAGCAGCACTGGGCTCAGGGCGCTCATCACTGTGGACAGGACGCTTAATAGGATGTATTTGGGCTGTTTTCTCAGCGCGTATTTGAAAAAATAGAGAAATCCTTTCATTTTTCTTTCCTTTCTTTGACATAAACTTTAACAGGATTTTTCACCCGTTCTCCACTGAATATACTATATTCCATACACAAACCCGCCCAGGGGCCAATCATCCTCAGAGATTGTCAGCGCCCCCGACTTGACCGCAAGGCCCCCGATCAGACCCACCGTGATAAAAAGCAGCACATTTGCCGTGACCGGTCCCACGATTTCCCTTATGGACTCAGGGGCATGAATCTGCATGATGGAAAGGGCACAGCCGTACAGCGATTCATACAGCCTGGCGAAAGACGCGATCTCTTCCCGGAGGATTTCCGACACCTCTTCCATCTGCTCTTTGTCAAAGACGGGAGCCATCGCTTCCGTCTCCCCGGCCAGCACAGAATCCAGGCTGTGGATGATTTCGTTTCTATGGGATGAGAAACGGTTCTTCGCGGGCAGAACGCAGTAATCTGCATAACAGGCCGCATAGTCGGAACGTAAACCGGCGTATCCGGCGAAAGCCCTTGTCTCGTATGGACGGTTCATGCCCATCCTATAGGTGCTTCCATAGCAGATAACGCCCTTGCTGTAGAGACCGGTGTCCGGAAGCGTCTCTTCCCGACCGGCCATGAAGAGCCCCCAGCCTTTCCTGGTCATCTCGAACAGCAGCGCCCACAGGAGACGGTTGTCCTCCAGGTCGGAACCGGCGAACCTAAGTTCCCGCAGCTTTGGCAGCTTTTTCGCCACATCCTCCAGGACTTCTTTTACATCCCGCATAACGGACTTCTCCGCTGTCCGGAAGAACTCTTCCATATATTCTTCCGTGAGGATGACCAGGCGGGCCTGGTATCTGCCGCCGGGCAGCGCAGTGAGCAGACGGTACCGTTCCAACAGGGCGATTTCGTCCTCTAAGTATACGCTGGCCACCCCCAGCTCGATGGCAAGCTGCCTGATGGTCATGGGAATGTGGTAGGTACTGACCAGGATATTTCCCGGCAGCTTCCTGTCGAACAGCCGCTGATATTCCATGTTGGCCATTTCTTTAAATATGATATGAAAGTCAAATTTCTCCGGCTGATAGCTCTTTGCTCCGAATTCTCTCTCCATACTGATTCCTTCTCTCAATATTTTCCGTGTCTTGAACAGGTAATATTTCACCATTTCCAGGGAGATATGGAGCCTGGACGCAGTCTCCGCACAGGAAAGCCCCTCGAAATAATAGGCCACGGTGCATTCCCGGTATTCTCTGGAAAGCAGGGCCAGTTCCCGGCGGAGCGTACAGAACTGTTCGTTCCGCAGAATATCCTGGATGAAGTCCTTATCGTCCGCGGCTTCCTCGTCAAGCTCCTGGCATTGGCGGCGGCTCTTTTTGTACAGATATTTCTTGTAGGTGTTGGCCGCGATGGCCCAGATATAGCCGAAGAAGGCATTTTCGTCCCGTATCTTCGGAGCGCTTTTCAGGATGGCAAGGATGATGTCCCCGGCCAGGTCCTCCGCGTCCTCCTTGTGGGACACCCGCGAAAGGGCGTATGCGAAGATGGTCTTCATGTTCTCCTCCACCAATGCCGAAATCTTTTTCTGCTCCATAGTTTCCTCCGTGAATGGTAAGGAATTGTCTACAAATAACTGATGCGAGTTTATAGCCGTTTTCGTTGTATTTCTGGGCTTTCTCCTAAACAAGTTGCATCAGTTATTTTCCGACAATTCCTAAAATGAACATTGTTGCATTTTGAAAGCTTTCACTTATATAGTACCAGATTTGGGGCGGCGGTTAACAGGGAAATGAAAAATTTTATCCCGGAACCCGGAAAGCTGTCATTTGGGTTCCTGTCATTTCAGCAGATTTCAAATTGACACGTCCCTCTCCCGGTGTTATAATTGGGGAAACAACCGAATAGCAGCAATGTCTTCAGGGCAGGGTGACCCACGCGGAAAGCCAAGTCTTTCGCGCAAGGGAATTCCCGATCGGCGGTGACAGTCCGCGGGTGCGAAAGCACGGGGGCCGGTGGAATTCCGGTACCGACGGTATAGTCCGGATTAAAGAAGGTGTATTGAGATTGTCAGAAGGATTCTGACTGATTTTCGTACTCTTTTTTCCAAATTGCTCTGTTGACATTTCAATGCGCCTTAAAAAATCACACCTGAACGGCATTTGGATGCTTTCAGGTGCTCATTTTTTAAGGAGGTATTCTAAAATGAATCTCAGCAAAATCGACAGGACAAAGAAACTCACAACCACTGGCATGCTCTGTGCGCTGGCTTACGCCGCCGCGGTTTTTGGCCGCATCCCCCTTGTGCTCTTTCTGAAGTATGACCCCAAAGACGTCATCATTGTAATCGGCGGGCTGATTTTCGGCCCACTCACCTCGCTGGCCATTTCCGTCATGGTCTCTCTGGCGCAGATGGTCACCGTCAGCGGCACGGGCATCCTGGGCTGCGTCATGAACATCATTTCCAGCTGCTGCTTTTCCTGTACTGCCGCGTCCTTCTACAAAAGAAAACGCACGCTGTCCGGGGCCATGGTGGGCCTGCTCTGGGGCTGCGGGTGCCAGGCTGCGGCCATGCTGCTCTGGAATTATCTGATTTCGCCGATTTACATGGGAATCCCGCGGGAAGCTGTGGCGGAATTGCTGCTTCCGGCGTTCCTGCCCTTCAATCTGATCAAGGGAGGGTTGAACGCGGCAATCACCATGCTTCTGTACAAGCCTTTCGTCACTGCCCTGCGCCGCGCGGGCCTTCTGGAACCGGAACGCAGCCCGGAGAAGCTGCGGCCCAACCTCGGCACCGTCCTGGCGGCCCTGTTCCTGATTGTCAGCTGTGTGCTGCTGATCCTTTCTATCCGCCATGTGATTTGAACCGGACTGCTTGCGGGCTTCTTAAGGAATTGTCTACAAATAACCGCTAGGGCTTTTCCTAGAGCAATTGAAGCGGTTATTTTCCGACAGTTCCTAACTGCGTTCAGATACAAAATGCCGCATACAAAGGAACAATCTTTTTATTGTCCTCAAACGCGAAGTTCTTTGCGGAGAGCTTGATGGCATAGGCAGGCTGGTAGGTGTCCATATAGACCTTTAAGCTCTTTGCCTTGGTGTTGTCTGCAGATTTGACCTCAATGGGAATCAATCCGCCGTCACGCTGGATGACAAAATCAATTTCAGCTCCGCGCTGGGACTCCGAGTAGTCAATGGTGATGTCGCCGAACACTTTTCTCTGGATTATCTTCTCCCGGCGCTCCCTGCGCAGGTGCGCCTCGATCCGCGCGTCTGTATCCTTTCGGACAGTGAAATTTGCCGCAATGTCCCTGATGTCTTTCGCCCATGAGCCGGGGCACCTTGGAACAAATACGTTCCTGTGGAGAAAATGAAAAGCATTGATAAAATCCGGAAATGCTGATACAATGAATTTCAGTGGGCGACAGGCTGAAAGGAAAGTTGGAATATCGATAATATATATCCAAAATATGATATACAGCATGGCTGCAGCCCGGATTCCGGCACGGAAAAGAGGAGGGAACGCAAATGGGACTGCTGGATATATTCAGGAAGAAAGACAAAGCGGACGGCACATACCACCGGGACAGGAGCCGGGATGAGGAACTGTATGGCGGCTGCGGGGGCGGCGCGGGCAACGGATATGGCACCGGAGAGCCCTTCCGCATCACGGTGGAGGACGTGTTCGGCATCACAGGCCGGGGCACTGTCATCACGGGACAGGTGGAGTCCGGCTCCGTCTCCGCAGGGGACATCGTAAGGCTGAAGCGGACAGACGGCAGCAGCAGGGACGTAGCCATCACGGGGGATCTGCGGGACTTTACGCCGGACATGGCGCTTTCCTGTGCCGAGAGCCTCAGCCAGATCGCCAACCGCTACTGGCAGAAGGACGAGGCGGATTTTGCCCGGAAGAAACTGGATGAGCGGTTCCTGGAGCGGCAGCTGATCTGCCATATAGTGTTTTCTTGCAGTGCCATCATTTCGCCATCTGATGGTTCACCTTCTGAATCATCTTCCGCAGCCCCATCTCCTTGTATTCTTCGATGATCTTGTTCCAGATTCTCTTCACCGGCTCTTTCCCCAGCACAATGCGCTGGAAGATATTGTCGATGTCTATCATGACATAATCTTCCATCTGGGATACTTTTTTCGTATATTCATAATTATACCTGGGGATCTCACAGTTCCGGGCAATCTCCACCCGCTCCTGGTCCAGCCGCACGTACTCCTCGGGCACAGTGTTCGGAAAGCGGGAGGGATCCTGGTTGCCATAGTTCCAGCACACCAGCGAAGCCAGCATCCCGATGCTGGGATAGACATCCGAGGGCGCCTTCTCGCCAAGCAACACTACGTCTCCCTCTTCGTCAAGCCGATAGGTATCTCCCTCTATCCCGAACTTGGTCAGCAGCATCCCCTCCTCTGAAAGCATATAGTCATACAGCGCCAGAATCCGCTCCAGCTTCTCCTCACTGACATTCGCATTGATATAAGATTCGCTCCAGGCACGGCCCCAGATAGGGTAATATACCTCCCCTGTCACCGAGGGCATCAAGTCCAGGAACTTCACATCCTCCAGGAATTCCCTCCCATGTATCTGCTTCCAGTACTGCACAATCTTTTCATAGAAATTGGTATTGCTGATTCCTCCGTCAAAACAAAAGGCCGCGCTTCTGCCCATCAGGAATTTTTCCTCCGCCTGGGCAGTCGTAGTCAGGAAAATGTCCTGTTCTATGGTGCCCTCCGTGTACATATCCCTGGCCAGGACCCAGGTGGGCACCGCGTCATCCCCCAGCTTTTCCCCCGCGAAGAGGGCGGGCACATAATAATCCTTCCCTTTGGGCACCCAGTAGTAGCTGCTTCCTCCGGCGGACGCAAGGGGAATGCTGTAAGTGAACAGGATTCCCATGAGCATGCTGTAATTTTTCGCCGTCATGCCGCCGATGCCTGTGCCCTCGCTGTCCTTCTCGATGATGGCCTGTATCATGGCCCGGAATTCATCCCAGTTCTCCGGCTCCTCCTTGATTCCGGCCTTCTGCGCCAGATCCCAGCGATAGGCGATGGTCCTGTCCTTGACGGTCTCCGCCTGTTCAGAATAGGTCTGCCGGAAAATACAGTAGGTCTTTCCGTCCACCATACAGCTTTCTTTCTCCGGATTATTCAGATACTCCTCCAGATTCGGATAATCCGAAAGATCGGCCGGAATCTCATGCAGAAGCCCCTGGCTTATCCACTGATAAAAATCCTCTCCCTGTCTGTTGGCTCCCACGAAGAGGTCCGGAAGCTCTCCTGTCTCCGCCCACAGGCGGATCTTGTTGTAATAATCATCCCATGTGATATTCTGGGGCACAATGGTGATATTGAACTTGTCCTCCAAAACCTCCAGCACCTTGTCCTCTCCCCGCTTGTTCAGGAAACTGTCTATCTGCCAATAGGCAAGGGAGATGTCCAGATGGTTCTGGTACTGGGCCGCGGCAGCTTCTGCCGTTCCTTCTTCCGCCGCCCCGCAGCCTGCCGATTCTGCCAGAAGACACACCGCCGCCATGACAGCGATCCCGGCCCTCAAGCCCCTGACTCCCTTGCTCTTACCCCTGTTCCATTTCCCCATAGGCACCTCCGCTCCATACCACACTGTCTTATCAACTTTCCCTACTACATCCTATCAAAAATTATACAGAAATAACCTGTAAATTGCAACGCAAAAAAGCCGGAGCCAATGTCGGGGCAGCCTTATGGATCCCTATAGAAAAGCTGCCTGTAGTCAGTTTCTCTCCCGACCCAGGCAGCTTTCTTTGTGCATCCAACTAATTCCCGCGGGGCTTATTCCTCCGCTTCGTCCCCGCCAGCTTCGTCCTCACCAGCTTCGCCCTCTCCTTCGCCTTCTTCCTCTGTCTGCAGATATTCCTGCATCTCAGCATCGTAGTCGTAGTTCTCCAGATCCGCTATCGCGGCGTCGATCTGGGACTGATAAGTATCCAGAGCGGTCTGAGGAGTCATCTCGCCGGATGTCACCTTTCCTACCATCTCGCCGATCGCGCTGTTCAGAGTGCCGAAGCCATTGATGGCGTTCAGGACTGACAGCTTATTGTCATTGATATAAGTCACCAGTTCCACAGTCTTGGCATCATTTGCCCAGCCTTCCAGGACATCCTCCATCAGATTGTCCCACTCCTCATTGGTATCCGCGATGTCAGTGATCAGGTCATAAATCAGGGCAACTTCCTCAGGATCCTCAACACCATTCAGAATCACTCTGCAGCCGTTCTCCTTGCCGTAGCAGGACCAGTCAGTGGCCGAAGGCCCCTTGGGGAACGGAACCCATCCCCAGTCATCAGACATGGGGTTCTCATCGCTGTTGAAATATGCGTAGGAAACCCAGAACTCCTCCAGCAGCATCATGGTGTCACCGTCACGGAAGCCGGTGATCATAGCGTCCCAGCCCTCTGTGGACCAGTCGATGGCATTCCTGTAATCTACTGTGGTGGTGAAATCCTGAAGCGCTGTCAGAGCCTCCACTACCGAGGGATCGCTCAAATCCACATCGATGCCGGTATCTGTCTTCTCACAGGCATAAGCGCCGTTGGAATACAGGTAGCACCAGGACAGGTTCTCTCTGCAGGCAAAACCGTGGATGTCAACGGTACCATCGGAATCGGTATCCTTGTTTGCCGCGGCAGCGATCTCCTTGAACTTCTCCCAGGTCCACTCATCCTTTTCCACCAGTTCGTACAGATCCGGCAGCCCGTTCTGACCGAACAGCGTCTTGTTCCAGAAGATACCGTAGCGGATCTCAGGATCCTTTAACAGGAAAGTATAGTTCTTCCCCTTGTAGTATCCGGCTTCTGTCACGTCGGGACGCCACTTGTAGTCGGTCAGGTCGATGTTGTTCAGGTCGCTGACAGGATATACGATGCCGCCCTCAATCAGGGAAGGAAGCACCCTTGACGTAATGTGGTATCCGATGTCCACCACGGGATCCCCGGCCAGCACACTGGTCACATACTCTGTCACATAGTCATCCAGAACCACGAACTCAATCTTGCAATTGTAGTTCTCCTCCACAAAGGCAATCCTCTCAGCCAGCAGTGCCTCCAGGGCGCTGTCCTCCGGATTGGGCGTCATGTCGTAGTAAGATCCGATCCGGAGCACTCTTCCGCCGAAATCATACTCGGGCTCCTGAGGCGTCTCCTCGGAAGCATCGTCCGCAGCCCCGTCGTTCGAGGCAACATCACTGTTGGAATCCTCGCTGGAACTCTCTTCCGCCTGTCCCTGCTGGGCATCGCTTCCGGAACTGGAGCTTCCTCCGTCTTCGTTGCCGCATGCTGCCATAGACAGAACCATTGCGGCGCTCAGTGCTGCTGCCAGCACCTTTTTGATGATTAATTCTTTCTTTTTCATAGCCTTCCTCTCTTTCTATATTGCCAATGCCGTTTTGGGCATGGACATTCTCTTTAGCCTACGATACCGGACCTCTCGATGCCCTCCACAAAGTGCTTCTGGCATACCAGATACAGGATGATCAGCGGTAGGATAGTCAGGATAGTGCCTGTATTGTTCATCATGGATACGAAACCGGGGCTGATGAAGTTCATGGACCCTCCGTTGTTGGCATAGGTGCTGTAGACCTTTACCGCCAGAGCGCTCAGCGAACTGGAGATCAGCTTGGTGTCGCTTAAGTACAGGGACGCGTAAAAGTTGTCCGTCCACTGCCATACAAAGCCGAACAGGAACACCGTCACCATCATGGGAATCGCGCTGGGCAGCATGATCTGCAGAAATGTGCGCAGCTTCCCGCTTCCGTCCACGAAAGCCGCCTCCTCCAGCTCCCTGGGCATCCCCTTGAAGAACTGACGCAGCATGTATATGTACAGACCGTTCCTGATCCCCATGCAGAAGCATGCCTGGAAAATAAAGGGGAAGAAGGTATCCAGCATATTCACCGTAGAACCCGTCACCGCTTTTATGATGCCGAAGACATCGAAGAAACGGTACTTCATGAACAAAGGCAGCATAATCACCTGGGGCGGCACGATCAGAGTCAGAATCACACAGCCGAACAAGAGCTTCTTAAAGGGAAAACGGAATCTGGCAAATCCGTAAGCCGTCATGAGACAGGTGAACAGCTGCAGCAGCGACACCCCTCCGGACAAAACCAATGTCCGGACGAAGACGGTCCAATAGTCCATCCCCTCTATGGCCATCTTGTAGTTATTCAGGGTAAAATGCTTCGCGATGTACTTTACGCTGGAGTCATACAGGTCCCGCTCAGCCATAAAGGACACGCTCAGCTTCGTGAACAGCGGCTGGAGGATGATGAAGCAGATCCCTATGATGATGACCGCCCTGACCAAATGCCCCACGCCCCGGCCCATCTGCCAGATGGTTATTTTTCTTTTCACTTTTTGCTTATCTTTCATCATAATAGAATACCTTCCTTGAAATCAGTCCCCCGACGACCAGCAGGATCACCGCGATACAGATAAAGTAGATCCATGCCATCGCCGAACCAAACCCATATTTCACATCGTTAAATATAGTCGTCTGAATCGTCTTCATCATCTCATTGGTCTCATTGGTAAACAGGTCAATGATGGTATACACGCTGTTCACCAGGATAATAGGGCTTATCATAGGAAAAGTAATCTTCCAGAAATTCTCCCAGGCCGTGGCCCCCTCCATGCTGGACGCTTCATACAGGGAAGGCGCGATGGACTGCAGCCCCGCCAGGAATATCAGAATCTGTACGCCGGAAGCCGTTATGATGGTGTAGATCCCGTTCACCGCATTCGTCAGGAATTCCACCACCGTCCCGGGCAGATTGGTGTACTGGCTCAGGAACCTGGCCACATTGAACATGGCCTCGGCATCGTCGGCCGATACCCCCGTGGTGCTCAGGGTCTGCACCAGAAGGTCTGAATTCTCCAGCCCCAGGACCACACCGGATGTGAGGATCACCGGAAAGAAGAAGATGCTTCTGGCTATGGCCCTCCCGTGGAAATTCTGGTTGATCAGGGTGGCCGCGAAGAAGCTGAAGATGATGACCAGGGGAACCTGCACCACCATCTGGCCGATGCCCTTCAACAGGTTCAGGTTGAAGTCCGGGTCGATGGTCAGGGCCCTCAGATAGTGTTCCAGTCCGTTGTCGGCCGCCTTAGTCAGCGTATACCCCGAGGAGGACACATCCATATTGCTGAAGCTGAACCGCATGGACTCCACAATCATCGGCAGAAAGATGCCGAAGAATCCAATCAGGAAAGGCATGACAAACAGGATTCCTGCCACAGCTTCCTTGCCCGTCAGGGTCAGATGCCATTTACCGTTTCTTTTTTTCCAAAATCCCATTTAATCACTTCCTTTCCTGACCGCGAATCCCCTTGCGGCAATCTCCACTCCCTCGCACTGGACGGGGCTTTCGCCAAAGTTCACATAGACTGTGCTGCCGTCCTCGTAGACGGTTTTCGTCAATTTATCCGAAACGATTTCATGCTTTACAATCAGCTGGTTCTCCAGACCGTCCAGGACTTCCGCCACGCTTCTGTAATCCTCCGCGGCAGTGTCGATCCAGCTGCCGTAGTGTACGGAATACAGATTGTCGTAGTCCGTCTCCTTCACCAGGGAGTTGTCGCCGTAAATCCACTGATAGTGCAGCCCTGCTCCTCCCTCCACGCTTTTGAGCAGCGTGGTGCGGTAATCGTCCGCCATGTTGATGGCCTCTCCCGCGTAGGAGATGTAACCATGGAGCACCATCTGGTAAAAAGGAATGTCCGCGTCCAGAATCTGGTAACCGTTGGAGCTCAAAGGCACATTTATCATGTAATCCACATAGGGGAAGCTGTACGCATTGCCGTTGTCCCCCAGGGTCTTCTGCACCGTCTCCTGTATGGCGGCAAAGCTCTCTTCATAAAGCATGGAAGCCTTCTGCCGGTCCGTATAACGGTTCTCCAGATAATCGGAGTACAGAAACCAGCTGGCAGTGCCCAGGTTGATGCCGTTCAGCTGATACCTGGAAGCCGCCTTCGTCACAGCGTCGGTGACCTTGCCCACATAGTAAGGGCTGATCAGGTTCGCCAACTTCTTATCCATGCTGCCGTCAGCGAAGAGGTAACTGTTTACAGTGATGTCGGAATGGTCAAAGTAGCCGGCGCCGTACTGCATGGCGGAATAGCCGTCCAGCAGCTTATCCTGGTACACATACTGCATATCCACTGTCATGAAGGTGTCCACGCCCATAGCCGCCATATCCTTCTGGAGCTTTTTCACGGACACGCCGCCCTTTTCCAGCTTGCCCACCACTTTCACCTTTGTGGCCGCTGTCCCGTGGAGACCGCCGTTCATCCAGCCGGTGTAGACCATCTTCTGGTTCTTCACTCCCAAATCCGCCAGCTGCCCGGCAATGTCCTCCGCCTGGGCGAATGTAGTCAGGGGCTCCACCGCCTTGTATTTCACGCCCAGGAAGGTCTCATATCTGTCGATGGCTCCGATGTACTCTGTATACAGGGGAAGCTCCTCGCTCTCGGCCTTTCTGGAAAGCGCGCCCTGTTCCTCCAGATATGTCCTGTAGCAGGCCGCCATCCCGGAATAGTCCGCCTCCTCCCCCGTCAGGAAGGAATATCTGACCTGAAAGATTCCTGTAAAATCCTTTTGACTGTAGAGCTGATAGCTGTTGGCCCCCACCATGTCGCTCAAGGCAGCCGGGCCGTACTGCAGATAGGAAAATCCCGCGTACACATTGTTATAGGAAGTAAGGCGTCCCCCGATGTCCGCGGAAATATCCGCATTGCCCGCGCCGTCCTCGATGATGGCGAAGAAGGCCTGGTCGTCCGCCTTCAGGCCGAACACGGGAAGCTTGACGGTAAGCGATGGCTCCACCTCGGACTGGGTCTTGCTCAGCACTCTTCTGGACTCATCCTGGCCGTAGACCATGGCATAATAAGAAGGCGCTGTAGTCTTTCCATTGTTCAGGTATATCAGTGAGCCGCTGCCGTCGGGCACGAAGATATAGCCGTCTCCTTCGTCCACCGCCCCGAAATAGGGAAGCATATCGATGTCCACCAGATAGAAGCCATCCTCATTGTAAGCCACGGCCTCCGGGTCAATGGACACCACCAGATTGTCCCCGTCCAGCCGGTACGTGAGCGGAATCGTAAACCAGGGATCCGTGCTGTCCGCGTCCCCCGCGCCGCTCTCCATCTGATCCTGTTCGAAATCCTCCTGGGTGTATCCGGCTTCCTCAAGGTACCCGGCCAGCTCCTCCTTCAGGTAATCCTTCACGCCGCCTCTGAGCACATAGAAATTGGTCTCCCCATAGCCGGGATAAGTCTCCGGATAAGATTCCGTGGTAGTGGTAAGGCCGCCCACCACATCCACCAGCACGTAATTTCGGTCTATCTTTCTCTTTGCGCTGCTGTCCATCTGTTCCGTGAACTTCAAAAAACGTTCCTCGGATATGGCGTTGGGAAGCAGAAGGCTCTCCGTCAGCTTGCCCATGGTATAGGTGACGGCCAGGCCGTCCTCCAGAAGCTCGATTTCAAACTGTCCGTTGGCCACGCTGTCATTGTAGCTGTCCATCAGCGCCGACTGCACGTTTTCGTTGTAATACTGCACCTGCAGCTGGCTTTTCAGCAACCTCTTGTAATAAGCGGTAGCCTTCTCATCACTGTCCGCATCTGCTGGGTTGGTATACCACAGCCTGCCTGTTTCGTTGTCCATGACGGCGACGGAGGCATCCTCCTCATTCAGATAAAGCGTAAGCTGTCCGTTCCCGGCCACCTCTTTCATCCCCTCAGGCGCCCCGGCAGCCTGCGCGGAAAGGGGCAGGGCAAGCAGCGTTCCGGCAGCCAGCCCCAGCAACCCCATCCATTTCCTTTCAAACTTTCCCATGTCCGTCCCCTTTCCTACCGAAACCGCAGCTCCTTGTATATTGTAGTCGCAAAGGTCATCATCTGCTGGATCACGTTAAAGAACAGCAGACCGATGAACATGATGATCCCCATGCCCACGATAGTGACGATACAGGTGGTCACGGTCTTCCCCACGCTGTACTGATGTATCACCATGGTCCCTGTGAAAATCAGGAATCCGGCCCACAGATAGCTGATGGTGCCCAGCACATAGTAAAAGCTCCCCTCATTGGTGGTGATCGCGTGGCTCATGAGGACCATGGGAAGACGGATGAGGATGATCGGGAGCAGAGAATACCCCACTGCCGTCAGGATATCCTGCATCCTCCCCTTTCCTTCCATCAGGGATGTGGTGCACCAGTTGGCCACGCACCACAGCACGTACACCATCGCCACCGTGATGATGTCCACCAGCACATTCAATTCCGACAGCCGATTATGGTTGAACAGAAAGCCCGTGCTCTGCTTCTCTATGGTCAAAGTCAGGATAGTGAGCAGGACGAACGCGATTGCCACCGGTATGCTTCCCTTACCTTCTCTCCTTATCCCCCAAAAGCCGTCAAAGGGATGTGTCATCACATAGAAGCAGTATTTTACCTTTTCCAGGCCTGTCTTTATCTTTTCGCCATAAAGCATCTTACCTCACCTACCCATCTCCTGAATCTGAGCGTGCAGCGGACTCCCACCACAGCTACAATCAACAGTATCAATACCAGCATCGCCGTGCCGAAGCTGGATTCCATCAGTTCCTTGCGGTAGTAGAAGAAAGCCTTGGTGTAATATTTCCGGCTGTTCCCCAGCTTGAAGTACTCCATCGCCCTCTTGTTGTCCCCTTCTGACAGATACGTCTTTCCCAGGCCGATATAGGCCATCTCATTGTTGGAGTTGCTCTTCAGCACTTCCAGCCACTCTGCGTTGGAGCCCTCCGAATCCCCCAGGTCGTTCAGGCGCAGCGCATTCATCAGATGCCTTCCGTAATCCGTGATACGGAACTCCAGGATTCCTCCCAGGATGCTGTCCAGGATATAGACCGTCTCCTCATCCTCGCTCAGGGCGATAGCCACAGGCTTCTGCACATTCCCTTCCTTCGTGCCTTTCTTGCCGAAGACGAACAGGGAATTGCCGTCATAGTCATAGGCGAACACTTTGCCCCCCGCATCGTCCAAAATATAATAGCAGCCGAACTCCGTGGCAGCCACGTCACAGAAAGAGGACCATTGCCTTCCCGCCAGGTCGCCGGTGATGGGGGTGTTGCCCAGCCGCCGCAGCACATCCGTGCCCGTAGGGTTCAGCCTTCTGACGGCATCCGCGCCGTTCATATGATCCTCATCGGACAGATTGCTGATGGTGGCATAGATAAAGCCTTCATCGTCTACGAAAATATTGCTGTACTCTGTGGGAATGATGGTTTCCATCCTGGCCTTCTGGGCATCTGTGGAGAAGTAATTCTTCCATATATAGGTGAAGTAGTCCACGCTTACCTCGGTAGCGCCGATAAAGCCCTGGAACACGCCCTCTTTGTCAAATTCCACCAGGCCTAAGTTGATGCCGTAGGCCGTGGTATAGATCCTTCCCGCCGTGTCCACCACCACCTTCACGGGCCGGTACTCCTGGGAATCGGAGATCAAAGTGGTCACGGGCCTGCCGATGCTGCGCAGGAACTCCCCGTTCTCATCGTACTCCACGATCCGGCTGTTCCCGCCGTCCGCCACATAGAGATGGCCCTCCTCCGTGACGAACACGCCCTGAGGAGTCTTCAGCAGATCGGAACTGCCGTCCGCAGAGGTGATCTCCTGTACCACATTTCCGGCCAAATCCAGCTTCAGGATCCTGGAATTGCCGGTGTCCGCCACATAGAGATACTCACCGTGGATGCACATGTCCTCCGGAAAGCTTAAGGAAAGGCCGAAATCCAGGCTGGTGAGGGTTCTTTCATACAGGTAGGAATGGGGCTGCAGCACTTCTTCCCCCCAATAGTTGAAGCTGTAAGAGTCATAGGGCACCTGGGCTGATGCCGTCAGCGCGTTGCCGGCCATCATCGTTACCCCCAGCAGCCCAGAGCATATGGCAGTCAGTATTCTTTTCTTCATATTCCACGCTCCTTACTCTTTGATACCGGATGACGCCATCGTCTCGATGATATTGCTCTGGCTGACCACAAATATGACTATGGGCACAATCATCATGATGACAGATACTGCCGCCGTGGCTCCCGCCCTGGATATGCCCGCCGCGGAAATCTGGCTCAGGGCGTAGGGCAGGGTCTTCAGCTGCTCTGTATAGATATAGTTGGATCCCTGCAGGTTCCACAGATCCTGGAAGCAGAAGATAATCAGCGTCAACCATGCCGGCTTCACCTGGGGCATGGCAATCCTCCAGAAGGTGGTCACTTCGCTTGCCCCATCGATTCTGGCCGCTTCCAGCAGAGAGCTCGGTATCTGCTCCATGAACTGCTTCATCAGGAACAGCCCCAGGGGCTTCGCGATGGCCGGCAGGATCAGTGATATGTAGGAATCCAGAAAGCCCGCCTTGGACATAATCAGGTAGTTGGGGATGGCCGTCACCTGGGTGGAGAACATCAGGGCCGTCACGATCACCCAGAATATGACTTTCTGTCCCGGGAAATTATGCTTTGCCAGCGCATAGGCGCACAGGCTCGCCACAAAAAGGTGCCCGAAGGTTCCGACTACGGTAATGAACACCGTGTTGAATATGTATCTGGAAAAAGGCACCCAGGACTGGCTCATCAGCACGAACACATCATGGAAGTTCGTCAGGGTAGGATTCTTCACCAGAAATCTGGGCGGGAAGATGAACAGCTCCTCCAGCGGCTTTAAGGAATTGCTGATGGCGAGGACCAGCGGCAGCGCCATGAAGGATCCCATGACAATCAGAATCAATATGCTGAAGACATCGCCCGCTCTGGAATGGTTCTGTTTCGCCCTCTTTTTGTGTTTTATTTTCATCATCACTTACCAACCCTTCCTAAGATACTCTGAACCAGCTTGTTGCAAAGAATCATGACCATGAACAAAAGCGTGGCGATGGCGGAAGCATAGCCCATCTCAAAGCGGACGCTGCCGTAGTCCACCAGATGGGACACTACCGTGTGCGCCGCGTAGTTGACGCTGGGGAAGCCCGCCAGGGCCGCCAGCTGGTCGTGAATGGAAAACGAGCTTGTAATCGTCATGACCGCGCCGAACATCAGCTGCTCCTTCATGGCGGGAAGCGTGATGTACCACAGCTCCTGGAAGCGGTTCTTGATGCCGTCCATGTAGCCGGCTTCGTAGAGGGATCTGTCCACATTCTGGAGCCCGGCGATAAAGGACAGGAATCCGGTTCCCATGCTCATCCATAGAATCACGATAATCAGGATAGGCATGATGTATCTTTCGTCTTCGAACCAAAGGTTCGCGCTGTAGGTGATGCCCAGCTTCATGAGCCAGCCGTTTGCCAGGCCGTAGGTGTCGCTGGAGAAGATGTACTTCCACACCACATAGGCCTGGCCGGAAATCGTGGGCGCGTAGAAAATCAGGGTCAGGAAGGCTCTCACCTTGGAATTCTTGATGTCGTTGATCATCCAGGCGATGAACAGCGCCAGGAAATATCCCACAGGCCCTGTGATCACGGCGAAGAGGAACGTATTCTTCACCGCCGTCAGGAAAATCTCGTCCGCGAAGAACAGATCCACGTAATTCTTCCATCCGATGAACCTGGGCGGCTCCAGCACGTTGAAATAAGTGAATCCCAATGCTATGGACACACAGACGGGAACCAGGTAAAACATGATAAACAACAGGCAGTAAGGAGCGATGAAAAAGTAGGAGAGCTTGTGCTTTACGATGCTCTTCCCCAGCTGCCGCGCCTTGATCTTCCCATAATCCACCAGAAGCGGGAACAGCTTCCGGTCATCCTCCATGTGCGTTGTCTGCACTTTCTTGCTCATATTCAGTCCTCTCCTCCCGCTGTCTGCCTGACTGGCAGCCCGAATTCTTCCCGTTTGCTGTCAATCTCGGTGTTGATGGTTTTCACGATATCCTGCAGCGTCTCCCTGGGATCCTCATTGTTGTTGTATACCGTGTAGAACGCGTTCCTGATGTTGCGCTCGGTATAGTAGCTGCCGGGAATCTGGGGGATTGCCTTCACCCATTCCAGCTGCGCCATAAGCTGCTTGAAGTCACGGTTAGACCAGGGCAGATTGGCCAGCGCTTCCAGATTGGCAGTGGCCACACGTCCGGACACGCCCAGCACATTTTCGATTTCATTGCCGTAGTCGGACTGGGTATCCGCGCTCATCCACCACTTCAGGAACTCCCATGCATCTTCCTTCTGGTCGCTGGTGGCCATGATGACGGACGCGGACTCCCAGGTGGAGACGCTGTGGTCGGTGGTTCCGTCCTCCTTTTCGTATCCCGGCACCACGGTAAAGCCCCACAGACCCCTGATCTCCGGCGCGAACACCGACAGATAGCTGTAGTTCGTATAGTCGCCTATGGCCAAAGGCATCTCCCCGTTTCGGAAGCGGTTGGCAAAGTCATAAGTCACCGGCATGCGGTAATTCACATAATTGCTGGTCCAGCGCTTGAAGGCTTCCACTGCGTTCTCCGTGTCCAGCCCGCTGGACATGCCGTCCTCCGTATAATAGGTGCCGCCGTGCTGGTACAGATACATGGCAAAGGTGGTATAGTCCGGCGTGATGCCGATGTTCATATTGTTCTTCTGGATCACTGCCAGCGCTTCATAGAAGTCATCCCATGTCCGGGGGATGTCCAGGCCCAGTTCCTTCAGGATATCCGCCCGGTAGAACAGCACATGGAAGGACATGGTCTGGGGAAGGGCGTACACGCCGCCGTCAAAGGTGAACTGGGTCATGGCGTCCTCGTGGAACCATTTCCTGACCTCCTCAAAATCCTCGAACTGGGTCAGATCCGTCACAGCGTTGCGCAGCGCGTAGTTCACAGGCTCCACGCCCGCCACGTTCAGCGCCACATCCGGCCCTTCCCCCGCCAGCGTCGCGGACAGGAGCACGCCGCTGTTGACCAGCTTTACGTTGACCGGGATATTGGTCTGGGGGACGAAATAATTGTCCACCAGGTCCTTGATGACCGTGGCCTGATCGCGGCCGCTGCCGCTGGCGCTGGTCACCGTGGCGCCGTCTGCCAGGAGCCACACATTCAGCGCTTCCCCCTCGTACACTTCGCCGATGCTGTCATAGTCTTCCACGAAGCTGGCGAAGAACTGCTTGACCTCATGGCTGGCTTTCGCCAGGAATCCCGCTTCCGCTTTGGGGAGCTTCATCCCCGGTGCCCCCACCATCAGATAATCAATCTCCAGGGGCTGCTCTTTCATGGTCAGCTGCCAGGAGCCCAGCGACACGATATTGTCCTTGAACGCTCCCCACTGCTTCGCGATGGTATCCGGCTCCTCCACCATCCTCTTGAGCTGGTTCACCAGATTGTCTATGGATGCGGACTGGCTGCCTGAGCTTCCCTTGGAATATTCGTCCACCAGTCTCTTGATCTCCACGATATTGTCATACTGCTGCGCCAGGATCTCCAGCGCTTCCGGCGTCTTGGACTCCAGCTGGTAGTCCCGGAAGGTGTCCGGAGAACTGCCGATCACGATCAGCAGCTGCCTGTAGGCCCTGTTCAGCTCGGAGATACAGTCGTCTGTCCTGCGGATGATCTCCGCCATCTCATCGCCCAGGCCAATCTCCAGCCGCAGCATGTGCTTCCCGGCCGTCAGGTAGAATTCATAGGGCGCTTCCTCCGTGCCAAGGGCCGCAACCTCCCAGTCGCTTCCGTAGTAGAACTTGCACTCTCTCGCCTCCGCAAAAGGCACTTGTCCGTCAATGGAAAGGGAGCGCACCACCGTCACGCCGGTGTTGATGTTCTGGCGGTACCTCATGGCAATCTCGTACATGCCGTCCGAGGGCACATCCACCTCCCAGGAAATCCACTGCCCCACCTGTTTCCAGTTGGCTCCGCCCACCACGTTCAGACGGGTCTTGCTGGGGCTGTAGGGCTCTGTCAGAGGTGAACTGCGGTCCGTGATGGGGTACAGCGTGGAATCCGATTTATACAGCGCCGTCTCCCCCTGTACGACTACAGTCTCACAGGACACTGCCTGATGGCCGGCCCCCTGGTGCTCCGCCTGATAGCCGGCGTACTCAGGAAGCGCTTCCTCCTGGGTCAGAGTGATGCTGCCAATCTTCATAGGCTCCTTGGTGGAGCTCAGGGTGATGGTATTTTTGCCTTTCTCAAAATAGAAATCGAAGGCATCCTGATAGTAGCCGTCGCTGTCTTTCAGAAAGGTCTCCATCCACTGCCCGGCTTCCGCCTGCTTCGGCCTTACGTCATTGTCTCTGGAATCCCTGACAATCTCCTCGGCGTTGATCCAGATTCTGGAAAATTTCAGGTACTGGGCATTTTCAAAAGGAACCTCCCCATTGATGTACAGTTCTCTCTCAATGGAGCTGTTCTTGCCCTCTATGGGGTAGTACTTCAGACGGATGCTGTAGAATCCCGCCTGGGGCACCTCCACCTCATAGGTGACGCTGCCCTCTTCCAGGGTGCACAGCCCGTCCTCCTCCGCGTAGAACCCTTCGGAAGCTTCCAGGTAATCCGTCCCCTTTACCGTCACCTCTGTCTCCGGATATGCCGCCTGGGCATGGGCCTCCAAATATTCCTCATAACTGCCGGTATCCTGTATCACATCCAAAAGGTCTGCCCGGAGATCTGCTGCCGTTTTGGTGTCCGACGCGGCCTCCGCCTGCAGATTCTCTCCGCACCATGCCGTCAAAACCAGTGCCGCTGTCAGAACCGCCGCCAGCCCCCGCCGGGCTGTCCTGACGGCCCTTTTCCCAACTGCCCTTTGCTTTCCCGCTTTCCTCATCTTCGCTCCCATCTGCCCCTCCTGGGGCATTTTACTTCTACTGGAAATCCTCCATAGACCATTCGTCCAGATAGTTCAGGTGCATCCCGCCTTCCCCGTCAAACTCCACCGGAAGCCAGATATATCTGGAATTCGCCAAATCCTCGCTGTTCCACCGATCCCCCATGTAGATATAGGTGCCTTTCTCTTCATCCGCCAGGAATACACATGTGCTCTGGGAATCAAAGGTGGTCATCTTCGTGTCTCCCACGCAGGGGTCTCCGCAGTCAGTCCACTCTCCCAGGACCGAATCCGCCCTGTAGTACCTGGCCTGGTTCGGCGCCCAGCCGGTACAGCCCGACGTCACCAGATAGTACTCCCCGTCCCGCAGGAACAGCGCCGGCGCTTCCCGCTGCGCTCCCGGAAACAGCCTTACATAGTCCACGCCGTAGACCGCCGACTCCGGATCCGTGGCCAGATAGGTATATTCCTCATTCAGCTTTGATATGTACAGCGTCAGGTTCTCCTCGCTGGAATAGATGATGTAGGCAGTCCCGTCCGTGTCCACGAACAGATTCATGTCCCGGGCCATCCCCTTGCTCTCCGGATAGAAATCCTCCTGATCCGGCGGACAGGTGTTCAGGCGGTATCTGTCGATGAACCGGAAGGGGCCGGAAGGGCTCTTGCTCACCGCCACTCCCGCGGAAGCCGCCGCGTAGTTGGAATCGCTGTATTCCGTGGGGCCGTCCGCATGGAACCAGATGACGTACATATCCGTCTTCTCATTGTAGAGCATCTTAGGCCGTTCAATCACGGCCGTCTCCGAGGAAAGGCAGGCATATACATTGTCCAGCTGCTCGCTGGTGTAATCCCCGTAAAGCTCCTGAAAATACTCCTCTTCCTCCAGCTGCGCCCGGCTGTCCACATTCCGCATGACCACGCCTTCGAAATGCCAGTTGTAGAGATCGTCCGAGCTGTAGGCCCTGATTCCTCCCCTGTAGCCGGCAGACTTGTCCTCGCCTACCCACCACCATTTCTCCACCATCTCTCCTGTGGCTTCGTCCCTGACAGGCAGTCTCTGCACCTGTCCTCCGTGGGCCTGTATCAGATTCCCCTCATCGTCCGTCCATCGTTTCCCTACCTGAAATGTGTCATATACTTTCACTTCTTTCAACTCCTTGTATGCTGTCATCAATTGTTCACAGACTTCTCTGTACTGCTCCGTATCGGCCTTCTGGGAGACAAGCGCAAGCGCCGCTTCCCGGCTCTCCTGATAGGCTTCATATGATTTCCGGGTAAAGCGGTCCGCGTACTCTTCCGGCACCTGGGTCTCCTCCAGGTACAGGTCCAGCAGCTCCCCGTCATACTCCGGCACTGCCCTGACCACAATGTAGCTCAGGATGGGATCCTTCATGGCATCTGTCCCCCGGTCAGGATTGTACACTTTGATCTCCAGGCTGCCGTCCGTCACCTCTGCCGGAACCTGCGTCTCCGTCAGCTTGTATTTCAGAATCTTCAGGGCGTCCACTTCCCGCTTTCCCTCTATGTCCACGCAGAGGGTTCTGGCGCTGAAAGGATTGTAGAAGCCCAATGTGACCTCATATTCTCCGGCGGGCACTTCGAAGTCGTAATAGAATCCCGTCTCTTCCTTATAATCAGCGTCCTCACCGATCTCCCAGCGGCTGGCGGTGAGCCCTTCTCCCGAATCGTCCTCCACGGCCCTGAGATAGTCGGCAGGCCGATAGCCCCACTGTTTCCCGGTGACCTGATCCGTTCCGTATTCCTGATCCGCACCTGACTGGTACACCCCCAGTTCCCCTGTCTCCGCGCCCGCGCAGTTCACCTCATAGAGAAGGTAATCCGCGCCGATCATCTCCTCCCTGGTATGCATCTCCCAGAAACGGGGCACCTGGGTCTCTTCTTCCCCCTGCCCCTCCTGTAACTGTCCCTCTTCTCCGCTTTGGGACTCTGCCCCCATGTCCGGCTCCCGGGGCTGTTCCTGCCCCCCGCAGCCGCTCACGCACACTGCCGCCAGCAGCAGCCCAAGCATCCGTCTTCTATTTCTCCACATGTCATCTCCTGTCCGGCACACATTATTGTCAACATGTCTTTGCCGCGCTTCTTCCTTTACAAAAAAGCAACAAAGACTTTATATATATTTTATAAAATCCTTGTCACAATTTACATGAACAAAATCTCTCTCTTTTTCCGGGCACCCGGCAGATATGGGTTTTCCCTATATGAAAAATCTTCAGATATTCTGAAAAAAATACATCTCTGATGCTTTTATATGAAATATTCTTAGATTTAAATAACTTTTTTCCATACGCAAAATGGTACTGTTTGTGATAGAATAGTGTGAAACAGATTCAAGGAGGTCTCTATGAATGGTGCCCAGAAGCCTCATCCAAAGCGCAGCTTTAACAGATTTCCGATTCAGAGACAGTTTATGATCATCAGCGTCCTCTCGTTGCTGATGATCGGCACTTTCACTTTTCTGATTTTCCGAACTGCTCAGCAGATTCTTATGACCAATGTGACCAATTATGTGAATCTCTTTACAGAAAAATACAGCAACCAGCTGGACACGCTGTGCTTTCAGGTGGACGTGCTGTGCCGCCAGTTCCAGACAGACGGCTTCTACCGTGACCTTTTTGAGGCGAAGTCCTATCAGGATCTGGCGCCGGAAACCACATTGCAGCTGGAGGACGATGTCACTTACATCAAGTCCATGAACGCCTGCTTCGCGGACATCGCCTTTGTGAACCAGCTGATCCACTGGTCTACGCTGTTCTCTGAGGAAGACCTGTCCGCCTTGTACCAACAGGCCCTGGAGAGCAACATCAGCACCAGCCATGGACTGGGACTGAAAAAGAGCAGCTTCCTCTCCCTGGCGGACAAGGATTACTATGTCTACTGCTGCAATGTCTACAACTACGGAAAACATATCGGCTGCGTCTTCGTCTCGCTGGACATGAGCAAACTGGATCTGGATTCCTACGCCACAGACTCGCCGTCCTCTTTCTTCATCATGGACACAAGCGGCAATGTCAGCGGGCTCAGCAGCAATTCCCCCCTGTTTGCGGAGGCGGTGGCAACCACCTGTCAGGAATATATCGGGCAGCTGTCCGGCTCCAGCAGCCCGGCTCCGTATACGGTGAACCGTGATTCTTTTTCCATCCAGATGACCTATTCCGACACGGCGAACTGCTATATCATCAGCGCAGTGGACATCCCCTCCATCCGGGAGATGCTCAGCGACATGACCTACTATATCTGGTTTCTGCTGGTGGCCCTGGTGCTCTCGGCATTGCTGATGATGGTCTCCCTGTACCGCAACATGGTAAAGCCCCTGAACCAGATCAGCGGCATCATAGAAGAGATGCGGAGCCGGAAGCAGCGGCATCTTCAGCACCCGCTGGAGGTCAGGGGCTGCGCGGAGGTGCACGACCTGGCCATGGCTTTCTACCATATGTTTTCCGATATAGAGACGCTGAATGAACAGATTTTCGAGACATCCTCCAAGCTGTATGAAGAAAAAATACGGGCCCAGGCCACCCAGATCGACTATTTCCGCAGCCAGATCAATCCCCATTTCCTGTACAATGTGCTGGAGCTGATCCGCTCCCTGGCGCTGACCTATCAGGCCCCGGAAATCGCTTCCATCGCCGTGGCAGTGGGCAAAATATACCGTTACAGCACAAAGGGGAATCCCATCGTCCCTTTCCGGGAAGAGCTGGAGATGACGAAGGCGTACATCGAGATTCAGAAGTACCGCTTCCATGACAAATTCGACATTTTCTTCAATGTGCCTGACGAGGCGCTGGAGATGCCTGTCATCAAGATCATTCTGCAGCCTCTGGTAGAGAACGCTATCCAGCACGGAATCGAGCCCGCCCTGGAACATTGCATCCTGTATATCGGCTGCACAGTGACGGAGACGGAATTTACCGTGGAGATCAGGGACGATGGCGTGGGAATGCCCGCGGAGAAACTGGAGGAAATGCAGACCATCCTCACAGGCTCCCACTACAACGCTGACAATTATGTAGGCATCCTGAACACCAATGCCCGGCTGAAGCTGCAGTACGGAGAGGAATACGGCATCACCCTCAACAGCCGGGAAAATGACGGAACCGTGGTGACCCTGCATATGCCGAACCAATCAGAAACAAGCGAAAAACCGCAGAAAACAGAAACAGCATCTGATCATGTCCGGGGACTGAGCGGGGCAGATGCGGAACTGGAATAGGAGGACAAAACATGTACCAGGTACTGCTGGCGGATGATGAACAATCTATCATGGATTCTATGCTGAACCACATTCCCTGGGCGCAATATAATATGGAAGTGGCATACACTGCCACCTCCGGGAAACAGGCTTACGACATCCTGGTAAATACCCCCCCCTGATATCGCAATCCTGGATATCCGCATGCCCGGGTACAGCGGGCTGGAGCTGTGCAGAATGGTCTCAAAGCAGGCGCTGAAGACCCAGGTCATCATCATCAGCGGCTATGCGGAATTTTCCTATGCCCAGAAGGCCATCCAGTACGGCGTCCTGGGCTATTGCCTGAAGCCTGTGGAATACGACGAGGTCACCGGGCTGCTGCTGAAGGCGATCCGAAATCTGCAGCAAAGCACCCCCAGCCTCATCTCTTCGGACGATTTCCTGGCCGCCGTCGACGGCAATGACACGGACAAGATCAGCCGGTACCTGGAGGAAAACGGAATTCTGCAGGACAGCTACTATTTTGTCTCCTCCGTCAGCGATGCCCCGCTGCAGCTGCCGGGAACCCTGAGCTTCCGCGTAGGCATCAACCACTATGGATACCTTTCCTGCTCTCCCTATGACAGGAATCTGCTGGAAGAGGCCTCCCGCTCTCCCGGCGTCCTGGGCATCGGCGTCTATCCCCTTGCGGTGACGGCCCGGGATTTCCAGATGGCTTTCTACAAATATACTTCCATGGCATACCATTTCTTCATGAATCCGGAGTGCAGGATATGCGATACCTACCATGACTTCCACTCCGTGCCGCTGATGCTGCAGATCCAGAAGGCCGTGTCCTTCGCGGAGAAGGAGCGGCTGTGCGAGCTGCTGACCCAGCTGAAGGAGGGCGATTCCTACAAGCAGCTCTCCATCCATTCCGCCCAGCTGCTTTACAATATGATCATCTCCAACCCACAGCTGGTGGTAAATCCCCAGGACTACATGCTGTACAATTACAGGCAGCTGGTGCATGAATACGCTTCCTTCACGGAACTGCTGGACAGTCTCCTCCAGCTGATCAATGCCGCCCCGGAGACCCATGAGGAATCCGAGGGCTTAAGCAATGTGTACTTTTTAAGAATCATGAAGTATGTGAACACTTATTACCATGAGAACATCACGCTGCGGGACGTGGCAAAAATGGTGAACCTGAACCCCAACTACATCAGCCAGCTCTTCAAAAAGTCAGCGGGCACCACCTTTTCCCATTACCTGACCAATCTGCGCATCACCAACGCCAAAAAGCTGCTGACCACCACCGACATCTCCATCAATGAGATTTCCCTGAAGACCGGCTTCAACGATTACTTTTATTTTCTGAAGACTTTCAAGAAATACACCGGGCATACGCCCAGCGAATACAGGAATCTCAGCTATGAACGGGACTGAGGCCGGAAACAAAATCCGGCACCGGGCGGGGAGCCAAACAAAGAAGAAACAGAAAGGATGTCCCCTATGACCATCAGAACCACGAGACTGGAAGATTTAGAACAGATTCTACAGATATACGCCTACGCCAGGACCCAGATGCGCCGGAACGGCAATCCCACCCAATGGGGAGACGACAGGCCTTCCGCCGCCGTCCTGCAGGCGGACATCCGAAAAGGCCAGAGCCATGTCATAGAAAAAGACGGCCACCTCTGTGCCGTCTTTACCTTTATCATAGGGGATGACCCCACCTATCAGACCATCGAACAGGGCCGGTGGCTGAACGCCGCCCCCTACGGCACCATCCACCGGCTCGCCGGCAACGGCACCGCAAAAGGAATCTTTCGCCAATGCCTGTCATACTGCATGGCGCAGATTCCCAATATCAGAATCGACACCCACAGAGACAATGCCATCATGCAGCACCTTCTGGAAAAAAACGGTTTCGTAAAATGCGGCATCATCTACGTGGAGGACGGCAGCCCCCGGATTGCCTACCAGAAGCGCCTGTGACCCTACCGCTGCGCCGCCCGTTTTACCACATCCCTGTCTTTCTCTTTTTCTTCCTCGCTGAGTGTGCTGTACGGCACCAGGTCCCTGTGGATCCTCCTGGCGTCATCCTTCCTGCCCCCGCCTTCCGGGCTTCCCTGCTTCCAGTAATTCAGGCTATAGAACCTGCCCCACCGGATATGCTCCAACTCGGCCAGCTCCTCCTCCGGCACCGAGGAAGCAAGCTCCTTCAGCACCTGATGGAAATCCGCCGACGATATGTTGGAGCTTTTCAGGAACCCGGAAAGCCGGTTCCAGTCCTTCTCCGTCCCGTACTTCTCCGCGTACTGCCCGTTCAGCGCCATGGCCGCCTGTATCAGCTTCTGCCTGCGGATGTTCTCATCCGTGAAAATCTCCTCGTTCCTACCAAAGGCCGCGGGCTTCCCGAAAGCCATGTACTCTCCCGTGTCACCGCCCACCGGAGAATAATAGTACAGCTTTCCCTCCCCCGTTTTCACGGCGATGGTCTGGAGCATTTCCGCGGATACCAGGTCGGCTACAAGGACAAAATCCGCCCTCTCAATAGCCTCCCATGCCGCAGCGTCCATGCCGCCTTCTTCGGAGCCTGCATGGTATACGATTTCATCCCCGTTCAGCAGCGGCAGATCCGCATGCTTTCTCTGAAAATGCCCCTTTCCTGAGACCACATGATAGGTGATATGCTGCTCCTTCGAGAACAGATTGAGCTGCAGTCCCGCGCTCAGCATGTTCTGGGCCAGAAGCCCGTCCCCATAGATGACGATGCCGGCTTCCTTTTTCCCCTGCCTCCAGAGGCCTGTCTTCTTCCAGAAATTCCTGGCTATGGAACTGTTGATGTCAAAAAACGTCACCCCGTCCACTTCCCGCATCAGCCCCATCTCCAGTTCCCTGAGGCCGATATAGACCGCCTTCCCCTCCAGCTGCGCCCTGTGCTCCTCAAAAAACTGCAGGCTCTTCCGGTCGGAGGCAAACAGAATGATATGCGATTTAAAATAACTTAAAAAACGTTCTCCCGGATACACGGCCCTGGTCTTCCGCCCGAACCTGATTGCAATGTCCTCGTCCGTGTACACCGCCACGCTGTCCCTGGCCAGCCCCGTCACTCTCCAGGCCAGCCCGTCCCACACGCTTTTCAGCACACACAGAATCGCCGTGGCCGTCACAAGCGGCGCTGTCCATCTGGCAAACTCAATGCACCCATTGTACGCCTCCGACACGGGATTCGTGAAATAGAGCGCAAAGCTTGCGTACAAAGCGTTGCTGATCCATTCCCCGGACAGCAGATACCCCACCATGCCCACCACCAGCGGCACCAGACATATGACCGGAATCAATTTCCTGAATATCTCTTTCACTTCACACGCCTCTTCAGTATTTTTCTATCAGCTCCCGGATGCTCAGTCCCTCTTCATTCACCCAGTAGACCGTCCCCCGCAGGGTCCTTACCCGGTTGCGGACGCCCTTCTTTTCCCGCCTGAGGTTGATGACGTCCACACCGGCAGTGGACGCATTGTCATATATCCCCAGAATCCGCCCGGTCCCCGGCTCCACAAAGGGCTTTGCGTCCTCGTCCAGCACCTGGAAATAGCAGTCTGTTTTGTTGTCGGCAAGCACTGCCCTTGCATAGTAGGTCTCCCCGTCATACTTCATCACGAAACGCATTCCGTCCTTCACGGCTCCCCGTCTGTACAGTTCCGTAAAATCGGTAACCTGCCGCTGGAGCTGCCTGTTGGGCGTCCGCCCATACCGCTCTTCCACCGAGAGATAGATCTCGTCAAATATGCTCTGATAATGCTCATATGCCATGCAGGCCGGCTCGCCGCTGTCCTTCAGGCTGCCCGCCGCCTCCACGGTCTCGAAGACGCCGTCCAGCACCTCCGGATACTCTTCGTAGATTTCCTTGCACAGGGCCACATTCACCAGCGCCATGGGCGTATTGGAGTTGTGGATCGTCTCCCGGAGATTGGCGGCGTACTGCTCCAGCAGATATTTCCCGTCCTCCGAAACCTGGGGATGGGCGATGCACTTCGCGATGATGCCGTCATACATTTCCTGATAGGAGATATGGGTGTACATATCCGCGTAAGAGGTCTGCTTCTGATCCGCCGTGACGAAAAAGTACAGCGCCCTCTGTCCCGGCTTTTTGTTGGACTCCACATAGTGATAGTAATCTATGGTCTGCCCCTGGGCGGAATTGTTGTAGTTCTCCCTGGCGTTCACCTTGTTCTCTATGACGATGACCAGCTCGTCGCTCTCCCCATATACGTCAATGGAACGCTTTTTCCCCTCATGGGACGCATCTTTTTCCGTGCAGAATTTCACGTTATCCAGATTCCACCGATAGATGTCCCTGAGCGTGAAGCCGCACTGAGGATTCTTGATCATATAGATGTTCAGCAGCCTCGCCAGGGGAAAATGTCCCAGCCGAAGGGAGGAATGGGCGTCCAGGAGCCATGCCATAAAGGAGCTGTGCCAGTGCTCCGTGTGGGTCTGCCCTACGATGGTGAAGACATTCGTCTTCTCCTGGCGGAATTTCAGGTTCTGGAACCTGGCATCCGTGATCAGTCTTTCAAGCTCAGAATAGGTAACCAACTCTTTCCCCCTTACTCAAATTCCAGATAAAAATCCTCCTGGGACAGCCCCAATGCCTTCAGCTGCTTCGTCAGGGAATTCTTCAGCCAATCGTACTCCGAATAATGGGTGCACATGCTGTAGCCGCTGACCGCCTGGGAGGTCACTGCCGTATAGGTGACGCTCTCCTTTCTTTCCTTCCGGGCCTGATGCTCCTCCTGTGTGATGAAAATGGGATTTTTCATATTTCCGTCCCCGTTCACCCGCTCAATATACGCCATCCCCATCTCATCAATCCGGCTCATGGCAAAACAGAACACCAGCTGCCGCGCTGTCCCAAAGGCCTTGCCGTCCCCGTCCCTCTCCAGGGAATACCGCTCGCAGCCATTCACGCCGATCAGGCTGATGTGGCTGCATGATTTCGACTGGAATTTCTTGTTATTGTATTCTTCCAAAAAGGCCGACAGCCGATGCCTGCCGCTTATCTTTTCCACAGGTCCTCCCCCGGAGAGGGTCACTGGGCCTGTGATTCTGCCGCCCATTTGCACTACATCTATGTCTTCTCCATCTTTTCCCTGGTCTACCGGTTTCTCCGTACCGCCTTTCCTTTTGGCAGCTTCGTTGGATCCGGCAGTTTCGGTCAGATCCGTTCCCGGAACTTCCTTCTGCCCGCTCCCGCCGGCACCCTCCTCTGACGTATACGCAAAGGAGAACCGGTCTATGGGAAGCCCGAACTCCAGCAGCCTGGGCTTCAGCACCGCGTCAATCCACTGGTACTGCCCGTAATGGCGGTACATGTAATACCCTTCCACGCCTTCCGCTTCAATCTTCCTGTATTTATTCTGATCCTCCCGCCTATCGTAAATGTCCTGGCTGATGAACACCGGATTCTTCAGCCCCGGGTGCCTCTCATTCACCTCCCGGATGAAATCCATCCCCCTTTCGGCGAGGAGCTTCATGACGAATCCCCAAGCCAGATCGAAGGCGGAATCGCAGAATTCCGTGCCGTATCTTTCATACCCTTCTGCCCCCACCAGCCTGAATTTCGCAAAGGTATCCTTTTTGAAAGTATTGTTGCCATATTTTGCCAGGAAATCCGTCAGGGATATGGTTCCGCTGTCGGGTTTGGACACGACAGGTTCCCACCGGGCAAGCAGTTCCATGTCAGAACCCACCACATCCTTTCGGAAATCCCATTTCCGCCCCCCGTCCACATCCGGAATCAATTCATGCCATCCCCTGAAGACCTTCCCGTCTTTCTTCGGTTCGGCGGGCTCCTCCAGTTTCCGGCCTTTTTCTATCTCAAATTCCTGCACCTGCTCGTCATTCCGGAACCTGACAACCACCGTTTCCTTCTCTATAACGATATCGGGCTTTTCCCTATGGAAGACCTCTTTGCCCAGGGCGTCCTGGATGGAACCGACGATTCCCTCTAAATCGCCGTCAGGCCCATTATAATAATTTTCATTGATTTTAAGATGGGCAAGCAGATTCTTTACAAGATTGCTGCACCTTTTCTTTGTAAAGGGCCTGTCCCGCTTATACCAATGGCGCGCCTCCTTGAATACCCCTATATCCACCAGCTCTTCGAACGTCTCGTCAAACAGGCTCTTTTCCGTGCCGGCATTCAGGTTGACAGTGCCGTCTTCATAGTTCTTTACCCCCAGCCCTGTATTGATCTCCCCCTCGGCGCCATCCATGGCCGTGAGCTTGTCCAGATTTACCTGTACTACCTTTTTCCCTGCCTGCTGCGTCTGGCTGTACATCAATTCCAGCAGCGTTGCATAACTTGTGGCATATTTGTCATCGACAAACGCTATGACCCCCTTGCAGTTATAATTCTCCATGTTTTCGGGGAACTGTGAAATCCACAAATCATTATGGGTATCAAAGCTGCCGTCAAAATACACATTAAGGCCATGCTCTTTCAAAAGCCTGTAAACAATGTCATGGAGGACTGTTTCCCAGTCGTCACTCTTATAACTGATGAACACGTATGGTTTGTTGCTGTCCTTATCACATAAATGATTCTTAATGTACCTGACGTGTTCATCCACAGATCTTCTTCTGTTCTCCTCCGGTGTCATCGCACATCCCCCTCTTAACTTTCATACAATCTGTATATCCTGATTCCGTCGAACATCTTAAGCATGGCAAGCATGCACTCCATGGGCTCGGTGTCCTTGTTCTGCTCTGCCAGATCAAGCCTTTCATAGTTCTCCTTCGCCACCTCGGCCGAAACATTGGCCTGCCCTTCCCCGAACTCCGGAACCATGTCTTTATGCTGCCTGAGGAAATCCCGTTCTTCCTTCTTCGGTGTGCCGTATATCCAGCCCATGGCATAATGATCCTGCAGCCATCTCTGATGCTCCAGCACCCCTATTTTCACCAGGTCCTCGGCGCTGAAGCCCTCCACCAGTTCAAAGTCCACAGGCTTATCGGTATAAAAACAGCCGATCTTAGCCATATGCCCCGCAAATGCTTTCGCCTGATTGATGTTGTACAATTTATACTCCAGGGATAGCCCCTTGAAGGACTCCAGGAACTTCTCCATCGCTTCCTCATCTGCCAGGAACTTCTCTTCCTGCCCGGCCTTCTTGGCCTGCTTCCACTGAGCGTTGTCCCACCTGCCATTCAAAATGACGGCGAAATTGTACAGATTTATGAAATTGCTGTCAGACAGATAACCTCTGTCCGCCCCCCTGCTATTGGCTGCCAACCCCGTTTCCACCGTAAGCTTCATCTCCGTCAGATCCACGATCCGCTCAATGTCCTCCTGGAAACCGGACATCCCCTTTTGCCTGATGTACATTGCGGAGTATGCCTTTAACGCCGGCGCTTTCTCCTGGGGCCGCTCCTGGAGCCATTCAATGTAAGCGTCCTTGAATCCGTTGATTTTCGCCATTTCCTTCTCGTCAAACAGATAGACGGCCTTCACTTTGTTGTCGGAGAAATCAAAGATACATCCCATGGGATGCAGCTCCTTCTTCGAGTTCCTCCCATATGCCGTCCTGTCCCAGCACTGCAGTTCATCGCAGAGCATGAGCATAAAGGCCAGGGGATGGAACTTTGCCTGGAACCGTATGTTCCTTTCGCTCTTGTAATGGGCGATGCAGAATTTATACAGGCTGTTGTGCATGAGGATTGCCGTCAAGGCGTCCAGGGATTCCCGGTTCAGCGTACACTTCATCTCTCCGAACAGCTTCTTGAACAGCACCGACGCGCTGAAATAGGCGTGATCCATGTAATGGTTGAACTTGTCCGGCCTTGTGGGCTTTTCGGTCAGGTATTCCAGCATCTGGCTTTCCGTGAACCCATAGGTGGCAGCCAGCCTGTCCGCCAAAAGGTACGCGTACAGCTCGTTTGTGTCGGCAAAGTCCCTTCCGCTTATCACCTCTTTCAGGGAGGCCCTGACCTCCTCGTCTATGGCAATGAACGAATCCAGGCCGTGATATGCCACAAAAGGTCTTTCCTCCCGCTTGTCCCCGTCCACTTCAAAATAGGAAGCCACCTGTTCAAAGGGCAGCTCAAAAGGATAGCCGATGTCATGGAAGAGCGACGCCAGCCCCCAATACTGCAGAAAATGACAGGCTGCCTTCTGTCTGTCCTTCAGGTCATAGAACTTCCGATAGGTCTCCTGAAAGAAGGCATTGGATTCATAGATGGCCAGCCCCAGGGTAAAGACATACACGGAGTGGGAATAGTGGTCCCTGTGCTTCATCAAAAGGCCGCTGCCGTTGGCTTCAAATTCCGAGAGGAGTTCGATCATCCTTCTCGTCTTCTCATAATCCCCCACGAACATCTCCAGATAGCAGAAATAGACGTCGAAGGCGTCCTCCTTTCTTCCGGACTTCAGGAATCTGTCCACCGCATTTTCCAGACAAAGTCTGTCAATGTCTTTTTCCATATTGTAGGGAATCTGGTTGGCCTTCAGGCTGGTGCCCTCAAAATCAAGATTCCCGTCACGGATATCCGTAGCTTTATGGGCGTCAAAGCGAAGCCCCTCACAATCCTCCCTTATAAATGCCAGCGCCGCCTGTTCCAGGCTGTTCTTTGTATCATTCCTGGATACGGCCTTGTTCCTCAGCATTGTATATGCCATATGAATCTACACTCCTTTCCAAACCTCACAAATGAAACTTCCGGATTCCCGTAAAAGCCTGCCGGATATGTCCGGGAAACCTCACGGAATCAGTCCATGTACGCTTTCATCCATTTCTTGAAATCGTTTAGGAATTGTCGGAAAATAACTGATGCAGCTTCTTTAGAAGAAAGCCCGGAAATACAAGGAAAACGGCTATAAACTCGCGTCAGCTATTTGCAGACGATTCCTTACCGCCGCTGTGGCCCTGGCCTGCTTCATGCCGAATCCTCCGCTCATTATTTTCCGCAAAGCTCCCTCCCGCGCTGCGCTGCCGCAAAGCCGCCGGGAGCCGCTCCACCTCTTTCCATAATACACTGAGACGAGAAAATCATCAATCTTTTTATGAAAATTTTGTAAATAATCCCCAAAAATTCTGGCTGCCTTTTTGTATTTCCTATCCTTCTCAGAAGTCAACCCTCTTATTTGTACATGTCTAAAGGCGCAAAAAAGGAACCGCAGCCCCTTGCTTTTCAAAGAATTGCGGTTCCCATTTCTTACCGCCGCTTAGCGATAAACGGGAAATTCTTTATAACTTCCTGATAGGAAAATACCTAGAATTCTTCCCTGTCTGCGGACAGGTGAAATCGTGAACGGCACCGACCAAAGGAATTCCGTTATCCTTCATGTACTCGATTACATTTGGAAAAGTATCCTCATTTTCGCGTTCTACACAAATATATTCATACCCGGGAATGACCCACTTTGTCCAGCCATCGGGAGCTTCTGCGCGAAAATTTCGCAAGTATAGGAGGATAGCCAGGTGGTGGTCTGGGTGGGAATCTTGGCATGGGTATGGCCCAGATTCCGCATGATTCCCAGCACATGGAGGATCAGGGGCTTTGCCAGGCCCTTTCCCTGGCGCTCCCTGCGGACGGCCACCCAGTGGAGCCAGCCGGAGCCTGACTTGTCGCGGCCGGTTATGTCGTGATATGCCGTGGCAGTGGCCGCCTTCTCCCCGTCCGCGGTTTCGATGAACACCATTCGGCCGGGCAGGGTATCTTCCCGTCCGCCGTAATATTTGTTCCAGGATTCCAGACCCTGCCCATAGGCGGTGAATTCCCTGGCGGATGTTTCGATATCGATTCAGGCGTCCCTGTCCCCCGGCTGACAGAAGACAAAGCGGTAACCGTCAGGGAGGGGAAGGCAGGGAAGATTGTCCAGATTCTGCTCAAGCAGCAGCTCATAATATCTGATTCTGTCATCATGATTGTCGAATTGCAGGTTCGTTCTGTTCATTGGCGCACCTCACAAATATCTCAAAAAGTTTATATTTCAAAAAAGTCTGTATTTTTCCAAATAGCTTGTCTCTCTTCTTGCAGCTTTCGAATCTGTAATCCGCCAGACCGCCCGTCTGCGATTCCCCCAAGGGCGCACCGCCCGGGCCGACCGTCTGTGGTTTCCCCAGGGACGCACCGCCCAGGCAGCCGTCTTGAAAATTCCGGAGAGATAGTGTATAATCGGTTACGATTCTTATAGAAATACATTCTCAGAGCGAAATCCCGGAGACAGAAACAGGAACAGGAGGAATAATCAATGAAACTGCTGTACGGAACAGGCAATCCGGCAAAACTGGAATCCATGAGACGCAGGCTGGCTGACCTGGATTTGGAGATACTGGGGCTGGGCGATATGGATCGGAAAGCGCCAAAGGTGCCGGAGGACGGGAATTCGCCTTTGGAGAACGCGAGACAGAAAGCCCTGGCCTATTATGATTTTTTCGGCATTCCGGTATTTTCCTGTGATTCCGGCCTGTATTTTGAGGGATTGCCCCAGGAGCTTCAGCCCGGCGTCCATGTGCGGACGGTGCAGGGCAGATGCCTTACGGATCAGGAAATGCTGGACTATTACGGCTCTCTGGCGAAAAAATACGGTAATCTAAAAGCCAGATATCGGAATGCCATCTGCCTGGCGATGGATTCGGAGCATATCTATGAGTCCATGGAGGAAAGCCTGGCCAGCGAGTACTTTCTGATCACCGCAGTGCCCCATTCCCGAATCCGCCACCAGGGCTTCCCCCTGGACAGCCTTTCCCTGGATCTGAAAACCAGGAAATATTTTTATGACCTGGGGGAAGCGCGGACAGACCAAGTGGCGGTGGAGGACGGCTTTCCGGAATTCTTCAAAAATTACGGGAAGTGGCAGGTATGACCGGCAGACAGATAGCCCACCGGCAGATACCTTTCCCTCTCTTCCACAGACAGCCAAATCTCACAATGGAAATCATCCCTGTGCCGACCATTCAGGCCTCCGGCATTGGCATCGCCGAGGAATTCGAAGCCCTTAAAGCCTGCGGATCGGGAAGAACATATACTGCTTCCCTGTCTCAGGGCAGGTGAAATCATGCACGGCTCCTGCCAGGGAGATTGCGTTCGCCTCCAGATAAGCGAGCATTTCCGGGAAGGTATTTTCGCTGTCGCGTTCCACGTAGAGATACTCGTAGCCCGGAATGACCCACTTCGTCCAGCCCTTCGGCGGCTGGGCGTAGTCCGCGCATTCCACTCCGGCCAGATACAGCCCCTTGCTGAAACCCTCCTCCCAGGGCAGGAAGGAGCGGGAGGAATCGGACATTGCGCCCCAGATGCCTACTATGTTGCCGTTTTCATCCTTTTTTGCCAGATTCTGGATCTCCGAAAAATGGGGCTTGCCAACAGCTTCCAAATAGTCAGATGCCAATACAAAACCAGTATAAGCAGATTATGGAATACTCAACACAAACTCCTGCACATTTTCAGGATAATGACATAATGGCATTTTCCTCAAAAAACAGACTATATAAAAATTTTTGCCAAAATATCTTCCACTATTCCTGATTCTCCCTCATAAATCACTCTCAAGTTTTTTATTGCCCTTGTCACCGCAACATATAAAAGATTTCTAGCTTTCTTATATTCTCCTATCGGCATCTTCTCGTTCAGCGAATCATAATTCTCTAAAAATTTTTTTATAAAGACTCTGTCCTCTGCACTTGAGCCAAACCCATCCTCTATCACGATCAACACATTTTCAAATTCCAATCCCTTTGTTCCATGATAAGTATGATATACTATTTCATCCTGCTCTTTTCTTTCGACATAATAAAACCATTTTTCAAACACTTTTATATCTATAGCCAGTAGCTGCTTGACCCTATCTAAATTCATATCTTCAATTTTTGTTTCCCCATCTTCCTCCTGCACATGATTTGAATCCAATGCCTGCACCAGAAAAGCAATAATATAGGGATAAGTGACTTTTTCAATATCTAATACTGCCTCTATTATCATCTTGACATTCACATCTCCATGAACATAACACTCGCATATCTTATTTATTATATCTCCTAATGTATTCCCCCTTATCCCCATCAATTGCTGTTTTATGTCTTTCAGTTTCTGAATATTCAGATTGACGTATTTCGTTATGTCTCCATACAATATTTCTTCGACTGGTGTTTCCTCTTCCCGGATATCCGTATACAACTTAAGTATACGATATAGAAAAGCCGCCGTCCTCCCCAGTTTCTCCCTGTCATTTGATAGCAGTTCTGTATTCAACTGCTTATAATTTAATCCCGTGGTATATGCTTTAGCTCCCTTAAATACATTATATATATCCGAAATCCCAACCTTCTCTGCTACCTCTTCATTTTTGAGAAAAAAACAATGTATCTTTCTGTCCGCCTCATTTTTCCATTCTTTTATACATTTTTCCAACACAGCATCAAAACTATATCCAGCGCAGTATTCAACTTTTCCACCCTTGCAGTCCGCAAAGATAGACTCCTGTCGCAGTCCATCCAATCTGATTTTATTTGCTACGGTAATGATTTCCTCATAAGAACGTCGGTTGAATGGCTTGTAAACTTCCTTAAGTCCGGGATGCTTTTCCAAAATTCTCTCCCCAACCCCATAATCATAAATACTTTGTACAGAATCTCCATAATATCCTATAAAAGCCGTATGCCCTATCTCTTTTCCCCGATTTTCCAGTACCGCCATGATTTTTACTACCTCTTCAGCAGTATCTTGATATTCATCAATAAAAATATATGGGTATTTATCAATGATAATCTGTTGAAGACCTGGATATTGCACCACCATTTTTTCACCGTATTCAAGCAATGTATCATGGCTTATCCTCATTCTGTATAGTCTGTCTTGATTATATCTGGCATTATATTCAACCTTTCTATACCCGAATTCCTTTGAATTCATCTTTGCAAGACATTCTCTATTCTGCCTTATTGCATATATCTTAGTAACAATTCTTTTAAAATATCCTACATTACTCATCAAATGCTTATAGTCCGGTATATATGTTTTATAAAAGTTTCTAAATGATGCCGCATTTAAATCATACCCTTGGTAAAATTCTTCCTTGCGTTCCCATACAGTCTCATCAAATATCCTCCTGTCATCCTCCGATAATTCTCTATAAACCTTAAAAATTTTCTCACTCTCTATGTCTTCTTCTAATGTAAAGAGATCCTTTTTTAGTTCTGCCTCCACTTTCTCCTTATGTATGAGCAATAGCTGTTCTTGATAAGGCGCTATCAGTTGCCATAACCTTTCATGAATAGTTGACACTACAACCCGCCTGGAATTTCCAAGCTGGTCTTTTATATGTTTAGCAGCAACATTTGTATAAGTGATACACATAATTTGTTGATTGTTCTCTTCCAGTATTTTCCCATACCTTTTTATAACATACCGAAGGGATTCTATTAATGCATATGTTTTTCCCGCTCCGGCTCCCGCATTAAATACTAAACTTTGCTTTTTATCTATATGCGAAAAAAGTTCTTTTGCAATCTCATCTTCCTGTTTCCTTTTTGCCGGATCTATATTATTTAGCCCCATATAAATTCCCCTATCCTAATTTTTTACTCAACCATTCCAAGCCTTGTTCGATATACTTTGGTAATTTAGGCCGCTTACCCTCTGGCTCCGTAACTAATGCATATAATAGTTTACTTGCAAATTCGCCCTTTGCATTCGATAATTTCACTTGCCATTCATAAGATCTTTGTCTATTCTGTTCATAATCGGGAATTCCATTTTTTACCACAATCTGCTGATAAGTTCCCTTCTTAATATCCTTCAAAATAGCGTTTAGAACCTCATTATCTGCATTCGTAAGAATAAATGCCTCTTCAAAGCTTGTAGGAAAATACTCCCCAATTTTCCATTGATATGTAATATAAATATTGCCTTTCTCAATAAAGGGGGTCAACCCTGACAAATCATCAGAATTACCATTAAAATATTTTATCGTTCTATTTGTTGTCACTTGGCCCTTTAAATCCATAATTTGAGCAAATTCTTTCGTTTTTTCTTCATCATCACTTGATTTGCGGACTATATCAAGATCAGTTACAATCAATGCCGGAATTCCTAATCTTTCTAAAAGATTTTTGTACAGGAACGCATGCGCACCATTAATGCCAAATATAGATATATATCGTTTATTCAGTTGGGGTTCCTGTTCCAGGTAAAAAGGCAGAATCGTCTCTTCCGCAAAACCTTCCACCAAAATTACAGCATCGGCAAAAAACAATTCCGACACCTTATACTTTATATGCTTTTTCAGAAATTTAAAATCTTTATCTCTGTCTTTTTCATCTTCTGTATCGGGCATAACAGAATCATTATCAAGATTTTGGGTATGGGCACATCCGCTTTCCTCGTATACATAGCATATATCATTGAGCGAATTACCCATATGAATTTTACTGTTCAAAATATGTGATGAATGTGTTGTAATAAACAACTGGCTATTCAATTTCTTATCCCTTGTACTAACCAAAACCTGTAAGGCATCATTGATATTTTTAATAAATAGCTCCTGCATCTGAGGATGCATAAAAGCTTCTGGTTCTTCAATTGCAATTAAATTAATCTTACTGTTATGTTTTTCATCGGGATAATGTTCCATATAGTCTATTAATTCCGCGACTATTTTTACTAAATGTGTATACCCTAGGCCAAATTGCCCTTCTGGAATATTCATTCCTTTTTCTACATATGCATAACTCAATAGATTTCTGACCAGCTTCTCCTCGGTTATATTTGAACTCAGATCCACTTCCATTATGTCAGAGGTTACTATTTTACCAATAGCATTATTAATATCTTTCGAATGATGTGTTTTGATACTTTCAGTCAGGTTATCATTTATGGCATCTATCTTCTCATCTAATACTTTCTTTTTATCTGATACAATCTTCTCATATCTATAAGAAATGATTTTATTAAATGCCTCAGACAATTCCACATCCTTTTTTACATTATTCGCCTGTATATACTTTATATCCATTACGTTGGATAATTTAAACTTGTCATTTACCTCTTCTAATTGCTGCTCTGTCTTGTCCTCTTCCCTATGCATCCGATAATATTTTATCTGAAAACGTACTTTTTCCAATTCTCTTAGCAAAATATGAAATGCTTTTCCATTATCAAATTCTTTATCTTTTGCAGCGTTTTTTCTCTTTTCATCTATTTTCCCCAGGGCCGTTTTCATTGCATCGCAAAACTCCCCTTTTTCTGTTACCTCATACCGCAATATAATGTCCAATTTATCTTCGTCAATATCTTTAAGGAGCATAAAAGGAATCAAATTTGTGAGTAAGTCATCGCTATCCTTTTCAAATGCAATTGTCATAATAAATTCCATGAACGGAGGCTCAATTACCATTTCTGCTCCCGTTTTTTGAGTTTCCTTATAAGCTGCCTGATATTTATGAAAGCATTCTTTCAAGTAATGAAAGTTAAAATCACTGACTTGAAGACCTTCTGTTTCGTTATTTTTTATTATTTTCATAAGAGCATGAATGATGGAAGTTTTGCCGGCATTATTTTTTCCCACAATTAATGTAGTTGCCGATGCCACATCAATTTGAGGCTTGTCTTTGTTCTCCTCTGCTTCCGCCGCAGCCTTTTTCCCTCGAATACCCTCAGAGTTTACAAACATAACAACATTATTCTCTTCCCGATATTTCCTAAAATTTTTCATTTGAAAGCTTTTTAAATACATATCAATTGTCTCCCCTTAAGTTATTCCATTGAATTCCTACCGCCAACTCAAATTCTACAACCCTCTCACAATCTCCATAAATCTCTCATGCGAGTACGCCCCTGCATACTCCGGCTTCTTCGTCTCATATACCATAAAATACTTATATATCCTGCCCAGTTGAGAAGCCTTTGCCGCCCAGGTCGCACCTATTTCTGCCTTTTCCTTTGACTCATCATTCTTTAAGTGATCCCCTTTTGTTTCCACCAAAAGCAGCTTTCCGCTTTCAGTCATAACGATTAAGTCAGGATACGCTGTTACAGCCCCATTTATGGCAAAGCCTCTTCTGGATATATTCCTGTGCCACCATCTGATATTGGACAAGGCAGATAATTCCCATGCAACCCTGCTCTCATACCCATTCACGTCCTCCTCCGCTGTATACAGAGACTTTGGTATGACATCATTCACCTTTGCAGCTGTAATACCAGCAGGAAAAGAATACAATGGCCTACATAAAATCATGTCCTGCTCAATCCATTTATAGAATGTATCCTTCGCATGGACATTCAGTAATTGCCTCACCTTATCATATATTTTCTGCGTATATAAATAATGCGACTGCTCCAAATCCGTCAGTTGATCCTCCGTCATATTCTGCATGATTCTGGAAACATATTCGTCCAATTCTGCATCATTCACCGCATTAATCCTGGAAATACGTTTTATTATCTTATCCTTGCAGATTCTCCTTTTTTTCTCCGAGGGTTGGGCATCAAACCACTCCTTCATATAGGCGCTGTCAAACCCTTGCAGCTGCCATGCCTTGGGATTAACATTCTCGCCTTCCTCCACAGAATGCCCCTCTTCTATAGAATGCCTTTCTTCTATAGAATGCCTTTCTTCTATATCCACCCGGGCCATCTCCACGTCCAGCATGGAGAAATCAATCTTTGTGTCTTTGTCTAAGAGTGTGAAACCGACATACAAGTCTTCTTTCTGCAACAGACAATATTCTTCCGTACTAAACAGACTCGGCGCGTCAGGTAACGCAAACTGGGGCAGCCTGAGGGCAAACACCTCGTCCCTAAACTCTGCCCTGATTGGATAAGTTTTCATTGTATCTCTCACCTCTGGCGGAATATCCTCCATGGAATCCTTTTCATTTGCGGCAATATCTTCCCAACAGGCTCTATCCTCTTTTTCAGCTGTCTGGAGAATACTATCCACCTCGGAAGAAATTCCGGAATCAGACCCTTTATTGCCCGCTTCAAAAACTGTGTCCTCACACAGCGCATGGGTAATCTGATCCTTTAATATATCTGTATAAAGAAGAGAGCCCTCTGCTGGAGTTGCTGTCTGTTCCGATTCCTTGTCATGTTCTGGCTCAATTTGCGTCTCTTCTATGGAAAATGTTAACTGCTCCGGCTCCATCTGTAGAGTTTCCGAGGTTTCCTCTGCTATAGAAGAATCTTCTGCCCGATAATCCTTATCGCTGAATCCGGCAACCTTCAATCCATCCACAACCTTATTGCATGTGGCAAAGAAATCTGCTGAAGAAGTAATGACATAGGACAAATTTAATACTGCGCTTTCACTTTTCTTTGTATTGGGCAGCCGAAGAATTCTTCCTATAATCTGCTCCACATCAACGACGGAACTTCGATTCGCTATGGTAGCCAAAATATAGGCAAATGGACAGTCCCAGCCCTCCTTCAACGCATTCACGGTCACAATGTATCGGATAGGACACGCTCTTGACATCAGATCCTGATTCCTGATATCGTCCTTATCCGCAGTCTTAATCGCAATCTCTTCCTCCGGGATTCCCATCTCCACTAATTCTCTTTTTATTTTCTCATAGGTAGTGCTACTCTCACTTATGTTCGCCTCGGCTTGGAACAACACAATGGGACGGATATACTTTCCGCCCATATCCTCCAGCCGCTTCGCCTCGTTCTCCAGCCGTTTCCGCAGGCTGATAGCTGTCAGCAGTACATCCCCCTGACTTTTTCTATTGTATACAATAACAGGCAGCTTAACCATCTCTTCTTTTTTCAGCTGTCTTGCGTCCACAAAAGATATAATATTACTGCCCCGCTTCGGTGTCGCCGTCAAATCCAGCACAAAGGATGGATTAAAGTTCTTCAACATTTCAATACTCAGCGTAGATGTGGCATGGTGGCTTTCGTCTACAACAACAACCGGATTCAACTGGCGAATCACCTGGATTAATGCTGTTTCATCTATTCCCTCCAGCAAGTCGATCTTATTCACAGGGTATTTGCTGAAAGAACCTAAATTGCCGTTTTCCTGAAAGGATTTTCTGCCATCTTTCTTACTCGTCCGAAAAGAATCATAGCTCAGCACAAAAATAGACAAGTGTTCCATCACCGCAGTAGGATTAAAGTTCTGTCCATTCATAAGCTGCTCTTTTGTATATACTTCCACCGCACCGGAAAAGTCTGTATTTATTTTCTGTCTATAGAAATGATTGCTGTCCTGCAATGTGTTTATTGTCTGATTCAGTATGGCATCCGAAGGCACAAGCCAGACAACCGCCTTGGGGTGATGACCCGGCATGGAATCAAAAATAGGTTTTATGGCATTTGCCGCCAGAAACGTCTTGCCGCCGCCTGTGGGAACCTTGATACATACCTGTGGAACACCTGGAAGTGTTGTTTTGTAATATGGGATAGTGCCGGGTGTCTCGAACATGCTGACTTCAATCCCTTTTTCTTCCCATAGGATGCTATAAGCCAACTTTATATTTTGCTTTTCCGTCAGCAAGGTTAAAAACCGCTCTAAATCTCCCATGACTTTCTTCTGGTAAATTTTCAGTTCCATTCAGTACCTCCAAGTACGTTTGTCCAAAATACAACTACAAACTAACGATATCCCTCGGTATCTTCTTAAAAGTGATATTATGCTTCTGCAGTTCCTTGTCTGAAATTGCGCACTGATCAGCATAAATAATATATCTTTCCGCCTTTGTCCTAATTGCTCTCAAAAAAGTCCTGTCCAAGGTCGTAACCGAATCTTTTCCATAACAGAAATAATAAGCGATGTCTCCATCTACTGCCAAAAAATATTTATTATCATCCAGCTCTATATCCGGCAGGGACTTCTTCGTTTCTGTATACCATATGTAATTTCTGATATTTTGAACGTCCATGTCAGGATTGAGAGCACCATTTTCAAGCATCAGCCGCTCACCTAATTCATAAAAGCAAAAATCGCCGCCTGTCCCTTCCACAGCGCTTTTTCCTTCACCGTATCCATGAATTACTCTTTTCACACGTTCTGCTGTAATGCTGTCCGCGTAATCTTGCATCTCAATCAAAATAAATCTGCGGTTACCGCCATCTGCTTTATTCATATTAAGGACAGCATGAGCCGTGGTGCCAGAGCCCGCAAAGGAATCCAATATGATGCTGTTCTCATCTGCAGCAATTTGCAAAATACGTTCTACCAGGCGGTACGGTTTCGGTGTTTCAAATGCTGCCCTGCCATTAAAAATCGCCCTTAATGTCTTGGCAGCTTCGTCCGTATGCCCTACATTTTCATAACTCCAGTAATTTGTAGGCGGTTTCCCTCCAACACTCTCCAGATAAGTTTTTCGCGCAATGCCGCCCTTTCCACCCTTTGAAAAGAAAAAACGTGGCCAGGGGCCTTTATCATATACCATTTTAGCTTTAATAGAAGAAATCTCTAAAGGTTCTGATAACACAATCGCCTGTACGCCTTGTCGGACTTCTGTTTCTGGGACTCCACAAATAGCGGCTCTTCTCTCTGCGTCATCAATCTCTTTTAATTCATACTCACACCAGCCACGCATGATTTCCAGCATAGTATCTTGTTGATACCGCCAACACGAACCATTACTCGGATACAACAGCTCCCCTGTAAAAGGATGCTGTATTGCGTATACCATCCCCTGATGCGTTGCCGCTCCTGGCGCATAGGCATTATCGGATCGCCACATAGCGATATCATGATCCGGATTTTTATACTTTGAATCCATCTCTTCTGTTCTGGGCAACTTTTTAGGATTCCACCCGGGTTGCCCGCTATAAACAAGAATATGCTCTACTTCACTGACAATTCCCTTGGAATCATTTCGGGTAGAATAAGTCCTCTGCCACGATATATCAGCCACAAAACAGTTTCTCCCAAAGATTTCATCACAAACCATTTTCAAACTATATAGTTCATTGTCATCAATACTGATAAAAATAGCTCCGTCCTTTGCCAGCAGTTTATGAAGCAACCGCAACCTTGGGTACATCATGCAAAGCCACTTATCATGACGGGACAAATCCTCTCCCTCTTTTCCTACAACTTCTCCCAACCATTTCTTTATTTTAGGGTCATTGACATTATCATTATAAATCCAATTCTCATTTCCTGTATTATATGGCGGATCAATATAAATGCACTTGATTCTTCCCGCGTATTCCGGCAGTAAGGAATTGTCTACAAATAACTGCTGCAAGTTTATGGCAATTTTTATTGTATTTCCGGGCTTTTGCCTGAAGCAATTGCAGCAGTTATTTTCCGACAATTCCTAAGGATTTCAATGCCTCCAAATTATCTCCATGAATAATTTTATTTTTGCTTCCATTATCTTCACTATGCCGACCATTCAAATCATAGCTGTACACACGATTCAACACACGATAAGGTACATCCATATGGTGATTTATTACTTTATCTTTTCCAATCCAATCTAATGTGGGCATTCTTCATTCCTCTCTATGTACATGCATTATCGCTTTCCCACTATTTCCATTTAGCACTTTTCATTATAGCCTATTTGTATGGAAGCGGCAAGCAATTGTTCGGAATATCCTTTTGGGATATTTCGAACAACACTCTCGCCCTAAAGCGTGCGCTTTGCTTGTCGGAGACATCCCAACCCTGGCCCCAATATCGTCCACCGTCTCTGCAAATGTACCCTACTACACATCCATTCTGCCTGTTTCCTCTCGCAATGCAATCCCCGTATGTACTTGGCTCTCGCAACATTCTGCAGGATTCTTCGAACTCAAGCTCATTGCACGCAGGAATAAAATGCTTCCGTGTAATCTTTATATCCTTATGCCCCAGCCGTTTCTTAATAATCATGGGCTGCACTCCTCTGTAAATCAAATACGCACAATGGGAATGCCTGACATCATGAACACGTATCTTTTTCACTCCTGCCTTATCTGCATAACTTTTAATCACATGCTGCACCGCTTCTGGAACAATCGGAAAAATTCTCTCATCGGCAGATATTCCTATCAATTCCATATGCAAGGACAATCCCTATGACGATATGGAAACACTGCCGGAACCTCCATCCGATACAGAAAAACGGAATGAACGGGCAGAACAGGTAAAACAAATCAAGGGATGGTAAAAATAAAAGAGTATGTATTAAAACTCTAACATACCCTTTCATTCTTCCATATATTCTTCATTTGCAACTTCTGCTAAATGAAATCTCTGACTCTTACTTAATAAAACAACATCATCACTGCCATGCACTTCCGAATGGTAGCTATTATCTTTAGATGGCAAATACTTTACTACTGCATCCACATCTCGGCAATTGCGTACACTTAAAGAAACTATGCACCCTGAAAATATCTTTTTCATTTTCTCAACTATTTCTTCAGATTTTCGATAGTAACCTCTTTCAACTGATAATCCTTTGGGATCTGCAAACGCTGATGGAGAAATTCTTCCATCTTTTTTCCAAAACAATCCCGGATGAGATGGGGGATATACAGCACGATACAATTTTTCTTTATCATCAAATGTATTATCCATAAAAATCACTCACCGCCTTATTTATTACTTCAATACTCGCCTGAATAGTTCTAATACTTTCACATCCCATACTATCAACTACAAAAATCTCTGCATTATCACTTTCTGTTAATTCAATTTCCATATGTGAGCCATCTTGTTTGTCATATTCTAACTGTAAAGACTCACATGCTGTCGGAAACACCTCTGGTTGAATTTCCAAAAATACAATTATATTTCGTACTTTCGAAATTAAATTAGCTGAAAATGCCTTTGCACCATTTGCATTCCAATTGTCTTGCAACATAGCAATTGTTTCTAATTTCTTTATATTTTGTAATTTTTCTTCATTTACTGTCACTTTATCAACACCTGAAATAACACTTTTATTATTACTATATCCAGGTACATTAAAGGATATGCAAGGATTAGAAGAAAATGATGTATATATATTTGTTTTCTCATTAAAATGACTGACTATTTGTCCTAAGCAATCAGAGTTATGCCCTAAAGTAACTGCTCCATTTCCCATAATAATTATGGATGTTGCTAAAACACCACCTGCAAATGTACTATATACCCTATTAATGCTTATATTAGCCATTTGATTCACTGCCATCATATCCTATCACCTACTATCACTTGTATCTTATACTCACCTATTTGCTCACCATTTACAAATACCTTAGTCGAATATAAACCCACCTCATGTAATATCAAATTTCTCATATCTAAATTAAACTGCATAACACTAGGTTTATCTAATTTGATTTGGTCAATTGGTATTTGAAACTTAATATCACCTGTATCATTTAGTATTTGATTACTAGATGACACAAACTGTATTCGTACACTATTTTCTTCCTCAACATCAAATCCTGCAACATTGCAAGCAATCGCAAAAGAATAATTTCCCGGTATCGCAATCGGCGCTAAAACTTGCAAAGGGTTTACAATCTGATTTCTTGGACCTTGTGGTGTCATTTCCATTTGAATACTATCACAATATGTAAATGAAGAAATATATGCCATATCTTTTCTCCT